>OJMO01000108.1_pt1 | contig 63538 bp, 51 predicted proteins | sample 1597241 | NCBI WGS metagenome assembly OJMO01 (sample SAMEA2452129, study PRJEB22498) | human gut metagenome | biome: human feces; feature: human gut; material: feces | place: Australia | collected 2012 | reverse complement strand
ACCCAGGGCGTTGCCCTGGGCTAAGAGCTTCTGCCCTTTCAGGGCGTGCTGCTTAGTGAATACACCCACAAAGACTATTGTCTTAACTCCATTAACTCCTTAACTCCTTTAACTCCCAATCCTTTCCCTCAACAAAAGTACAACATTCTTTTCTATCTCCCAAATATTTCCTTTCAAAAAGCATCACTTACCCGAATAAAAAAAAACGTGTACTCAACCATCAACGGACAAGCACACGCACATTTTCGTATTAACCAGAAAAACACATATTTACTAAAAACGAGTCATAAACTCAACTACTATCTTGTCTTTCTCCGAAGGTTTGGCAATACCGCCCTCACGATAGAAATACTTCTCATAGTTGATGCGGATATCGGAGATAAATGGCTTCGACAGACTCAACGTAACACCGCCGGTGACACGATGACGCTTATAGTCGTTGATGATCAACTCGCCCAGATCATCGTCTGTCGCATTGTAACGGGAGCCGTCGCTGTGATCGCTCATGAAATCATAACGCACCAAGGGCGAAACCTTCTTGATCAGTCGTGTGCGAACAGGGATATCATAGCAGGCAAAACCATCGAAGGCATGCACATCGTGGAAGGCGTTATGAGAATAATGCTTGTAGAGATACTCCACCTCGGCAATGAAACCACCATAGTGGAAGGTAAGACCAGCATCATACATATTCACAGTCACGTCAGAAGGCTTGATCTTCTGAGTACTCAGCACCAGGTTGACATTGGGGAAGAGAAACTGTGCCTTGGCAGAATAGTTGACACCCTTGGTCCAGTAGTCCTTCTGATTGGTAAGACCAGAGCCGTTGAACACACCGGCATTCACCACGATGGGGAAACCGACATTCCATGTATAACCCACCTCGGCACCCACGTCACGCACGTTACCCACCTGCTTGGCGATAAACGAGCGGTTGGCGAAATACTGCTGATGGGGCGAACGGTGAGCGTCAATGGTAAAGGGAACTCGCTCCTGACCAATGGTAAACTGCAGGGTGCTCCAGGGCTTGATACGTGTGTAGGCATCAAGCATCTTGATCTTTCCCTCATCGCAGAGGTCAATCTCTGCCTTGTAGCTTACCTCCTTGGTCACATTTCCTGACACACTGACACGGGCTGTGCGCACCTCGAAACGCCCCTCGCCCTCCTCGGTTTGGTATTCATACTTCGAGCGGATGGTGCCGTGAATTTTAGGCATTCTGTCCACTTTCTCTTCTTCGCCATTGTCATCCTTCTGTGCTTGGGCTGTCATCGCAAGTAGCGAGAGCAGCAACAGCATGGTGGTCGTTTTCTTATTCATTATATTATTTTATTTGAAGTTTCGTATGTACGAAAGTTGAGTTTTATTTGCTGATTTTTCTCGGCTGCAAAGTTATATAAAAAAAGTTACTTTCATACGACACTGACGTTACAAAACAATGACAATCATGAAATAGGCTCACAACCCACAGACTGTAATATCGTTGTAACAAAACTTAAAGCTTTTGCCCTTACAGGGCGTAGGCTAACACCCATAACAACCCAGGGCGATGCCCTGGGCTAAGAGCTTCTGCCCCTTCAGGGCGTGCTAACTATTCTAACTTCCCTCTAATTTACCTCCCCTCTAACTCCTCTTAACTTCCCTCTAATCCCCTTCTTTTCCAAAAAAATGCCGATTTATTTGTGTAATACACAAAAAAATGCTACTTTTGCGGCTGTGTTCCTTACGAAACACTAACAAACTTAGAAATAATAACAATAACCATTATATTAATATGAGTTTAAAAATTGTAGTACTTGCCAAGCAAGTACCAGACACAAGAAATGTGGGTAAGGATGCGATGACAGCCGAAGGCACAGTCAACCGCGCAGCCCTTCCCGCCATCTTCAATCCTGAAGATTTGAACGCATTGGAGCAGGCTCTTCGATTGAAAGAGCAGAATCCAGGTTCCACAGTTGGTATTCTTACAATGGGTCCTCCACGTGCCGGTGAGGTAATTCGCCAGGGTCTTTACCGTGGCGCAGATACCGGTTGGCTGCTTACCGACCGCCTCTTTGCCGGTGCCGACACATTGGCCACATCCTATGCCCTTGCCACCGCCATCAAGAAGATAGGCGATGTCGACATCGTGATCGGTGGCCGCCAGGCTATCGATGGTGATACCGCACAGGTAGGTCCACAGGTAGCTCAGAAGTTGGGCTTGAACCAGGTCACCTATGCCGAGGAAATTCTGAAGGTGGAAGACGGCAAGGCAACAGTCCGTCGCCTCATCGATGGAGGTGTCGAGACCGTAGAGGCCCCATTGCCACTCGTGATAACCGTAAACGGCAGTGCAGCTCCATGTCGCCCATGCAACGTGAAGCTCGTAATGAAATACAAATACGCATCTTGCCCTATGGAGCGCAAGGGAGATGAGCCTTGGACCAACCTCTATGAGGAGCGTCCTTACCTCACTCTCAACCAGTGGAGCGTAGCCGATGTTGACGGCGATCCTTCACAGTGTGGTCTGAGCGGTTCACCTACCAAGGTGAAGGCAGTAAAGAACATCGTGTTCCAGGCTAAGGAGAGCAAGACCTTGACAAGCAGCGATGAGGACATCGACAACTTGATGAAGGAATTGTTGAACGAAAGTATTATCGGATAATTTTGCAAAAATTTATGAACAACGTATTTGTATATTGCGAGGTAGAAGGCACAACCGTAGCCGAAGTATCTCAAGAATTGCTTACCAAGGGTCGTAAGCTCGCCAACCAGCAGGGCGTGGAGCTCCATGCCATTGTGGCTGGCACAGGCATCAAGGGAAAGGTGGAAGACCAGATCCTGCCCTATGGTGTAGATAAGTTATTTGTTTTCGATGCCGAGGGATTGTTCCCATACACCTCAGCTCCTCATACCGACATCCTCGTCAACCTCTTCAAGGAGGAGAATCCACAGATAGCCCTGATGGGTGCCACCGTTATCGGTCGCGACCTCGGTCCTCGTGTTTCTTCTTCTCTTACCAGCGGTTTGACAGCCGACTGTACCGAGCTCGAGATTGGCGAATATGACGACAAGAAGAGCGGCAAGCACTACGACGGTTTGCTCTATCAGATTCGTCCAGCCTTCGGTGGCAACATCGTGGCAACCATCGTCAACCCAGAGCATCGTCCACAGATGGCGACCGTACGCTCAGGTGTGATGCAGAAGAGCATCTACGAGGGTGAGTGCAAGAAGGAAGTTGTTTACCCAGAGGTAAGCAAGTATGTACCTGCCGAGGACTTCGTCGTAAAGGTACTCGACCACCATGTAGAGGCTGCCAAGCACAACCTGAAGGGTTCTGCCATCGTTGTAGCCGGCGGTTATGGTGTAGGAAGCAAGGAAGGTTTCGACCAGCTCTTCGAGTTGGCTCATCTCCTCCATGGCGAGGTAGGTGCTTCCCGTGCAGCTGTTGATGCAGGTTGGGTAGACCACGACCGTCAGATTGGTCAGACCGGTGTCACCGTTCATCCTAAGGTTTATATTGCCTGCGGCATCTCCGGTCAGATCCAGCACATCGCTGGTATGCAGGATTCTGGCATCATCATCTCCGTAAACAACGATCCTGATGCCCCCATCAACAAGATTGCCGACTACGTCATCAACGGCAATGTCGAAGACGTCGTCCCCAAGCTCATCAAGTACTACAAGCAGAATTCAAAGTAAAATTTACCAGGAGTTAAGGAGTTAAGGAGTTAAAGGAGTTAAGACAACAGCTTTATATGTTTAGATTTGAGGATATACTTGCTTGGCAGAAGGCTCATGCTTTTGTATTACTCGTTTATCGGGTAACAGGACATTTTCCTGAAGTGGAGCGGTTTGGATTGATTTCCCAATTCAGAAGAGCAGCAGTATCGATCGAAGCTAACATCGCAGAAGGCTACAAGAAGCTTAGCAAAGCTGACAAACTCCGCTTCTTCAACATTTCGCAAGGAAGTCTTGAGGAATGTAGAGATTACATCATCTTATCAAGAGATTTAGATTTCTTGCAAAAAGATGAATTTGAGACTTTATGCACGAGCATCGAAGAAGCCAGCAAACTTCTCAATGCTTATTGTAAAGGAGTAATAAACAATAATGCCATCAGTTAGCATTATACGGAGAAAAAGGTGTTGTCTTAACTCCTTTAACTCCTTAACTCCTTTAACTCCTTCCAAAAACAAAAAAAATATGGCTAATTACTATAGTGATCACCCTGAGATTGAATTTCATCTCAATCACCCCCTCATGAAGCGTGTTGTGGACTTGAAGGAGCGCAACTACGTAGAAAAAGACCAGTTCGAAGATGCACCTGTCAACTACGAGGATGCCATCGAGAACTACAAGCGACTGCTGGATATTACCGGCGATGTGGCAGCCAACATCATCGAACCCAACTCTGAGGATGTCGACCTCGAAGGTCCACACCTGGAGAATGGCCGCATGATCTATGCCAGCAAGACTTTCGAGAACCTCGATGCCACCCGCAAGGCAGGCCTCTGGGGCTTGTCCATGCCACGTCGTTACGGCGGCTTGAACCTGCCAAACGCCATTTTCTCTATGGCTTCAGAAATCATCGCTGCAGCCGATGCAGGTTTCCAGAACATCTGGTCACTCCAGAGCTGTATCGACACCCTCTATGAGTTCGGTTCTGAGGAGCAGCGTCAGAAGTACATCCCTCGCATTTGCGCAGGCGAGACCATGAGTATGGACTTGACAGAGCCTGATGCTGGTTCCGACCTGCAGCGTGTCATGTTGAAGGCCACACAGGATGCAGACGGCACATGGCGTCTCAACGGTGTGAAGCGTTTCATCACCAATGGCGACTCCGACATCCACTTGGTACTGGCTCGTTCTGAGGAAGGCACCAAGGACGGTCGTGGTCTTTCAATGTTCATCTACGACAAGCGTGATGGTGGCGTCACCGTTCGTCACATCGAGCACAAGCTCGGTATCCATGGTTCACCAACCTGCGAGTTGGTTTACAAGAATGCCAAGGCAGAACTTTGCGGCAACACCCGTCTCGGTCTGATCAAGTACGTGATGGCACTGATGAACGGCGCCCGCTTAGGTATCGCCGCACAGAGTGTAGGTGTAGAACAGGAAGCTTACAACGAGGGCGTGGCCTATGCCAAGGAGCGTGCCCAGTTTGGTGAGAAGATCATCAACTTCCCTGCCGTTTACGACATGCTTTCAAGAATGAAGGCCAAGTTGGATGCAGGCCGTTCACTCCTCTACTGCTGCGCCCGCTATGTAGATATCTACAAGGCATTGGAAGACATCGCCCGCGACAGCAAGCTCACTCCCGAGGAGCGTCAGGAGATGAAGAAGTACACCCGTCTTGCCGACGCCTTCACACCATTGGCCAAGGGTATGAACTCAGAGTATGCCAACCAGAACGCCTACGATGCCATCAGCATCCACGGAGGTTCCGGTTTCATCATGGAGTACAAGTGCCAGCGCCTGTTCCGTGATGCCCGCATCTTCTCTATCTACGAGGGAACTACCCAGTTGCAGGTAGTAGCAGCCATCCGTTACATCACCAACGGCACCTACCTCAACATCATCAAGGAGATGTTGGAGAGCGAGGTCAGTGACGATCTGAAGGCATTGAAGGCCCGTGTAGCCAAGTTGGCAGACCTCTACGAGGCAGCCATCAACAAGGTGAAGGAAGCCAACGACCAGGCAGTTCACGACTTCCTGGCTCGCCGTCTCTACAACATGACTGGCGACATCGTAATGTCTCTCCTCATCCTCGACGACGCCACCAAGTCACCCGAGCTGTTTGCCAAGAGTGCCAACGTATATGTCCGCATGGCAGAGGAAGAAGTCCTCGGTCATTCCGCATACATCCAGAACTTCACTCCCGAATCTCTGGATAACTTCAAGGCTTAATCCGCGCAATTCTCAAGGAGTTATCGAACCTCATCCCTTCTCTAACTCCTTCCGAATCACCATAAAAAAAATCCGAGGCTTCCCTGCCCCGGATTTTTTTATCCCCTTCCCATCCATCAAGTCCGTCCGAACGTCCGAACGAAAAGGCAATTTTTATCAAGAACCAACGGTCGCCGGCCGAAGGGAAAGGCAATTTGAGAAGCATTCCTGCTGTTCTGAATAAACGAGATTTACAGGAATAGGGCAGCTAAAGCCACCCTTTCTGCAGGGTATCAGCAGCCTCTCAGCAAGTAGCGAGCAAGCAGCCTTTCTGTACGAGCAAGCAATAAACTCAGCAAGCTGTAAGCTACGAGCAAGCAGCCTTTCAGTAGCGAGCAAGCAATAAGTTCAGCAAGGCGGTCGCATCCCGCAAACCGCAGCTCCGCTGCTGGCGTAGACCTCTGATGGTCCGCCAACCATAGAATGAAATGGTTCAGAGCGACGAGGAGGAGCGGTTTCCTCTTCTTCCCTGAGGGGAGAAGACCGAGATGAGAGGTGGACCCTCCCTTAAGGGTAAGGGAGGACTGGTGGGTTTTCGAAAACCTTCTTATACCACTCCACCATAACCTCAGCCTTTTCCTCCCAGGAAAGCTCCATTTGCCTTTCCTTTGCAATTCTCCGAAAGGAACTACAGTAAAGCCCTATTATGTTCAAGATACTACCATACTTCTACCCCATTCGGTTCTTTACCAGTACGTTCCAGACAACTATTGCGAACCAAGTTCTCCAGTTTCTCCACCATTTTACGCTTGGTTTCCTTAGAAGCCTTCCAGCGGCGTAAAGCCTCTTCCCTTGTTAACTTTGTTTTATCCATTATATCCGTTTTTACGTTTGGTAGAGTACTAACGTTTATGTGAATCCCTAAAGACCATTATCTATAAATGAATCTAACTCCTTACATTGTTTATAATATGTATGAATCCCCTTTATAGAACTGATTTTTGACAACATGTATTTATTGCATAACACTTCAAGCGAAGAAGATGTTTGCGCCAAAGCCATCAGGTTACCCTGCAAAGTCTGTAGAGGTTGCTCTTTGATATCAATATCAGTTACAATAATATACGCAAGATGATCAGCATTACAAAATTTTGGGTTGGATGCATAATCATTACATATATCAATACTATCTTTCAACTTTTTGATAAAATCATAGCCTGACACCTGTTTTTTTATCTTTTTCTCTACATTTTTCTTTTGATACTGCAGAAAATCAACCCACCCCTTTATTTCAACGAACAATAGCTTTTCGTTCTTTTCAGACAATCCATCTACCGAAGCACAAGAAATCACCTGATGTTCCTTGCAGTAGGCGGTCTTTACATCATCAAAATTCACGAATCGTTTAGCAGGCTCCCAAGAACACCTGGGTGTCGTAGCACAAGGCTTATGCAGCTCACAAACAGAACAAAGAGAGAAATGCTTATCCTTCACCAAAAACGATATTAATTCACTGGCAGTTTTCATTTCATTCTTCCCCTTACTTCATCCACATTCATGATTTTATTCAAAGGCTCAGCCAAAGTAAGAAAAACCTGATTTAAGTCATTAGTAACCTCTTTCATGGTTACCATATCATCATTACCACACTCTGCCATGTAGTAGTTCACATACTTCTCAATGTTATACATAGCAGAATAATACCTCACGGCTTGCAGGAAATACGGACTATGGGTACTGATCATCACCGGAATACCAGAATTAACAATCTGTACGATAACCTTAGCAAACTCCACTTGCCACTGAGGATGCAGATGATTCTCAGGTTCATCCCATATCAAAGGACGATTATTGGAAATACAATAACCATCAAGCAGAAGCTGCAAGGCACCAAAGCTTTTGATACCAGAAGCCACGTTGATAGGCTTAATCTTCATACCATCTTTTTGATATACGATGCTACGCGAACTCTTATCATATGCAAACGTACCATGAATGATATCCTCTGTATGAAAATCCTTCGATTGAGGCTCAAACAAACTCAGCTGAGTATCAAAATTCTGAAAATTCAAGACCTTGTCAACAAAGTCTTTCACGTGGGCAGGAACCATTGGTTTATATCCCAAAGTCCTCTTCATTTCCCGATAAGCAACAGAAGATTTTAAGCTATCAAGAAGATGGAAGTACAGTGGCGACTCAACATAAGTGATATCCTCATAGAATCCTCTTTCAGAAAAGGAAACGTTTGTCACTTGATTATCCTTTGCCTTAAACGACAGTTTCCCCTCTTCTTCAGTATCAAGCATAACATAAGTAAGTTCAGACTTAGAAGAACAGAACTGCCCCATAAACTCAGATTCAACGAGATAAGCCAACTCCGTTTTCAATACAGCAGCAGGATTATTCACCTGATCATAGCAAATTCGAATATTCACAATATCCTCCTTGAGCAAGGATTTTTGGCGAGGAGACAAATCAATATCTTTGATTTTAGCATTCAGAAGATCAAGAAAAGCATTTCGTTCCGCTTCGTCCTGACATATTCTTTCCATTTCCGATTTGACACGAGGCAACAGATCCATAGTACCATCTATGATTTTTTTCCCATAGAAATGCTTATACAAAGAATCTATATGCTTAGAAGCTTTGTTGGCAGAACTTTCATTACTCAAGCTTCTCATATTAGAGACCGCCTTGATAATAGAAAAGAATGCTCTACCAATGGTACTTTTTCCCATATCATTCTCTCCCACAATCACAGTCAAGCCATTCAAGGCAATATCAGCTTCCTTGATTTTATTGATATTTTGTATCTGTAATCTCATTGGTCAATCTTATTTTTCTGCAAAACTAAACAAAAAACATTATATATACAAAGAATTGGAGCACTTTTTCATTTTAAAAACCTTTTCTACAACCTTATCAATTGTCATATGAGAGTCAACCGCTTCATAATAACTATATTTTATGCTATCAATGGTTTTATTTAACCACGTACGTTCATCAGTGATTTTCGAACGTAGAACCTCTATCACCTTTTCTAAATTATCAGAAGAGGTTCCAACCATCCCTTTTATCGCGTCAAGAATACTACTTGTCCAGAACGATGAATCCATCGTAAAAGAAAGATCTAAAAGTTTATCGAAAACGGGTAAAGAGTCTATTGTATAATTACAGAATCTAATTGCAGTAAACACATTACCAAAATAATATTTATTTTCTGTCATACACTTGAGTATCTCTTCCAAAGCCTCTTGATCACCTAATGATGCCTGACACTCCAAATATATCTTTTTGTCATATTTCAATAGTGTTTCTTTAAATAGAACTAGCGTGTCTTTTACCCATTGCATATCATCCTTTGAATAATACATCAACAGTTTGAGTATATATGCTTTATGTTTATCTGGAATATCTTGGAAGATAGCCATAATTTGTTCTTTCCCATCAGGCTCACTTTTAAGATACAACTCTATGGTACTCCCAGAATAACCTTCATCGTCATGCTTAATGAATTCGAATATATAAGAATACACATCCGACAAGTGCGCATTTATTGCGTATTTAGCTAATTCTATGTAGTCACAAACATCTAAGCCTTCCGGATTCTTTATCAAAGAAACAATTCTAGGCTCAACTCGTTCCTTACCTAACGCTTGAACAGCATAATCAATAAAAGGTCTATTGCTAAAAGCATGTTCCCATCTGCTATCTCTTACAGAAGCATATTTCAAACATATTTCTTGAACATCCTTATCTAAAGTGATTTCATAATCTAATGCCAAGCTCAGATATCTCTGTCCTGTACGGTTATCTTTTATCTTCGGCAACACATGTTCAAGTATTACTTTCAAACAGTTCTTTTGCTTGCCAGTTAACTGTTTTATCCTGTGATTTGCCAATTGATCCAATACAAACAGTTCATAAAGGCTTTGATCTTCTATGTTATTTTTGATTTCCTGCAGGTCATATTCCTGCGTTTTATAATTATAGAATAAGCTCATAAACGAACCGACATAACTGTCCCACTTATTTTCTTCGCATTCCTTTACTCTTGCATACAATTCCTTTCTAGCTTTCGGCGCATACTGATTTACAATATATAAAACCGTCTCTTTAAATTGGTCATAATCCAGAAACAACTCCATGCTTTTTTCTTCACGCAACTTCATCTCATTAGGATGGTAAAATCTTCTTTTGGGAAATTTCTTATGAACCAAGTCATAATGCAGAAGATTCCACGCATTATCATAATTATTAGTAAGCCAAGTAGCAATACCAAAATCATTTATCGAATCTGGTTTCAGCATATCTATACATTTCTCCAAATCTGTTTCATCACCAAATAAAGACAGTTTTATTTTTAGAATTTGCAGAAGCCTTATTTCTTGTTGAGTATCTTCAACACTTCTAATTTCATTTATAAGTCTAATGAAGTCGGGCTTTGGCATATTATCAATACAAAATTTACGAAAAGCTTGAAAAATCTCAACGATAGTATCTCGCAAAGAAATATAATCATGATCCTTAGCAATTTGAATCCATGAATCTATAACTGTTTGACAGAACCCTCCATCATCCACATATACTTTACTATTGCATAGCATTTTTTGAATAGGATTTAACAAATCAGCCTGATTATGATCCGCCTTTTCCTCATCAAAGAGTTGCGGCAAGAACTCCCATAATCTCTTTAACTCATTTTTACCATAAACATTCCCCAAACATTTGTAGAAATCATAGCGGTGAACGACATGAGTTGTACTCTTTAGACTATAGTTCTGCAAATATCTTTCTTGCGCAATAATATACCCCACATATTTATCAGCTTGATTCAAATTTGCAATCAGCTGAAATGCAGTTTGTATGATATGATGATCTTGCGACTTTATATCAAGTATGATAAGTCTATCAATGTCTTCTACAGTTTTCAAATAACTACTATAGAAGGGTACATACAAAGAATAGGTTTCTTGCTCATCATTATTCCCCAGTTCTATTATCTTATCGAAGACTACATTCTTGAATTCTGGCAACAACACGCCAACAGAAGGACTGGAAAAATCCATCATAGAAACACATGTTGTCAACAATGCCAAATATGGGTTTAACTGATGAACATTTCTATACTCTTCTAACAGGAATTCTGCATTATTTTTTGTATTGCACAAACATGCTAAAAACTTGGCAATTCTGTAAAAATCATCAGGATATATTTGCTCTTTTCTATATTCTCCTAAAATTCCCTTCAAGACACTCTGCTTAACCACCATACTAATACTGGTAGAATCAATATTCTGTAAAACCTTCACATCTTTTTTTAACAACCAGTCTATCATCTGATCTTTCTTATCAGGTTCATCCATATATGAGATAGCAAGAACCAGCACATTATACCAATTCTTCTTAATGATTGGAATATCACCATTTGCATAGCATACAATCTTTAATATATACTCAAAGGATTGTTCCTTTAAAAATTTTGCTACAAAATGCTCTTTAAACCCATTATGAATGAAAGAATAAACGTCCTTAAAAGAATCTTTTTTAAATATAGTATATAGAGTTAGATCTGATATTTTTTCTTTGGAAAACTTTAAATATTTATAAAATTCTTGCCCTGACAATACTTGTTTTTCTGAAAATTGCATGGTAAGCGCAATCACTGTAAACAAACTTTCAGCCCCATATTCTAAGCCATTAATGGTATCCCCTTCTTTTTCTTTCACTTTCAAACTTTTGGTAAATACATAATCAAGTATTTCCTTTTGTGTTTGAGGAATCTGATGTTTTTCGCCAAAATAATCAACAACAGAAGACAGATAGAATGGCACATCAAGAAGTTCTGAAATGTTTTGGTGCTGTTCGATATATTTAATAAACCCAGTTGTACCATTATTTATTCTACTCCTTATGTAAGATACTATTTCATCATAAGATAATGGTAGCATCTCAAGTTGGGTAAAATCACTCAACATCCTACCATTGTTATAGTTTGATCGGCATGTAACTACAACCTTTATTTTTGAGTTCTTTTTTAAGCAATCCCTTAGTTCATCTATCAAGGAATTCCTATCTGTATCATTAAGTTCATCTATTCCATCAAGAAGAATATATTGATTTTCTTCTAATCTACATGGCAAAATATGAAAGAATATACCATGACGGGATTGACTATAAGATGATGCCTCGATAAATTGCACCCCTTTATCAATATCTTTAGAGAAAATGTTATATAGCCTATGAAGTTCTGTTGTTTTACCATTTTGAGCTGTACTAAAGATAACAAACTTACGCAAGTCATGCTCCTTAACCTCTTCTATAATTATTTTATCTAAAGAATATTCATTCGATTCTGGGGCGAACAATACATCAAAGGCCTCCGAACGATCTGATTTCAGAGCAAACTTACGAGGCAAATAATGCTTAGGTAAAAGATAATCGCAAATGTTTTCAGAATCATTTAGGAGCCTACAGACCATTTCATAGGAAAGATTACCATTAAATAATAATTCCAGATGTTTCTCTATAAGTGTGATTCTATCCAAATGTGAAGCGAATTGAGCAAAAAGCCAATTTCCATCCAGTATATCATGGTCTTTATCAAAGATTATAGGATCTGAGAAATTCTTAATTTTGCCACTTTTATGGTGCTTGGCTGTTGTAGCTAATATAAAGAACTGCAGATGATATCCTTTGAGGTTAGAAGTATCTTTTACCTTTTCAATGGTTTCTGCAATCTTATTTATACTATCGTTAGAAGAAACCTGAATGATAATTTTATTTTTAGTGTCAATCAGATCGAACCCCACTTGATTAGGTACATTATTCAATATATTAGCATTCTGCAAATGATAATCAAAGCAGTCATTCAGCACATACATAAACACATTTTCTGCCAAGACATTTAAGTCATGGAAGTTAGACAATTTATTCAAAGATATTTGAGTAAAAATTTCCGTAATAAGACATTTAATCTTATCCAAGTTTTCAAACATACTCATTTTTTAGGTTATTTATAGCAGACTCTATAGAGCGCTGGCAGGTGGAAAGTTTCTTCAAATGGGTCAAACTATAACTGCATATCAAGTCGTTCTACGGAACGAGCCATAATTCTGTTTTTTCGCAAATTTGGTTTGCCATATTGCGACTATCTGCTACTTGCCATTGCTAAGAAAGTATATCACCCCCCAAACGTCCTCAGAATGACTCCGATGATGGACAGTTGACCATATGGGGTATTTTCTTTGGACTGTAGAGATTATTCATCTAAATACTATCCTCGCTAATGATTCTAATTTTGAGAACTTATATAAACAACTTGCAAGCAAAGCGATATTCAGTAATGTGAGAAGATTCATAACACACATTGGAGTAATATATCTTACGTTATACATTTCGCCGCCCAAAATACGCTTTTTTCTCAAAATACTTCTCTTCCCCGATACTATCAATTTTAGAACACATCACTATGAGAACCAGTATTAGTCATCACTAAAACCAGCTCATCATTAAATTGCTTCCATATCAACAGCCAATCTGGCATAATATGACATTCCCAACTTCCCGCATATTGTCCAGAAAGTTTATGCGGTTTATATTCAGAAGGTAATTTTCCTGTCTCTTCAAGCAAGCGAATTACCTTCTTTAGCTTTTCCATTGGAAAATTACGTTTTTTACAACGTTTTACATCCTTTTCAAATCGATTGGTAGTTATGATTCTGTATTTCATATTCCCAACTTTTCAAACATATCATCAGCACTTTTATACTCTGTCACTCTACCATGACGAATATCATCCATTGCTTCTTCTATCCCCGACATGCTTTTCTGATGATTAGGAATAATCACAACACCATTCATAGACTCAAGAACCTTCTTGAGTCCAGCCATAACACTATTATCTTCCACCTGTATAGTTAATATTGCCATAACCTATAATTTTAAACGTTAGACTTTTCCGCAAAAATATATCTTTTTCCTGAAATCACCAAGAAAATCGCAGAAAATCTGAAAGTTATCAGCAAAATACACAATGCGCCATCCACCTTGTCTGCAGTCCCCTCAAACAGCAATCCCAGCAAGCAGCAAACATCCTGAATAGTGTGTCCATGCGGTTCATCCCGCACAAAAAACCGCAGCTTGCTGCATGGCGTAGACCTCTGATGGTCCGCCAACCTTATAGCGTAGCGGTTTGAGCACCGAGTAGGGCGGTTGGTACATCCCTTGTCCCCTGAGGGGAAAAGGGCTTGGGAAAAGCGGTGGAGCCTTCTTTAATGGTAAAGAAGGACGGGTTGATTTTAGAAAAAACTTAAGGCTCAAGGGAGGACTGGTGGGTTTTCGAAAGAACTCTTAAGGTTCAAGGGTGGACTGGTGGGTTTTCGGAATAAGACGCTGCATCATTATGGAAGAATCCATCCAAGTCTTCATTGCCACATGAAAATGAAATAGATTCTTCCAAAATTTCTTTTGTCAATGGTGAAAACACCGTTTTGTCTGCAAGAAATCCCATAATACAAACTTTAAAATCTTGCTTTTGCCAAAATAGCCTTCATCTCAGCACGTTGCTTTGAGAAATCTATGCTACCACGCTTTTTCAATGTTTCTTCAGCTTTTTCTCTGAAAGCTAAAGCCTCATCACCTGTAAGCATAGGGATACCACTAATTGCTAATGCCATAATCTTATCTCCTATTATTTAGTTTATATAACTTGCCGCAAAAGTATGCTTTTTCTTCGAAACCACCAAGAAAATCGAAAGAAATCTGCAAATTATCAGCCAATTACCCCCAAATCAACAATAAGCTATAAACAGCAAACTATTAATTGTAATCAACTATCCCCAGGCGGTCCCAGCCCGCATAACAATCTGGCGAAGACCTCTGATGGTCCGCCAACCATAGAATAAAATGGTTCAGAGCGACGTTTCTGTCCCCTACAAGGGGAACCGAAGGGGTCGTAAAGACTATTGAAGAAGACCGAGATGAGAGGTGGAGCCTTCTTTAATGGGAAAAAGCTGTGCAAATGAGCGCAATGAAAGCTCGCTTTCAAATTGCCGAGTGCAGCCCGCTTTATCAAAAAAAGAAGGACGGGATGATTTTAGAACCCTACGCCTCTTTCGTCATATTCCAAAGGAACAGCGCATTGCCAATAATATACCTCCTCCACATTCTCTTTGGCTCTTTAATCAATCTATAGAGCCATTCCAAGCCATGCTCCTGCCACCACATTGGTGCACGCTCCACGGTACCGGCGAAAAAGTCAAACACAGCCCCTATAGTCTAGGCGAGTTCCGCCTTACTGCCAAGTATATGCAAATCTTTAAGTCTAAACATCATATTATATCAAATTCTCCATTTTCAAAATACTTACAGTGTTATCCAGAAAACTCGACATATAAGAGTTTTCTTTGTGATCAATAACCCATGCATATATCTCTTTCATTATTTCCAACCCCAGCTGCTTTTCTTCTGAGTTGCCTATATAATAATAAGAGGTGGCTATCAGTTGTTTTGCCTTATTGATGTCCACCTCAGAAAGCGGATAGTCTTTGTTATACAAGCTCTCATAAATACTCAATGCTTCTTTCGCTGTGTCTATTGGATTATGCCCTTCTAAAGTGTGGTTCTCTTTGCACCACTCCAATTGCGCAGCACCGATATTAACAAGAGTCTCGCCGATAACTCGTTTGTTTTCTTTATGAGGCATATACTCATAGATAAATCTACGAGCAACCAAAGCTTTCTGATAGTCTGAGATAGCATCATTCCATCTCTTCAATTTATAATACAAAAAGCCTCTATTATGATAACCCTGTGAGGCACTTGTCATTCCTTCAATAGGATTGTAGCCTTCTATAATAATAGCAGAAACAGTAAACATAATGATAATCCTTGGGGGTTATCGTCAAATGTTCTCTGCATTGATTAAATATAAGCACTGCATGAGAAATGACATCTTGCATCCCATCATCCCAACGTTCAGGAATGGCTCGTAACTGTGCTGCATAAAAATCGGAGCTTTGCAACAAACGTACATTTATTGGGTCATTCCATTCATTGATATCATATCCCATCTGCAGAATTACATCCCATGCATCTTCATTTCTCTCCAAATCTATGAACACATGTGCAATGCTCGTATATACCTTGATGATAAACCTATGACTTGAAATCGAATGATCATCAATCTGTTTCAGATTGTCGAGAACTGTCTTGTATAATTTCAGTGCAGTAGGGTCTTCATTGCGCATAAGGGCATTGGCAAAGTTGAATCGACAAGTCTCTATAAATTCCGATGAGATATTACGTTTATCAGCCCAGTCAAAAGCTATATAGAAGAATTTATCTTCATCGTAGTCTCCACCATATTGGTCGTATGTAGCTTGCAATAGCTGCATAATGTCCTGCATACGCTCATCAGAAATAATCACTCCATTAGTAATAATCTTCTGCAATAGTCTGTAAATCGTTTTTGCGACAGATTTTATTTCATCCACATGAATATTTCCAACCGACACGAGATAATTCAAGCGAGCGACGAGTGCTCCTATAGTGGATAGCCAACTGTCGAATATCTGCTCTTTCTCCTTATGCAATATAGATAGGCTCTTTTCCTGTATATCAATAGATTTGTTTTGACATCATTCATGGTACCATACTCAATGGTGAACACGCCAAAATTGGCTAAAGCATTGCTTATTTTTGACTATTATTCAATAGGAGAGATCCTTTCTCCAAATAAATAGCTACAGGCAACTTGCCCTTATCACCAATGGATGCCTTTATTGCATTTACGATTTCCTCTTGTGTATATTTTCCGCATCTGTTTTTGAACAGCCCAATTACAATTTGGCTTTCATTAACAAGATACTCGTCATACTCTGTTTGAGTTCTTACTCCCAAAAACTCTGGTCGATAGTCCTCCCATACCATCAACTGTAGCCTTACACCTTTTGCTCGCCACTCGTCATCGGCTTGTCGAATTTTATCACCGATAATCATTCGCTCATAAGCCAACTCACAAGAAGAGGCTAAAAAAATCTTTATTGTATTCATGCACATAGGGCTTTATTCATTGCCGCATTAATGACAATCAAACTCTCGATTTATCAGCTTGCTATCGTGGATATACTGCCCCACCATAGCAGCACCATGCACAGGCGGAGGCATGTGCATGATAAAAAGTATCTTCGGTTTCATAATCAAAATCTACTCAAATTCTTTCATAACATGCCAATAATATCCCTCCGGATTCTTACTCACTTCCCCGACTTTTCTATAATTCAATTTATGAATACTCACATGATCTATCAGATCCTGCCATTGCTCCTGATGGAAAGTACGCCCCAAGGCATCCCCCAATAAAATACTGTGATAACTGTTCTCACGAGGCATCCGAGCCTCAACCATCGGAAACTCACGGAGAGACAAACCCAGGAATAAGTGAAAAATATAATAATCCACCAGACAGTTATAATCCTTCCAGTAAGCAAGAAGCATATCCAAGACAGAAGAAATCACAATCTGATGAGGCACAGCAGCAATAAACCAGTTCGACAACCCTACAGGCGCTATAGCCCCACGCTTGAAGTAGCGGAACACCGTCAGTTCACTCCGCATGATCCTATCCCATCGCCCCTGCAACTTCTCATTCCCAAAACCAGAACAGAACACCGTAGCATCCATCCAGATACCCCCATACTTCTGCAAAACCGACAGGCGCAGCAAATCGCTGAAAGTAGCAGCCGGAATCAACCCCTTCTTATATTTCCTGACAATATACTCAGGCAACTCCACCCATTGCCGATAATTACTCAGGTCAAAGACCCTGAACTCATAATCCGGCAGATGCTTCCTTTGCGAAGCCAAGCACACCTTCACCAAATCAGGAGCCTGATCGATACCCTGCAGCCAGGAGAACCAGACTATCTTAGGAACACCCCCATCATTAGGAGTCAGATCCTCCGCACCCCTCACTTTCATATCATCCAGGATATAGCGATACTGCCGAATCAGAATCTCATCCACTTTCTCAGTAATCACAGGATAAGCAGCCTTCAAGGACTTCCCCTTCAAGGCACAGCGTATCAAGGCACAGACGCCCGTCCACAACACCCCCATACGGACATATTGCCACACAAGCCTCCAGCCCCCGAACTGCCGAAAGCGAGTAATCAATCTATCAAAATCTACCATAATTTAGTTGTCACTTCTTCAAACTTAGCCTATATATAGTAATATCAGAATAATTATCAAACATATCGTAGATTAAAGTATTTTGATTTCCCAGCCTAATTCTTTCATTTTAGCAATCATATCTTCATTCCAATTATCTTTAACTACAGCATAACACAATAGATGAGTTGGTCTTGAAAAACCTACATACATCATATGCATTACAGATTTTGTTGTAACAAGGGTATTTGTGACTTCTTCCTGAAACAAAGGATTTGGGTAATATATAACTTCTCTCCTTTTCGTAGCATTTTTTACCCTAAATAGGAATTCTGTCTCGTATTTTTTATAAGGAGTTTCTACATACATAGTAGCACAGTGCGTTTGCCCTTTTGCTGAATGAACAGAACCGATATTAATATCTGGATATTCGGAATTTTGCTCGACAATAAAATCAGCATTAAATCTTTCTCCAATAAAATTTGAAAGGAAGAGATTAGTTTCACTGATATTAAACAATGCAGAAAAGCTGCCTTTTAAATAATCATGGACAGAATAATAACAATCCTCATATTCTTTTAAAAAAAGGAATGCACTTGACTTATAAAGAAATTGTAAATAATTTGCATATGCTTCTTCACCTTTTTCTTTAATCCACTTCTTTATAGTTGTTTTTGAATAAAATCTGCCTTCATCGTCTTTTTTCTCTAATAATCGCAAAACATAAACTAATATTTTCGTAATTACAGAGTAACATTCATACATAGTGTTTTCTCTACAACCAAAAAATAAGAAATCATTTAACGTGTCATAAAAAGGCCGTCCTATCTCATTTTGTTTTGTATATTTCGGGAAAATATCACTTAAGGACATCTTGATGGTTTCACCTTCTTTAGGCTTCACATTCCATCCTATAATATGAAAACCATATTTGTTACCTTCCGGTGTTGTCCGTAAATCATAGATGTCGATTAATTGGTTGAAATATGGTAAGAGTCGATCCTTACTGTCCTTATCAAAAAGAATGAGATATGGCGGTATATTTCTATCAATATTCCTCAATCCATTCACTATAAATCTAGGATTTCCATCATCATCAGTCGATTTATCTATGGTAAATGGATTTACAATTTTTGCTATAGTACTTGTTTATCGAAATGAATTCAACAAAGTTTTCGGATTTCTTTCCATCCACTGCTCTGGAATTTCCCTATCTGGCTGCTTAAAAATAGTTTGATTTTTATCGCCAATCCGTTGTAAAGAACACTCATTTGAATAAAAGACTTTGTCTATCAACTCTAATTGATATTTTTTCAGATCTTGAGTTTCATCAATGAAAACATATTTAAATCGTTTTCTTAACATTTTAACCACGAAAGGGTACTTTCTGATATAAGCTTCTGCCATTAAATAACAATCATCATAAGAAAGAACACCTAGATGCATTATATGTCTTTTCATCGCTAAGATAAAAGCATTAATTTCGCTTTTCTTTTGATTGTCAGTACCCTCTTTAATCCATTTCTGTACAACAGGATATTTTATAGGAGTATCCATCCCATTAGTAAATACGTACACACCAGACTCATTTTTATGAACTCTAATATGTGTAAAATCGATACTTTTGGGTCTATGTTTTAAATAATTCACTGCCGAGGATCCCCGATAATTCAACAAATAATTATCCACCTCCTTATTATAAGCTACATCATCAATAGCAAATACCTTTTTTTTATAACAAAGTTCATAATAAGGGATAGCCAAGAATTTATCTACAAAGTCCTGTATTGTACCAATAAAATGAGGTGTTTCAAATAATCTATAGCAATCCGAACGCAGTTTCTTTTTGATTTCATTCACTGCATTATTGGTATGAGATAACACAAGAACCCCTTGATTTTCTTCCAAAGGAAGATGTTGAGAAATACAGCATAACTTCGCTTGCAAAGCTGTTGTTTTGCCACTTCCAGGTACAGCAAGCAAATCGCAACTGTTCAAATCTTTAATAAATGATCGTCGCTCTTCATCAAATCTCATACCAGTTGGTAAAAGAATTTTCTCTGCAATCTCAATATCACTATCTAATATTTTCATAATCAAAGACAAACAAAACTTATAGCATCAATCAGGTACTTAATATACATATCTTGTCTTTCCAAATCCAATGTTTCAGATTTCATTTTCTCAGCTAAATCTAAGGCAACTGCAGTCTTGTCCAACTTAGACGAACTTTTCTCCAACATTTTTTTGAGTTTCGCCTCAAACTCTTCTTCTTTAAACTGTTGAGGTGTACCCACTTTCTTAAATTCTGCAGTTCTGCTATGGACTGCTGCCACAGATTCTTTAAATAAATCTCGAAGAACAGGAGATTTAAACAAACACCATTCCAGAGTCCACTCCTTCGCAACAAACAATTTAACGTTATCAGGTAATATACCAAACTTATTTTTAATTTCATTTAATTTAGTTGTTTCTTTATGTTGTTTATCATCTTCATCTGGTTTAATATCCAAATCTGTAACGATTGCACATTTCACATTCATAAGCGGTTCTTGCTGTCTCATAAAGATACGCGCAAAATGCAGATATGCGGTAGATCCAACATTTACTATAGAAATTTCCTTCTGGGTCAAATCTATTCCCATTTTTTCTGCAATTACTGGAATTAATATTTCTTCCGCCCAGCCTTCAACTAATATTACCCCTTTTGCAAAGAACAGATTTGACTTTGTAGCATCAAGAAAAATATCCAAAAACTTATAATCTTTCTTTTCAAGTTTTGTGTATTCCTTACCCATAGGAAATACATGATTATCATTACAGATAAGAATGTTATTTACATTTTCATCAGCACCCATTTTAACCTTAGATGTAATATTAGGACTATGAGTTGTCAATATAAACTGGACATTCTTTTCTTTCAGTAAAGCTGATATAACTTTCATTTGTGCCTGAGGATGTATATGAGCTTCCAATTCTTCAATTAAACAAACCTTAAGATTATGCCCTGCCTTCCCTATATGAAGTAACTCTGTAGCCATAAACAAACGGTTTAAAGTTCCTAATCCTAATTTTTTGCCATTAAGGACACTAATAGCCAAACGCTCTAAAATGCTCTTGATTGTAGGATCTGCCAATAAAAACTGCGATTCTGCATCATTTGAAATAAACATCTTCAAGAAGCTGTCAATTTTATCTTTTATTTGTTTCTTATGTGATAAAGGTCCATCATTATCATCATTAAACCAATTTTCAATGTCCTCATTGGCTTTTTTGATTATTGTAATCAGTTCATGCTCTCCTCCATCTTTAGGCTGTTTCAATAACTCATGAGAAAGAAGGATTTGAGATAAACGAGAATTTTTCTTTGCAGTTAGCTCATTTTCTGCATCTCTAAGCGGCTTTAAATATGTAACTCTAAGATTCTCTTTCATAAGAGGATCCAGAGAATGACCATCAGTATCATTTCCACCACGAACTTCATATGGTAAGATATGACCATCCTTACGAGTTGCGTCTAAAACAAGTTTCAAGGATGCTACATCAACATCACTACCAGTATGTGGCGTAGATAATGAAGCAAAAATAGCAGCTTCTTCAATAGTCATTCCGCTTATAAGAATTTCAATTCTCAATCGTTCTTTATCATTATAAAAATCATCATGTTGTAAACGGATTGATTCGTAAGCATTGGTTTTCAATACATACTTGATTGCATCAATAATAGCTGTTTTACCAGAATCATTTTCCCCAACAAGTACATTCATTCCTTTTTTAAACGGAACAACAAGATGTGGATTTTCTAAATTAAAGTCACTACCTCCGTATTTTCGAAAATTCCATAATTTTAATTCTGAAATATACATAAGCTAAAGATTTTATTCATAAAGAGTATAAACTAACATTATACTAAAGTACTTCTTGCCAATGTCGTATGCTCACATCAAGACAGCATAAGGCATTACGCTCTAAAGGAGACTATCATAGCGAGCAAACAGCACCCAAGCAGCTCACCAGCAAGGCAGTCCCATCTGGCGAGGGCTCTGATGCACCGCCAACCTTATAGCGTAGCGGTTTGAGCACCGAGTAGGGCGGTTGGCACATCCCCTGTACCCTGAGGGGAAAGGGGCTTGGGGAAAGGGGCGGAGCCTTCTTTAATGGTAAAGAAGGACGGGGTGATTTTAGAAAAAACTTAAGGTTAAGGGAGGACTGATGGGTTTTCGAAAAAACACATTCTTTCAGAAATCCAGTTCAAAAGACAACCTTTAAAAGCGAAATAAGTTTTTCATTATTTCGCTTTCTTATACCACTCTACCATAACCTTAGCCTTTTCCTCCCAGGAAAGCTCCATTTGTCTTTCCTTACAATTCTCCGAAAGGAGCCTCAGTAAAGACCTATCCTTTTCAAGCTCATTGAGCAATTTAGCGAAATCACGAGCCGACTGAGAAGGAGAAGAAAGAGGAACCTTCCTACCAACCTTATCATCTATGACGGCAGCCATGCCGCAGGCATCAAAGCAAAGGACAGGTAAACGATTGCTAACAGCCTCCAGCACAACAGTAGAAGTATCCTCGCTCACACTGGTGAAGAAGAAAAGCTGAGCCTTTCGCATTGCATTCATCACGACATCATTCGATTGATTTCCATGCCATACCACTTTTTCAGTAATACCCAAAGAGTCGGCAAATGATTTAGCAGCAGCTACCTGATCATCAGAACCACCACCATATACGTCCAATACAATACGAGGATTACCCGTCATGGCAATAGCCTGCAAAGCAAGAGGTAACTGCTTTCTAAAGTCGAACTTGCCAACCCACATCACATGAAACTTCTGATTGTCAAATCGTTCCGTAGGAATATCATCAGATAAGAAACAACCTGTTTCTGGAATGACAACAGACTCCAAACCCTTATACTTCTTGATGGCACGATAAGAGTCTGGGATGGAACTAACCAGAACCTTAGCTGTCTTGAAAGCCTCACCTACCCTTTTATCATGCTTCAGTTGCCAGATATTCAAGAAGTTCTTCAAGCGGTTGAATACTTTCATTTTCAAGCCAGCTCCCTGCAGGTAAGCCGTAGGAAACTGTTTCAGTCCACCGATAGGCCCCCACACAAACGGCACCCCATTCTCTTGTGATAGTTTCCACAGATACCCTGGTTCACGGAATCCAATCATGTTGAGCTGATGCAACACATCCATCTTCTCCACCTTACAGATATCCATTGCCAAGAGATACGTCTTCCACTGCCACTCCTTATAATATTTATAGAAGCGCCAGTCACCCTGGTTCCAGCACATTTTCCGAATTTCCTCCGATACCGGATTATAATAGAAGTGCATGTTCTTCCCCTGTTCCAAGGTAGACACCACCTCCTCTATCTTGTCCCGAAACTCCCCTTCGGTAATAATATATAGTTCGCAGAACTTAGCAAGATTACTCACCCAGTTCCATGCCATCCCAGGCTCACTTCCCATACCAGGCGAGCAAGCGTATGCATTGATTAGTATCTTCATACATTAGTTTTTTCAAATCCACAATACTCACAGAAGAAAACATTAATATCTCGCATTAATAACTATAATGCTTCTGTCTTTATTTCCCCTATAATCTACTTCTGCATAATTTCACTCATCAGCTCAAAAATTGGCTTAAAATGATTCCAGCTTTCTTCACTTATGTGAATGGAGCCATTTTTGATAGCCTCAGCAAATTCATCCTTCTTTGCCAAGTAATTTTTATCATTATCATCATAAACCGCTTGACCTCCATTATTTTCCAATATCTTATCCTCACCTTTACCATTTGGTTTACTTAAAGTTAATCTATTGTCTTCATTATGCAGCATAGATTTTCTCGTAAATTCAGTTCCCAAGAAAAGACGACATCCCGATTCATTCACAGGGCTCTTTATCTCATCATCTGAGTATAAATACTCTATAGAAATCCTTGTCTGACCTTTCTTCACTCTATCCTCGGGAACAGGAATCGTAAAACCATAAACACCATTGCCATAATCCTTATATTTTTTTCCATTAGGATGCATTTCAGACACCATCTTGGAAATATCACAATCAAAGATACCAATAATTTTATACTGATGCTTTATCTTTGCTAAATGGTTCAATAACTTTTTAAGGTTATCGTCACCATCTGGTTGAGAAGCTGAATCAATTATATCAAAATCCAAATCTATGCCTAAAACTTCCATAGCCTTCAATATATGCTTGATATCGGTTTTCCCTTCTGTGATAACAAGAGGTTTACGCAAAGCGGACACTTTATCCTCCATCAACCTAAGCTTTTCAGCATAGCGGTTGTTTTCATTAATAAACATGTCATATACCTCAGAATACAATTGGTTATTTACAGGCATACACTCCAAAGCATTATTATCCAGATCAAAACATCTGGTTCTGTTGATAGAATTATCTGCAAGCCCCATATTCAAGAATGGCGAATGGCTGCTTACTATGAATTGTATATTAGGGAAAAGTTCAAATAATTGAGGCAATATTTCTTTTTGCAGTTTTATGTGCAGATGTTTATCAACTTCGTCAATAAGAACAATACCAGGAACATCCATAACCATTCTAAGTTTATCAGCTTGCTTCAAGATTTCGCCAAACATACAGATTAGCGCGCTCTCGCCTGAAGAAATATTGAAGATTGTAGGATATAATATATCTCCATTTTGTTTTGTAATAGCTATTCGAGAGGCTGTATTTTCTCTCCGTCCAATACCTAACCTAGTTTCAATTCCAGTTTTACTTTTCAAAGAAGCAGAAACTATCCTATTTAAATTAATGATTAGAAGCTGTGAAGCTTGACGATTACTATACAATTCACTGTCCAATATAACATCCATAAACCACATCGCCAAACCATTCAAGTCGGAAACAACTTCTATAGAATTGGGCAATTCTCCAGAAAAAAGAGGATTTATATTAAAACTAATATTAACTTTATACGGATCATTCAAATAACCAGGTTGTTCATATCTATAAGAAGGGAAATAGGTTAAGATATTATGGCCAAATATTTTAACCACTTCATCATCTTTTACTGTATGAAAACTTTTAATATAGTTATTACGTTCTAACAAATTAGAAAAATTTTCATATGGAATTTTATTTTCAAGAAGGACATTCTCATTATATTCCTCCTCAGTCATTGTTCCTCGACAATCTAAATAATCGATACATTTATCCTCATCTTTGAAACGAGCATAAAATAAAGAATATGAAGAACCAGCATTATTAAACAAGTCAGAAGAATAACGGTAGAACTTATTTTCCTTTCCTTCGAAAGAATTCGAGAAACTTGATCTTGCCATTTCATAAAAGGAATCTACGATATGAGAGATAACCGTAGTTTTTCCTCTACCGTTAATACCAGACAGTACATTTACTCCACTTTCCAGAAAATCAAATTCGACTTTTTCAAAAGGAGCACGATTTACAAAAATAGCTTTTTCTATTTTCATTGTTTCGACTATTTAATTTGTTTTATACCAATATTTTCATCTCATAAGGCTATACCCAAAATAGAGTTACAGATATTTCATTAAACCTCCAACGCAAACTTATCCTTCGATAGCAGCGAAAGAAAAGCTGCGGTCATTACCTTTAGCAGATATGCAGCTAAGCAAATGATAGCAAACACAATAACGATGTTCAATGGGAACACACTATTCCACTTATTCGTAATAAGCATAAACTGCACGATATAAATCTCAAGCGTAAGTCCAGCAACAAGAGAGATTCCTTTACCTAAGAACCTCTTGCCGAAGCACCAGTCAGTCCATTTATACGAAGCCACTTTATACCCATAATACACAAAGCCGTGCAGAGGCACAAGCGCCAGCACCTGGACATCATACATCCATCCTGTCTTGTTCTTTCCGATAGCCAATATCAGGAAATACAAGACAAACGAAAGCGCCATACCGCAAACATCCTTCACCCAATGCCCCATACTTATTCTGTCACGACAGACATACACCATAGCTCCCATCATCATGATGCTGAAATGACATACAAAATGAAAGCTCGTATGAAAAGGCGAACCTTCCGCCACAGGCATCCAAAAGAAATAAGCCACAGAGCAAGCTACCGCCAGACCTAAGAGAGACAACATATATTTATTGCCCCCCCAGAATCGGCATTTAGCAGGCAAAAACTTTATCAGCAGATAGAACAAAGCATAGTAAATTACGATAGTTTGCAAGAACCAATAATCACTCCCCAATATCATTTTATCGAATGTCAGCGGAGCATCCCATATCAAGTTAGCTGCCACCACCCAGATAAACACCGCAGGCCACAATCTCCTTATCTTACCCTTAAACCAATCAATAAAGTTCTGCCCCTGATGCTTCTCAAATCCCATCATCAGCAGATACCCCGCTACAAAGAAGAACAGCGCATTTCCCTGCACTCCAAAAGTAGCAAAGGCAGTATTCACCCCCTCATATAGCGGTTGGAAATGAGAATTGGTGATGAAGATAGCAGCCACAAACTTCATCATGTCCAATGAATATAAACGATCCTTAGTCATAGTATCACTTTTTTACAGTCAACATTCTTTCATGCTCCTTAATCTCTTCTTCCGTAAATCTCATTTTGATTAGTTTAGCAGGAATACCGCCGATAATACTATAAGGAGGAAAGGATTTAGTGACAACAGCACCAGCAGCCACTACCGAACCATGACCGATAGTCACACCTTTGAGGATGGTAACATTTGCCCCACACCACACATCATCCTCAATGACGACAGGCTGGTCATATACATTCACCCCATTCACAAATTTCTCCTCTACAGTAACATCCGCGATATATTTGCCCAAGATGTCAATACGATGATCACCGGTGATAATCGTCGGATTCGGACCGAAGAGCACCTTCTGGCCAATAGTACACGGTGCATCCGTACAATAGATAGTACTCCCTTTAGGAATCGAAGTACCATCTCCTACAGACAGGTTCCACAAGCCCTTAATATCCGAAGACATCGGACGGATATATACCCCCTTGCCACAGTGCTTCATGCACCGCTTCCATACAGGAGCCCACATTTTGTCCCACAAATATGAAGGCACAAGACTTATCTTTTGTAATATCTGAAAAATGTTCATGATTTCTAAAAAAGTCAATATTATATATACAACTCAAAATTATTGGCGAGATTGCTCACTCAGTTCCATGCCATTCCCGGCTCACTCCCCATACTGGGAAAGCAAGCATATACATTGATTAATATCTTCATACATCCGTTTTTTCATTAAACCGCAAAAAAAAATCTTATTGGAATAGCAAAGAAAGATATACAGTTAACTATAAACTACAATTTCTCATATTCTCTATAGTATCATCATAGCGTTTTATATACTTATCAACGATTTGGATAGATAAGTCATCAAGATGAGAGCATCTATTATAAATATCTTTCAATTGCATATTCCGAAGGTTTTCCAAATCTTCAATTGTGTCAACTAAAGCTTGAGACGGATTATCAACAACCTCATCTTTGACTTCAAATGTTTGAGTAGCCGTCAGTTTCTTAGGTTTTATCTGCTTTAATAACTGCCTGCAAGACATATAAGGCTGGTTTTGAGCCAACCAATTATAAACAGCAATAAGGCACGTCATCTGCTGTTTCTCTCTCTCATCAAGTTGCTTAATCTCAACGATATCTACATAACCATCAAAAATCTGATGAAATAAGTTTTGCATTTTTTTCAACTTATCCTGTGCATCCAGCAATATAATCGTCATTCTTTGAACATCATTGATGAAGCCATCTGAAGGCTGGTAACACTGTCTGAAGAAGATTGTCAAATCAGTAGAATAATGAGAATACAAGGAGTTTAATTCCTTCAAATTATCTTTTGCACTTTGACCTTCATTCTCCTCTTTGTTAATTTCATAACCTAATCCGAATCTATTTATTTCAGTTGCAGGCAACTCTATGTGAGTATTTATAATCTTATCACACACCTCATTAGAAACTTGGTCCATTTTGGCATTGTGCACCTTTCCTACTCGATGAATGTCATCAATGCCTTGCCAATATTCTTTTAGTACATCAACAAATAGCTTACGCAAAGTTATCAATTGATCACAATAAGCCTTTCTGGAAGGAAAAACATAGCTTTTTTCATACAAATGCACCATCATTGTGTGCGGTTCTTGCATATCGTCAAGCGGTAACTTTTCTCTACTTATATGCTTTTCAAAAGTCAAATCTATATCTTCAAAAATCTCATCTTTTATTATCTCTGAATGATATACATCTGCATTTGGAAATGCTTTTCTCAGCAAATCAATATGATGCAGATTAATGCGATGCATTATATCTCCATCTCCATTTTCAAATTGTTTCTCTGCAGTAAAATAGTCTAAGAAAGTAAGACATTTAACCTCATTTTCACAAATTTCAAACTCCAAGATATTATTTTGAATGCGAAATTGTTTAACGAAGTTTTCTTCCAGTTGACTAAATGTGGCAGAATCATAACCTGCCAATTTCAGTCCGAGAAGAACATCTGCCATCTCTTCCAAATTATTAGGAGCTATAGCATCTATCTTAAAATCAGCAAACTCTGGCTTATAAGAAAGTTGCAAATTACATATCGTTAAGAATTTTGCCAACCAAAAATAATCACGCCACTCTTTAGGCTTTTCCAAAGAAATAGAACCATCAAGCCATCTACTTAAATAGAAATAAACATCGGTCTGCGAAGAAAATCTTTTTCTTACATCATCCATCGTAATACCTATTTGGCTACCAAACAATTTATCAACAGACTCATCTAGTTCGATTTCCGTAAAGTTAACTGGCACTAACGCTTGCCAATAAAGAGGCGCAGTTTGCCTTAACCAGTCAAACGCTGCTTGATTATTATCTATATAATGCTTAACTCCACACCACACCAATGTTCTTGCCACAATATACGCTTGCATAGAGTTTATCTTCTTACCCTCCAATTCACGCAAAAGAGAATCAGGCGTATATTTTCCTTCATCTATAAGGGCCATAAGAAACAGAGGACTTGTGTTTTCATTAATATGCTCGAATAATTCCATACCGATTTCTCCTAATCCATTTCTATAATTCCTAAATATCTCTTCAACAATGATATGAGTTCTAATGGGGTGAACATCAGAAAATCCTTCACCATTATACTCAAAGAATTCACCTTTCATTTGGTCTATACATCGAGACAGATCCATTGGAGAAAGATGACACAAGTTCCGAATGGCATTCACAGAGATATTTCCCTGCAAGACATTCGAGACAGATATATACTGAAGAAAGGAGGCATTTACATGATCAAGTCTTCCTATCTGTTCAGAGATTCTTGCCCTTAGAGGAACACCTTGTGTCAAGAAATACACATATTCAAGCAATGTTTGAGGATGTCCAGAATTATTCCAAGCCTCTTCAAAGATATCAATATGGCACAATCCTCTTTCGCTTAGATGATCAAAGATATCCTTTGCCTCAGATTCGGTTAAATCTAAAGCAAGAGTAGAGTAATGAAGTTTTTCATTAACTTTGTTTTTACACCTATTCCAATCATCCTGCCGGATTGTTACTAAGCATTTAACAAAAGGAGTATCCTCTATTTCATTTACCACTTGAATCCATGAAGTATCGTATGGCAGCACATCTAAATATACAAAAGCTTCACTCTTCAAGCCTTTCGAAATATCTTTGATGGTGGCAATAATCTGCGATATGTTATTCTGATTTATATATTTAATCTCATATCGTAAAGGAATACCACAAATCTTCAAAAACCGATATGCCAAACTACTTTTCCCTGAACCAGAGACACCCGTTATGAAAATAAGATTATTGTCTTTCAGCTTCTCATAGAGTTGTTGTAACTTTTCTTCTCTTACTACATCATAATTTCTTGCAATATGTATTTCCTTGGCAGATATACCTTGATAATAAGATATTTCAGAATTAACATCTTCCTGACAAGCTGACTGAAAAAGTGGAATTACAGTTAGTCCAAATTGAATAAAGAATTCCTTTTGGCGCACAGAAAACTCAATAATCTGCCCTACCTGACAACATAAATCATCATAAGTAGCAGACTTTTCATTTATCACAAGATAACAAATCCACTGTACCAAGTAATCCTTTACTATTAAAGGATCAATAGATGGAAATCGATTCTTTAAAACAGATTCTACATAATTTTCCAACTCTACTTGCGATTTAGACTGCCATAATATTTTTGCTGCAAGCTCCTTGGAAGAAGCATAATCTAAATGAAGAGTTTCCTCTTTTTTGAGCGACTTTACAAGAGAGGGCACCTTCGTCAATCTATCAGAAATCATCCCTTTATCATTGCCACGTCCAACCGCCACGAATGATATCTTTACATTTGAATTTTCAGCTAAACTATCTTTACCACGAGAAAACAAAGAAGTAGATTTGCCCTTGGAAAACATATCGGAATACACGATTGTCCCAGAATAACACTTCACCTGTATGGTTTCTACAATTTGGTCATTCAAATATATGTCTAAATCTTCTCTTCCTTCAGGCACGAATACTTCTTTAGAATCAGCAGACTCTAACATTCTATACAACGTATAGAGATATTGAACATGATAACCATATACTGTTGATGCAACGGACATAACTATTACCTTTTTCTCAAATCTGACACTTTATAAAATCACTATTAATCTTTTAATATCTCCTCATACAACTTCTCTATGCTCTCATTTACCATAACAGGAGCAAATACCCTCTCTCCGAAACTCTTGGAATATTCAGCCATATCCCTGCAAAGTTCAGGAGATTCCATCAGCTTACGAAGCTGCATGGTAAGAGCATCAGCATCATCAAATGGGAAAGTAAGGCAGTTCTTCCCCTCTTCTATCACATCAGGCAGACCACCCACAGGAGTAGTTACCACAGCAACACCTCTTGCCCAGGCTTCCAATACCACCATAGGGAAACCCTCGTGGCGGGAGCACATACAATAGATGCTTGCTTTATTCCAGACGTCCTCCTTTTGCTTGCCAGTGATATAACCTGTAAAGGTGACACTGTCATCCAAACCCATATCAAGAGCCATAGCTTGAAAGCGCTCCACTTCACCATTTCCCATGATGGTCACATGCCAGTCAGGGAAATCTGCCTTCAGATTCTTCCATGCCGTCAAGAGCAAATCAGGATGCTTGTTGTCATTCAGAAAGGCAGCCATGATGATACTCTTTTCTTTGACAGAATAATCCACGGCTGGCGTAGGAGCACAGGCATTATAGATAACAGCAGTCTTGGCTTTCACAGTAGGAAACCACTCAGCAAAACACTTCTGCCACTTCTTTGCTAACAGCACCACACGGTCAGCTCGGTTCAGGCACCATATAAACAATTTATTATGTGTATGATCCTCCAACTGATTACCCATGTGGATATGCATGATAATCTTCTTCCTACCAAGCAATGCCAACAGGAGCACGGGCATTTGAATAATCAGGCAAATTTTGTCAGGCACCGTATGGAAATGCACAATATCGTACTGCCATATCGTAAACATTGCCCTGAAGTAAGCCTTCACCGCATACCACAATTTCACGCCATATCCCCTCTGTATCTGCGTACCAAGCCATCCACAATGATACTTCTCCCAGAAAGGCATCGTCTTCATGAGGCGCAGCACACTCGCCACGCCTCCACCACTCTGCTCAGCAGAGCCGACCATTAAAACTTTACTCATGATTTAGATTTTCTCTGCCAATTTCAGTTGTTCATTTTCACTATTTGCTGCCATTCGTCGCTTTTCCATCATCTCTTTCCTCATTTCTTCTCTCCTTCTCTGCTCCATCATGTTTCTATTGGCATTCAGACACAATGCAATCAGCATACAATACCCCATACCCTTACCAGAAAGCCAAGAAGAATCTGCAGTCTGCTCTATAGCAAGACAACAGAAGGTAAGCATGGCCACACGATAATAACGCATATCTACTATCTGATTGAAAGCTACAAGTCTACGCTTCCAGAACCAGCAGAAGAAAAAGACACCTACGATACCAAACTGCGCCAAAGTTGGATAATAGGCATCGCAAATAAAGCCACCGCCTTCATTTAATCCCCAAACTTCATTCAAATGATATTCATAATACAATGGCGAATAATACTTCCAGGCACCATTGCATGCAAAACTACCCATACCTGATCCAAACGGCAAATAATCCCAAAGAATTCTTAACGATGTTTTATAAGTCATAGGACGAGCTAATTGATCATTACTCAATCCAGACACATAATAAGCATCAAATCGAGTCCACGTTACCATCAAGATGACAGTTACTAACAAAACTGCGTATATAATAGTCTTGGGGGACTTAAAATTCAATCTGTTTTTAACAAAATAGACGAAACCTATAAAACAAACCACCTCGCCCATGAATTTAAACTTAGGTGCCATCATTCCTGTCAATACCAGCAAAAGAGCGATATTTCGGTTGCGTTTTGTTTCTTTAGTAAAGAGATACCATGACATACCTGTACATATAGCCAACTGACCGAGAACAGGAAATTCAGCTTCTACCTGAGTATCTAAAGTCTGCGGATGATAAGCTATCCAAGAGAACAATGTTAAAACCATCGTTCCCAACATCCATTTCTTCTGCCTCTTTGTAAACCTCGGATTCAAAATCCATGTACAGAAAATAATGAAATAGGGTCGAATCTCTTGCAACAGATCTAACCATACACCGCCAGCTACATTCACTCCAAACATTAATGAATAAAGTGTATAAAATGCGATAACACTCAAGCACACCATAAATTCCCTCCATGGGCGCCTGTTGATACTGCGATTACTATACTTCATAAAAGTATAGACAAACAAGATTCCCATCATGATTTCATCAATACTTGAGAAACCCGGAAGATCATTGTATGCAATACATGTAGGAAAATAAATAATCCAATAAAGGGTAAAAAATCGAGATATATTTTTCACTTTCTTTGCGTTTAAAGTATCTGTAATAAATATTAGACGATTATACTATCTAGAACATCATCCTTGCTTTCCACGAGCCTTACGCTCAATGATAGCAACAACAAGTTTCTCAGGCAATATCTTTTTGACGAACTCCTTAAAAGAGAACTTCTTATCCACCCATGTTCCTGCATAATGATGAATCGTTCTAGTATTCTTCTCGACATGGATTCGCCCAGTCTTCACGTTGATTGGGCAGAAGTATTCGGAAGGATAAATCCAGACTTCATCCACTTGTTGAATACCAGGCACATTTCTCATACCATTGGCGAGCAGCACCTTTGTAGCAATATGAACCACGGTAATTTGATTGCGCATCACAGCCTCATGTACAAAATGCTGTCCTTCATAATAATCTAGCATTTTTTTCACCAGCCCTAGGCCGGGGTTCACCCCCAGCCCTAGGCCGGGAGCGACGCTTGCTGCGTCGCTCCCGCTAGCGTCCGTCTCACATCCCATGAAGTTACCTTTGGCAATGATGTCATCTATCGGTCGAATCACTTCCACATCGGTATCAAAGTAGATTCCACCATACTTATATAGAATCCAGAATCTTGCATAATCACTCACAAAGGCATATTTCTTTGCAGCATACGCCTCTGCCGTATAAGGAATGCTATTGACATCGAAGTTGTCCTCATTCCACTCCTTAATCTCATAATCAGGCAAATACTTCTTCCAAGAAGCAATGCACTTCTGTGCTAGTTCAGGCAATGGATTTCGCCCAAACCAGCAATAATGAATAATCTTTGGTATCATTTTATGTATTTTTCGTAAAGAATTCAACTTATGAACAGAATTAATCCCACTGACGATAATAAGAAAATGACTGACCTAAATCTTGACTTAAAAAATCAGCAGCAGCTTTTGCTCCAATTTCTTCCAAATCAATGTCATCATATATATAATTTCCTAGATGCAGCCAATATTTTCCATTGCCAGAAATAGTAGCAAGTTTTTCATTTAACAAAGCTTGAGTAATCTCTGATACTTCTGTTGTATAAACATATGCAGTGCCATAATTGAATTCAGGCGTTCTGTAGGCAGGATTATTTTTTAAGTAATTGGCAACAGCTTCATTTGAAACTTGATATGCTTTATTTATAGCATTAACAACTTTCAAACGAACCTCTTCAGAAACTTCAATATCAGTTTTTACAGGTATCTGCAAATATGGAATATCTTCAATTCTGACACTACTTCGATTTATGTTAGCCTTTGATAAAGATTCTAAAGACAGAACTTTTATGGATTGCAATAATGATTTGTTATAGGGTATGCCACACTCTCTTGTCCCAGAATCATACATCATCTTCAACTGTTCCAGTATATCTTTTTGTTCCTCATCAGATGTGACAATCACTACAATTTCACTAAATTGAAAACCATAATCTTCACTAAGCAAAAATGGCATACCATCAATACCAGCATTACCTCCTTTTAAAACCCACCTCCATTCACGCTCATGAGTCCAGTCTATAGGCTTGCTTCCACCTAAACGAGTATAAACGTAACGATACTGCTCTTCCAATCCAATTCCACATGATGAATCTAATGTTCTTAAACCATATCCGCAATAAGAGTCATTTTCATCTGTCTCCTTATGTAAAGAGGATAATCCATATATAACTTGACGAGCACCCGCTTGAAACAGCTCAGACTTTCTAAACGCTATGCCATAGTTACCCACATAACCAGACCACGCCCCTCTATCCTTAGCATATTCTATCAAAGCATAAAGTGGCATTTCCGTAAAGCAGACAGCAGAATATGGCCCATAAATAGTTGGGGTTAAATTCCTATACGACCAACCACTTCGAATGAATCCATCATGAAGTATTTTTTCTAAAACACCAAACGCTGGCTCATCTTCAGCTATTGGATATTCGTCATTTAAATATTTATCAGACAAATCAACAGGCTGTCTGTTCTTGTCAAAATAAGAAACCAAAGATATATCCTCACCACTTTCTTCTTTAAAAAGATCCGCCATTGCATACATATCGTCAGCAGACTTTCTGTCATGCACAAAATGTATTATCCAGTCAGATAAATCTATTCTATGATTCATAAAATTTGCCATTTTTATAGATTAAATGTCACTTATGCCTCTATCATCCCAATCATACAAGCGAAAATCTTTCTTCAATTGGCTAATCATATTCGCTGTTGTACCGGCCTTACTCGTCATATACACTGTGGGATACATAGAACCACCCTCACAACACTTTGATTCACATTTCGCTTTCGCTTCTCGATATATTTTCCATTCTTCCAGATATGAGAAATCCCAAATGCCATTTTTATCTTTGCTTTTTAGATGTTCTATTATGTCCTCAAGTTGTTTCTCTGCTTGGTCAAACGATTGACTTGCATCTTCATTCATAGCTGCTTGTGTAAAATCAAAGTCAGGATACATAATATCATCAATTAAAAAGTCAGCATATTGGACAAACAACTGTGAATCAGAAATCATCTGCATAATAAATTTATTATCTAAAGGCTTAGTTAATCCACCTTCATGACAGAGTATATGTCTAATTTCAAAAATTATCTCTACAGATTTGAAAAAATACGAGATATTCTTTCGAGCCTCTTCATCTGGCAAATCTACTTTACCTTCATACTGCATTATCTTATCAATCAATTTATGTCTAAAATCAACACCCAGCAATTGTCCTAAATGTTCAAAGATTTGATTGACAGAAGTACATGGGAAATGATATGATAAGTATTCTCCCAATGAAATTTCATTGCTTTGAAATGCCTCAATTACGTCAAAATCAAAAGTTAATCCCTTTAGAAACTTCACCTTCTTTAAGTTGCCTCGATATTCTTTATTATCGATTATATCCTTATATATTTGCCGAAAATGTTCCTCCATGATGGATACAATTTTAATCGGTACATATTCTAAAAGTTCACTATCATGAATTTTCTCGTAAACTCTATCCAAACCTGTCAATAATACCAAACCTGAAACAATAGAGCTAGAACGCTTCAATGATGATTTAATATCTTCTATGTTCTTCATTGTCTATTTACATTCATAACCTAACCCTTCCAACACCTCCATCATCTGTCGGATTCGTAGTTTCCAGTCCCCCTTTTCCAAAGCTGATTTTCGGTTTCTATCCACCAACTCTTGATAATCCTCAATATGAGCTAGGATATCCAATATTTGCTCATTAGCATGTTCCTTGTCCAAATGAACGACAGGATCATAACCTATGATATCCATCAACTCTTTTGGCGCTCTACCAAGAATGACTACTCCTGACAACATACATTCCCAGTATCTCTGAGTCAAAGTGTCAATACCTTCTGCCAACTCTGGTTGATTGTCCAAGCGAGTAAGCGCCAAGGTTATTTTTGAATCTGCAAGCGCATCTGCCAACTGGGCACGAGTATGCAGTCCCATAGCCTCATTTCGACTACTCAACACCTTTATCGACTTATCAAAGTTCGATGAATCCAAGATTCGGCTACATCTACCAAATTCCAAGTAATCAATGGAACGCTCTGCCAAGTTTTTCCCTGCATGATAAAGTTCCGTCTCTATGGCTTCCGGCAAATGATAGATATGAACCTTAGGACATAGCTCCCTCATTTTATCCGCAGTCTGTGAAGATGTGAAAAAAGCAGTGCGCACATGATGCTTTTCAAACCATCTTGCCATATTATTTACATATCTTGGCCAGCAATCCCAAACCATAGGTATCACTTCATAACCTAAGTAATCAGGGAATGTGTCAAATCTAAGACTTGCTCCCTCAACAAATCTCAAACGAGCCTCTTTGGAACTTTGCCACAATGATGGCAAGTCCAAATGATAGGACAAACGCTCATAATATTTTTCCAATGATCTTAAAGAGACAACTATACCTCCACATTCTTCCCATTTTTGATATACAGCCAACTTGAAGTTGCTGTTGTTTTGATATATGAATGGCTTTACTGCCTTAATTATTTTTCCCATGACGAATTTTATTAATAGAGTCCATCAATAGTTGCTCTGAACTTTGTCTGATTGAATTCAAATAATCTTCCCTTGCAATGATTGCATCAGAATGAATCAAAGATACAGAAACATCACTTTTATAATATACCAACGAGTCTTTTTGTCCTAAGGCATTGAGCAAGGTTTGCATTCTTCCATCCTCCGACTCCGTATCCTGAACAACAGAGAACAAAGGCTTGTGAAATATGGTTGCAAATGCAGTACCATGAAAAGAGGTTGTTATCACAAAAGAGGCATTTTCCATAAGTTGCAGGAATTCCAAAGGTCCAATATGTCCTCCCATATAGGTAGCATCATTGTCAGTTGGATCAACTGCGTTTGTTCCTATATAAATCACCTTACAACCCAATTCTGCCTTGACTTTTCTTACAATATTATATATATCAGGATAAGGATTGTACATATAGTCCAATACATATACCAAGATGTATGGCTCATGCAATTTCAGTTTACCTCTCGTTGCCAAAACATGATATTCCCTATCCGTAAGCAATAAAGTTGGGTCACAAACCACCTCAGCCTTTTTCCCTGTCAAGTCACGTACAATATCTACGCCCGATTTTTCTCTTACCAAGATTGTATCATACTTCTCCAATTCTTCCTTGAAACTTTGTTGGTATTCTTTTGGAATGGAAGAACTAGCAAATGAAGAGCCATAAGATAATCGTGGAGCATCTGATGGAGCAAACTTTAGCAAGAAATTGGTATCACCTTTCGTGAACTTACAATTCCATACTTGATCACTGCCTGTCATATAGGCATCAAAGGAAGGTGCCTTTCCTAACATCAATTCATTCTTCGTATATTCACAGAAAGTAGTCTTCAGGTATTTCTTATGAAAGAAGAAAAAGCGAGTCATAGAGGCAGGCCTTCTTAGTATCACCTTTGCATAATACTTCACCTTGTCATAGATATAGCGTCCCAAACTAGGCTCATATCCAGCGTAAGAATAGATGTAATCAATGATTTTATTGTCTATTCCATGCTGAAATAGCTTATGTTGCAAGGCATAAGCTTGTAAGGCAGAACCAAAGTTCGGAACCCTATGCATTGTTATGATTCCTATCTTCATTATCATTTTATTTTAAAGATTCTTTTCAGTTTTGCGTATGCTCGAAAAGGCTTACCAAACAGAGCCAACACAAAATTCCATTGTTTCAGATTCAAATAAATATGATGCTCAAACAAAAACATGACAAGGGAACTGATAGGTACTGGACGAGCGTTATCTTTCATCTGCCCTTCCGCCACAACTTCCAGTGGTTGTGACACTAGAGTAGCATTCTTCAAACTCTCAACTATCATTTTGCCCTTCTCTGTAAAAGTCACCAAGGCACTTACACCCTTCTCATCCTCCTTGTAGGTATTTCCCCATAAATCACCAATTCTGATATCTGCTGATGACTTATCGTATTTATACTTACATGCCTTTACACATTGTTCACCTAGACAATAATGTCCCAAAAACATCTTGTAAAACCAATCACCTTGGGACATTCGGCTTTGTATGAAAGTTTTTTTTTCCCTTATTAACATATTATAAGAGTCATGCCAATTTATAGGCAGGGAACACTTATTACCATCCATACCCATCAGCCAGCTATCATGCCAGCCATAGTTGAATTTGTTCCTCCAACTGGCATATGTTATTTGCCCTATAACAGGCTCCAACATTCTGATATAATTTTTCCAAGCGTGCATAGACGGAACACAATGGCAATAAAAATCCATCAATATGAAGTTGTCCTCACACCTGAACTTTCTGATGAGTCTTCTAAAGGAATCTATCTGGCAAGGTGTACCCGTAACGAGGTGCTTCTTTTTACGATCTATGTTCTTGAAAGCCTCAGTCGTATAGCTCTGGATGTACTTGCTTCCTATAGAAGGAATCAATTCTTCCACTGTAGTTGCAATGTAGTGCTCCGCACGTTGACTCGTGATGTCATAGCGACAGCCTACAACATTATAGCCTTCTTGAAGAAGCTGCCTACCGATTTCAAAACCAATGCCGCCGCTTGAACATTTTTTCCTGACCTCCTCATCATCACTCCAAGAAGCCCAAGCATGAATGCTCGTTGATTCCAAAGCCAACTCCTTATGGCTATACGCACAAACATCACGGCACAAACCACATTGAGTGCATTTGTTGGAATCTTTTATATAAGGTTCATAAAAGCCTTTCTTATTCAAACGGATTTGAATAATGTTACGAGGACATGCAGCCGCACATACTCCACAACCATAGCAGTTCTTTATATCTGATATATTATTCATCTATTTCACATTAAATAATTTTCTTACCAAATGACTTTGTTCCAAAAGAATCAAGCCTATGAAACAAAAACCAAACTGCAAACAAATTTTCAGCAAACGATAAGCAATTGAATTTTCAGCAATCCAGTCAATATTGTCCATAAACAAGGATGAAATATCCAACGACTTTTCAAACGAATGCAATGCTAGCAGCAACAAACTCCATCGACCTAGATGCGAGAGCATTCGGAAACATAAAGCTGCCCCCCCAGTATCGATTTTATGAACGAAGTCACTTATACCTAAATACATAAGTATAACAGTTCCTATGGCTGCAACAACATTTAATATCCAATTATGGAACAGTAATGCCCATATATCCAAACCTTGCTGCATCATTCCCAATATCAATGCCGCTACAGTCAAGACATAAAACATATTCTTATGCTGTTTCACAAATTGAATATGCTGCTTTAGCAAATAACCTGCATGATAAAATACAACACTAACCAATCCTTGCAAAATATAAAATGGCAAATAGAGTTGAGCTTGGAAAGCAGCAATACCCCACGACAAACATACACAAAGCATCCCTTGTATATAAACATTTGTTGCATATCTATGAAGAGTCGCATAGAACACACGACACCATAGCAGTCCGAGCAAGAACCACAAAGGACTGCTTTTATACAACCCTCCATAAGCATCGGGATTATGCATCAGTCCATTAATTGCCAAAGCCCCTACGAACTTAGGCATTAGAATATTTGTGCCACACAGCATATCCATAACCAATGCACCACATAATATAACACCATTTGCTATTAAATATGGAATTATCAATCCTCTCACATTATCACCCATCATTCTGCCCAAAGGCTTATCATGAAAGAAATAGCCTGACACCATAAAGAATAACGGCATGTGCCATATATAAATGAAATGATGTAATTTCAAAGGTATGAAACAATGCCCGGCAATCATTGCCAATATTGCAACTCCCTTCATAATGTCGAATGTAATGTCTCTTTTCTTTTTCATAATCCAATCAAGCTATTCTAAATATTTTTCTAACTATACCAAACCTCGGCAGAATCATAACTTCCAACAAAGGAATAAGAAACAACATGGAATCAAACAAAAGGTTGGCAGTTTTTCCTTCAAGTGCAAATCGAGAATAAACGACAGTCTTCGAGAAAGAGAACATACAATCTATACCGTGTACAGATAGAAGCAGCAAGCTCAATCTTCCTACATAAGCTAGCCAAGCCGTCATTTTATTATTTCCACATAGCCTACATATATAATAAATTACGCCACTAGCACATATTGCTACCAATACATTTCCCAACCAATTGGGGAAATACAATGCATAAAAATATGGTTCTCCGATAAACATTCCAAATGCGACGAAACAAAGCATCAATAAGGTGCACCATATTTTGCATTCACTCTTCTCGATACTCATATTATGCGCAATGTTGCCAACATAATAAAAAATAAGTGCAGCCATTCCATGCGCTAGATAAAAAGGAACATAATACTTACTTCCTATCATGACACTCAATAACGATAGACAAAATACTGCCCCCCGAATAACCACTTATTTAAGATCATCCTTGATAGCGCATCATAAATAATACGACACCAAAACAAAGCCAACAAAAACCAAAGAGGACCATTTCCTCCATATCCTACCATGACATCACTACCCAACCATGCAGACGAAACGCCAATGGTTCCAAAGATCACTTTTTCAGAAATGTCCATGGATAAGGCCAAAGAAACAATCAACACAATTCCACAAGTAATAACGTAAGGAACCAGCAAGCCACGTATCGACGATTCCAAGGATTTCTTCCATGGTTTAATATGAAAGAAATAGCCTGAGACCATAAAAAAGAGCGGCATGTGCCACATATATATAAAGTGGTGCAAGACTTCAGGAATTACGCAATGCCCACATAGCATTGCAAGAATGGCAATGCCTTTCATCAAATCAAATGTGATATCTCTCTTTGCTCCCATACTTAGAATTTATATTTTTCTGCCAACGGCTCAAATCACATCTTTGGCAGCAACACTCTATTAACCCGATAGCTGTAACTCATTTCTTCAAATGACATAGCATTTTCTGTAGGTATCAGTAATTTGCCACAAACCAAATTATCTAATACGTCCGATAGCCCATCACTATCATTTTGCTTCAACTTGATTCCATATTTCCAATCATTGGAACATACATCAGCACCACCCACATCAGTACTTATGACATAACAACCTAATGCGGCAGCCTGACTATAAACATTGGCAAATCCTTCATGCCTAGCCGTTGCCAGTAACACCTTTGCCCGGTTATAATACTCAAACACAGTCTTGGCATCATAAATCATGCCTGTAAATATCAACTTATCCTTATGCTGAGGACAATCTTCAAAGAATTGGTCTATCACCTTTTGGAAGTCATCGCCTTCCTTTAGGTCAAAGGAGCTTGTAATTGGACCAAGCATAAAAATCTTCCAATCCTTCAAGTCCACTTTTCGCAAGGCATTCAAAAGCATTTCGGTATTCTTTTGATAGCAACCGATACGCCCTACGCAAACCATGATATTCTCCTTTTCCACAAAAGGCTTTCGACGAAGACCGTATGAAAGAAACTTCTCGTCATCCAAACAAGGATAAAAGTGAAGCAACCCTGTCCAATGCTTACGCTGGCACAAGTCATTCATCAGATGATAAGCTGCGGTATTGGCAACGAGATAAGTGACGTGACGGAAAAAGTAGTCGGTCAACTTATCCTTCACATATCCAGCCAACCCTCCAGAATAATGAAAGCCATTTTGGTTTAGTTCACGAGCCTGCGGCTCCTCCATATCACCAAAGACAACCACCTTTCCCTTTGGGTTCCGCTTCTGATAGAGGAAAGTAGCCAACATATGAACAGCACTGCTGCCTGTGAGGAAAAGAACGTCTATGTCTTTGGCATGTATCAAGATTTCCTTCAAGAACACCTTCCATACATTCTTGTTCTTCGTCCGCTCAATAGCCACTCCCCGATGCAATTTCGGGATTTCCGTCTTACCCAAGTTTTGGGTATATAAATATTTACACTCGCCTCCCAGCTCCTTACATATATAATAAGGTATCAAGAAGATGTCTTTGGAAAGAAACATCTCTTGAAATTGGTAGGCATAGGCTAGGATTCGTATTGACTTATTCATTTCCATGGTTTGATTCTCTTTGTTTTTTAGCTAGTTTCTTTTCTTCTTTTTGAGGATCCACATAAGTGAAAGGAACACCACAAATTGAATACTTATATCCCATCAAAGACAATCTAGAAACTACATTTTTCAAAGAGACTTTACTAAAAAACGGTATTGAAGGACGCTTGTCAAAATTTTGTTTTGCAATAACATAAACCACCTCATAGTCTTCTGCCCTAAAATTTGAAGTTTCATTCAATTTATAAGCATCATTCAACTGAGTGTTTATCTGCTTACGCAACTTTACATCCTTAAGACATTCTGCCGAAACAAGACCTTGATTGAATAAATGACTTAAAACTGCCGACCCCTTAGCATTTTTAACATGCAAGAGTTTCTTATCAGAAGTCAGAACATCACACACTTCAAATGAACTTCGACTTATGTGTATTAATTTCTTATCTAAAAGGAAATACTTTTCTTTATCAGAATCTACAAGTTTTTTATTATAATCATCTTCCAATGGCACATCATAATCAGGCAATGGAACAGAATATAGAGGCATCTCCTCATAAAAAGAATTAACTTCATTGACAAAGTCATTTTCTATGCAATACCATTGCCCCTCATTCAAAAAATATTGCTTATCTTTATAAGAAGCTTCTACATATAAGCACTTATAAACACTCCACGACATCAATTTTACTCCTTCGCTATTGTATGCATGAATTTTTCGAGACTTCAGGATCTCTAATGAAACTTCCTTTCCTTCATTGTTTACTAATTCGTCATATAAAAGCTGAATATCAACATCTTCTAGAAAATCCTCTCGTCCAAATTTAAAATGGTCAACTTTTGCCCAATCAACAATATCAGGAATAGCTATTGTCATTTTATCTAATAGATTCGAGTTGATGTTTGAAACAACCAAACTATTAAGCTCTTCTATAAATGTTTTGTCTCGGATAACTAAAATTTTATCTATCCACTCAAAATATTGCTTATAATTACCACTTTTATACTTCCTATAATACTTTTCTATTTCTGTACCAATAGTCTTATAAGTAGCAGAAGAAGAAAAAGACAAAGAATCACGACCTGAGATTGTACTGTCTAACTCACCATCCTCAACTCGTCCTGTCACAGATTTCAGCAAGTCCTTATTAACATCTACATCGAAATTATCAATACCAGACAATGTGCTTGTTTGCATACGACTGTTGAGAAGAACTGATTCAAGACTACTCATATCAATACTTCTCATTTTATCCTTGTCTATTGCGCTCAATGCAGTAAGTAAGCCAAAACGTTCTTCAATGAGACCTGAACGAATTAAGTTTCTTCCAAAACCGAAAGGTATTGCAAAAATTCTATGCTCACCATCTATATCTTTTTCAAACAAGATGATAGCCGAAACAGATTTGCTATGAAATGTTTCTCCGATTTTGATATTGTCATTGAAGAAAGATTTAATCCACTTGGGTTTGCGTGTTGGCATCAGCTTATAATATAAACGATACCCACTTTCTAATTGAATAGAATTTAAGCCTTCAATTAAGACTTTATCTATATCAACGCCTTCTTTTATTAAAATTAAATTCAAATGTGTTTTTGCCATACTCTATATATTAAAAATACACATATATCAAATATAGGAATCAACTTTTCCTCTTTATGATATTACGTATTTTTGTAGTCACAGCATCTATGTCATCAATAGATTCTGGATGCAACACGCAAGTCATCATAATCTTTTCAAATGTTCTAGAGTTAAAAGAATCTTCTATCAATTTCTCTGCTCGCTCTGCCAATAACTCCACTCTAGTCAAATGACATACTTTGATTGTAAACTTTCCTTTGTCAGTTAATCCACGATATAATAATCCATCTATGATTTCTATATGCTCAAAATATTTATCTATATGAGGATTAACTATTAAATAGGCATCACTATATCTAGGAATCTCATCTACATCTGGATTTGCAATAATATCTTTTGCGTTCTTTGCAGAGTTGCAATTGGGACAAGCAAGACATAAATTCAAAGGTTCATACATCCATTGAGGATACAATGATTTTGGTGCTATATGTTCTATATGATAAAATCCCGTAGCTAAACTAACCTTCATACGACAATATGCACATTGTCCATTTTGAGCATCGTCATAGTATTCTTTCACATGATTTTTAAAAACTTTCAAACAAGATTTATCCCACTGGTCCTTCTGAGGTACTCCGCCTCCGATTGCACTAAGAATAGCCCACTTGTCCTCATCAATCAGCTCATACGGTGATTCTATCAAAAAATCAGACAATTCATAATCACTTTTCATCACGATACGTTTTTACTATTGTCGATATAATCTTCTTCATCGGATCCACATCATTCATATTACATAACACTTGAGACAAGAAGTTAATCTTATCGCTTATATCATCCGAACGAAGGTTACCTTGAGCTATACCATCAAGCAAATGTCCAACCATATCAGCCAAATAAATATTTCTAGTTGTTGACAATTTAAAAACTTTTAGCAGCACTTCATCTGCAGACCACCCATAAGTATCTTCCTTTATTCGTTCTGATGTAAACTTACCTTCATCATTTCTATATAAATAGGAAACACTAGATTTATATTTTGGCAAATCAGAAACCAGAAAATGAGAATGTGTTGCTATCAAGAAATGACATTTGCAATCTCTTAATGTCATATTTAATAGGTCTATCATTTGCATCTGCCAATTTGGATGCTGGCTTATTTCAGGTTCATCTATTAACACCAAAGTATGCCCAGACTCAGAAGCAGACAATACTCCTGCAATAGTACAAAGCATTGCAAATTCACCAGAACTTAAATCATTACACCCTATTTGCATTCCATTTCTATACAATAAGCAGTCCACGCTTGAAATCAGACCCAGCTGACGAAGTTGATAAAAATTTTTGAATTCATCCTTATTCTTAGAAATGCAAGACTCATCCAAAGAAAAGAAATAATTATAATATTTATTTTTCAAATCTACTTTACGACAAGTTTCCTTATAAGTCTTATACAAAGACTGTTTTTCTTTAGCTGTCAGAGCCAAGAATTTATTAATATACCACTGTCTTCTAACAGAAGTTTTTGCGCCGTTTAAATCTTCCACATAACTAGCGAAAGAATCAAAAGAAACATTTGAAGCTATAACTTTAATTTTCAACTTTAATTGAAGCCTTGGTTCATATCCTACAAATTGGAAAACATCTCTTAGTTTCAAGATTGTTTCAACTTTTCGCAATCTCAAGACTGTATCAAGCATTTGAAACAATGTATTTGCAGAAGAGAAGATATTACTAGAAGCCCTTGCTCCTACATAAGTATAAAAAGGCACATCATACTTGTTCTTTTTAGCAGAAGCTGAAAGCGTGTTTTTGATTGGGAACTTGTCGGAAATTCCAAAGCAGGAAGCTACCAAATTAGGAACAGGAAAAATATTTGGACGTGTATCAAGTCCATTGACAAGGAACTTTTCTTCATCTAAACTTCTTCTAATATCATAAAGTTGATTTCCCCATAAAAAAGACACACCATTCACCAAAATATGCTTAGGTTTTCTCCTAAGCCGTTTTGCCGAAAAATCCATACCCATATTCTTATATTCATTCAAATCGACAAAAAAGTCTATTAGCTCTCTGAACAAAGAACTTTTTCCCACACCATTTACGCCAATAAACAAAGAAAATTGGTCTTTAGACCCATCTTCTAATTGTCTAAAAGGGGCAGCAATCTTTATGTCAGTCTCATACTTCCCATCAACGCACACACTTATCGACAGCAAGCGGAATAACCCTTCTCTATACTTATCTTCTTCATCAAGCAAAGGTACATCCAAATTAACTAATCGAGAATTCCATAATATACAGTCTATTCTATCTCGCTCTGGTTTATAATCTGCAAAATTTTCCAAGCATCTAACCATACCTTTATCTATCTGACATTTTTCCACATCAGAAATCAGATAGCCATACCCAGTTAGAATATCTACCAATTTTTCTAACGGATAATTTAACAATTTTGATAACTCTAATACGTTCATACCGAGATTTTTTAACTTGTTCAAAATTCTAAAATTGATGACTATTTCTCATTCACTTCTGAATCTATATTATACTTAAAAGAATCCATTACACTAAGGATTTTTTTGCATAATTTATTCTGTGCTGCTTCTCCAGATCCATAACTATCAGAAGTAAATTCATTCTCTCCATTGTCTTGTTTAAAATGAGCAAAATACTGTTGAAAAAAATCTTGCGTCAAAACTTTATATTCCACTCCCTTTGAGATTATCGTTGGCAAGGCCTTCATCACACCTCTAAAACCCGTAGATTTCCACAAAATGTTCGTATCTGGCTCTTTCCATTCTTCATTAAATACATTTTTCAGTGCATTAAAACAATTAAACAAAATTTTCAACAATGCGTCATCTCTCTCGGATAGGAAAAACTTACGCAAAGGTGTTCCATCATCTTGCAGTTTATTTGAATGTTCTAAATTTTTCTTATCTTCGTCGGGTTTCTTAGAGTATAACATCATAACACTTTGAGCAAAAATACCCTGAGACAGAGTAGCTTTATCTTGACCATATTCTTTCTTCCCCAACATTTTTAGTCTATTAAAAAAAGGAGAGTCTTCCATACTATTCAAAGAGCGAGCCAATTCATGTGCCGTTTTCTGTGGACTTCTTTTATCTGTTAGCCCAAATAAATCATAAAGCAAACTAGAACTAACCTTAGTTTGCTTACTGTTTATAATGGAGAATATATATGCTTTCTCTTCTGCATTTAGACCAAACATAAAAACAACAGGCAACACGAACTGACCACTAAGCTCAGAATCTTGCAAACCCAGAAGACGATGTTGACCATCAAGAATATCCCCCATTTTAACATTATCGTCAAAACAAATTCTATTATCGTCAAGACAAGCCTTACCTTCATCCACACTTACTATAATAGGTGTTGGGAAAACTGCATCTTGGTTCGAGCAAAACGTAGCAATGTCTCTTATTCTGGTATTACTTGGATCCCTTTGTACTCCCTCTGAAAGAGAACGTCTTGCACTCTTTACTGTTCTAAGAAGAACATTTGCAGGAATCGCCGACAAATAAAATGTACCTATTGGTTGTTGTATCTCCAAAATTGGAAAAGATAACTTTCCGTTTTCTTTGCTCATAATTAAATTTTTAAATCTCCATTTGCTTCTATTGGTTCTCTCACTTTATCTTTCAAGTTTTCTACCGCCTGGGAATCGGCATCAGCATAATCGTCAATTTCAGGATGTGGATGTTCCTTATCCTCAACCAAAAGCCCTATACTAAAAGAGTATGAAGCAACCATTATTGCGACAACAAAAAATCCAAACTGATACCAATCCATCCGTAAGTCCGCTTGACTTATTGTTACATTATGAGAATAACCAACAGAGGAGAATGAATAAAACACACCACCAAATGCCAGCAAAAGCAATGCTGCAATAATTGTTAGCACCCTAAGATTAATGTAATTAAACTCATGTTTCAAAAATCCCTCGAACAAAGGATATAAAATAGAAGCGGCTAAAACTATTGAAAAAGTATAGAATGTTCCCGACTGGCAATCTTGATAAATAGAATACATTACCCTATCGGCGAATGAATAATTAGAGTCTATTTTCGGTATATTAAAGAAAGCTACCTTAATAACATTAATAATCGTACCTATCAAAGATAAGCCGATAGTAAAAACCAACCACAAAAAAGATCTTATTAAATATCTTTTATTCCAAAAAGTTAAAAATGGAATAATTATTGCACCCCAAATTTTACTGATTAGCCAACCAATATAACTAAAAAAGCTTTTCATCTGCATAAAATCCAATATAGAGGAAAGGGCTATTGATAATTTACATAATCTCTTCATACGTCTTCAACAACTCCTCCACGATTTTCTCCTTATCATGCCTAACAAGTGCCACTTCTCTCGCCTGCTTACCAATCTTCACATTTTCCTCCTTATCTTCAATTATTCTACCAATATAGAAAGCTGCCATATAAGGATCGGTGACAGGATAGAGGAAGCCGGTCTTGCCGTGCTCCACCATCGAGTCCGTGCCGCCCACCCTGCTTGCCACGACTGGCAATCCCAAGATTTGTGCCTCGCAGACTGCATTAGGGCTATTTTCTATATATGAAGAATGAAAATACAATGTGCTGTTCAGCAATGATGCACGCAATTCATCAGCCGAAGCTACGCCACATAGATTCACATTAAAATCTTGATGGTGTAAGCCAATATGCTTTTCTGTAAAGGAAGGTTCTACATTTCCATATACATTCCAAATGAAATCGAGGTGCATTTCTTTCTTCAAGATGTTTGCAACCTTCAAGATTAAATCAAAGCCCTTATATAAAGGAACAGAAATAGTTGTCGTAATGGTTGGCTTAGATGGTAGCGTTCGTTCTGCTGGTTCATAGAAGCAATCTCTTAAAATCTCCCCTCCATAAAAATAACGAACACGAGGATTCAATATCTTAGATACACTCTTATCCCAATCCGTTCTTCCAATAACATTAGGGACTGCTTTCATAATGGCTTTTTCTCTATATACACTACGATTCCAATAAGCTAACAATTGGAAATTATGATATTTTCCACCCAGCCCTTTTCCAGAGTTGATATATTGCCACTTGGACACAGAAGGGGGAAGTAAATTATATATACACTCAGAAAGTATTCCTTGAATATGTAGTATCATAGGAATACCACCAGTTACTAATGCTGCCAAACTCTGATATAATTCCGATCCAAAGATATGAATCACGTCAGGTCTAAAATCATCGATAATCGCTTTGAATTTTTCCTCATAATAAGGCCAAAGTATCTCGTCTCTTGACGCATCATTGATTCTCAACAAATCAATGAACTTATCTTTTCTTGACTTCTTATGGTTAGGCACAATATAATAAGTCACTCCATTTTGAATGACTTTTGATGGTTCTCCATCCTTACAAAAGGCACATGCCAATTCTATATCATTTCTTTTGAGCAATTCCTTTTGAATGGATGTAGCCCAACTGCCACCATTATAACCCAACTTTCTTTTGTGGATAGGGTTATAACAACCAGAGCCGCTAATCCATAATATTCTCTTATTTTCCATTTAAGATTTTTCTAAATTACACAAACTTTCTTATATCGTAGCAATGTCAAATATGAATAATCCTCCAACAACATAATTCTCGGAAGCGAATAAAGGTCAGAAGACGCTTTCGTTACTGGCCCACCACAAGCTCTAACAGCCAAATTAAACACATCGTCCATTTGTGAAAGGACTTTAAACTCTCGCTTATCTGCCTCATGTATAGAGCCATAAGGATATGCGAACACAACAGGATGCAAGCCTGCCTTTTCTTCCAAAATGCTATAACCTCGTTTTACCTCATCTATGACATCAGATGAATTTGGCAAGGCCTTCAAGTTGTAATGGTGCTGCGTATGAGCACCCAAAGTAACCAACTCTTCATGCTTTAGGATTTGTAGGTCATCCCAGTTCAAAGCCAATCTCTTGCATTTAGCATACCAATCAATATGATAATGTGAAAAAAGAGACTCCAAAGCTGGCAACAAATGCAGTTGATCTTGCTCCAAGATAATGGAGCGGATTTTCAAAAAAGCATCTTCTTTTTCATGCTTGGTTTTCGTTGGTATAGTCATACCATTTGAAAGGACAATTTCATCATGCCCAAGAATTAAATCTTCTATAACATACCACCACAAGATAGCCTTACCCTCCATAAAATCTGTTGCCAAAAATATAGTATATGGCAAGTTATGTTTTTTAAAGACTGGCAAAGCATTTGTCAGATTGTCTTTATATCCATCGTCCATGGTAAAGACAGCAAATTTTCTTTTATGTTTGCTAGCCAAACGTGACGGTACATCTTCCAGCCTAATGACATCATACTTTCGAGAAATCTCGCTCAAGATGGCATCCAACTTTGCTGGCGAAACTTTCATGTTCTCGTTCCAAATGATATTATTATCATCCCAATCTGCAACACGATGCAACATGAAGATAAATCCCTTTGCACGTGGCTTTCCCACAATGCGATTGTAAAGTTGTATGGAATAGAAATAAATCGGACGAGCGATACTTTTTGCTACTTGAATTATTTTCATAGAATATTTTTGATTTTGTATAGGAACTTATGGAGTAGCAACAAGTCATATCTATACTTCAGTATAGGATACAGCTTATCACAAATAACACCATATCGCACTCTTTCTTCAAGGTACAATTCATAATCGCACATTCTTTTCCAGAATGAGCCTTCAAATTTTAAATTGCCTACATAATCAGAACTTATATCATTTCTAATCTTACTAGCGGAAGCAAATTCGGTATGAACTAGAGAAACAGGCTGCATAGAGGAATAAAGAACAGCTTCACCCAACAATCGCATTAACAACTCAGCATCCTCATAGCGACGCAAAGTTTCATTATAAGGGAAAGACATTAACAATTCTCTCTTAAAAATTGAATGGTTGGAGCCCGGACCTATTTTATGAAAATACCAATCCTTGTAAGGATTCTTGCTATATCCAACTAAATCATGTGGTTCATTCCAAGTTTTTTTACCAAGTTGGACTGTCTGAACACAATCTATGACGTTTGCTTTTTTATGTTCAGTCAACAGTTCCTTAAAAACATTCAATGCATTTGGTAATAATTCATCGTCTGCATCTAAAAAAAGCACCCACTCCCCTTTAGCATTCTTCACACCTGTATTTCGAGCCTTGCTAGGTCCTCCATTCTCCTGACGAATCAAGCGAATACGAGAATCTTGGATTTCTTCAACTTTAGCCACGGAGTTATCTGTCGAGCCATCATCCACTATCACCACCTCAAAATCTTGGTAAGACTGAGACAAGACACTCATCAGCGACTGCTTGATGGATGCCTCCTTATTATATAAAGGTATTACTACGGAAATCATTTGTCGCTAGATTTAAAGATATTCTTGGCTAATTCATTAATAAAGCCTTTTCCATATACTATATCTGGCTCCAAATAATTACCTTCCGCCCATTCATTCCACGCTTTTATAAACAAGAGATTGTCAGAATGACTATCATTTTCCTCAACAATCTTAATCACATTAGCACATAAGCGTCCCCACTCTTCAGGAGTTGAATGATTAAATACCGTTCCACGATAGGTAGAACGAGGAGAATGATCGAAACCTGGTTCTATACATGGTATCATCCAGGGGGCTTTATCATAATGCTCTCGATAATAGGTGGTGGCAAAATCCACGTACTTTTTGTACTCTACAACATATGGTACATGAAAATGTTTGCGTTTGAAAAATCCCCAACGACGACGAATCTTAGAATCAGCATGATAATGTGCCTCAACCAAAGTACCAGCAACAATATGCTCAAATCCATTTTCTTTAGCTGCAGGAATCTCATACGTCTGCTGACACAAGCCAAAGAAATAGAACTCTCCCAATCCATTCTCCTTTGCAAGTTGATTCCATGTTTCCTTAAAAAGTTTAAAATCTGAGAAATGAATATCAAAGACTCCAAAAACAGGTTTACCATCAACCTTTATATATCTTTCGTCTTTGAAAGCAGGCAACATTGCGTTAAAATGTGCTGTGTAATCTTCCACACCTCCATAGGTCTGCTTGATGAGCAGACGGTCTGGCGAATTGGGATCCCAAGTCTTAGCATACCATGAATGATTAGCCCAACAAAGACAGAATGGAAAATCGGGCTTACCAGATTCTACAACTTCTCGAAATACTCGATCTAAAAGTCTACGACCATTAAACCAATAATGCCAATAACAGAATCCTTCAAGTCCTGCTTCTTTGGCTAATTGAGCTTGTTTTTCACGAGTCTCTGGTACGCGAAGATCATAATAGCCTAAATCAGCAGGTACTCGAGGCTGATAATGTCCATGAAACAATGGTTTAGCTTTTCCTACATTAGTCCATTCTGTAAATCCTGGAGCCCACCACTCATCATTCTCTGGTGTGGGATAAAACTGAGGAAGGTAAAATGCTATTGCTCTAACTTTTGCTTTATTCATAATTATCTTTTATATGCTAAGTAACCATGATGATAAACACGCTTTTCTACTGGAGGTAGTTGCATGTAATCCCCATATTCTGCACGTAGTATATCATCATAAAATTTTGAAATAAAAAACTCTGAATCTTCAAATGGTACTTTGATAAAATTCTCATACCATTCTTTTTTATATACAAGTTGTATCCAGTTCCAATTAGGAATTCCTACATATTTACTATTCTCAAAAGAAATAGAACTTGCTCTTTCCTCTAATTCCATCTGAATTTTTGCTAATCCTTTCAGACGTAATATTATATTCGAAATAAAATATTTTGGATCTGAAAACAATTGTTTAAACTTAATTTTACATTGTTCCTTATCTATGATGCGAAGTAAATTTGCTCGTGGTCTATCTGTTAAGGCATAAGCATTCTTTGCTCCTTCATAGCTATCAGCAAGACCATCAATAGGATAAACATCAACAAAAATACCCATATCACAGTGCCCCTTTAAGATTTTCTCTTCTATTTTATAACGCATATCAGCTATACGAGAGATCCCAAGCGGATAACCTTTTACATATTTATGATTAAATACCTTAAGGTGTGGGCACGGATGTTCAATCAGGTAAGATAAGAAACGCTCATAATCTGGTCGAGGCATCTGAATGTCAATATCATCATCCCATGGAATAAATCCCTTATGACGAATAGCTCCTATTAATGTGCCATATGCAAGCGTATAACGGAACCTCTCTTTCTCGCAAATAGCTGTTATCTGCTTTAAGATATCCAATGAAACTCTTTGGATATCTTCCATTCTCATATTTTCTTTCATCATTTACATAGTCTTAATTTGTTCCTTAAGCCATGAAGAGGATATTCCTTCAGTTCGGGGCAAAACAATATGTTCCTTACCATGAGCCTTACACCATTTAATTGCTTTTTGGAATGCTTCATGATTCTGATCTGGTCCTGTTACAAAAATGTCAAAATCTGCGGTCTGAACAATATCATCTACAGCCTTATAGGTTATTACCTCGTCAACATATCTGATAGCTTTTACCATATACATTCGCTCCTCGGTTGTATATACAAGTTTTGCTTCTGGCTTATATTTTAAAACTACTTCCGACTCCTGTACGGCTACGACTAATTGGTCACCTACTGCTCGAGCTCTTCTAAATAGATTAACATGACCTATATGTAAAAGATCATATACACCTACTGTCAAAACCTTTTTCATATGCTTTATTTGTGTTTATTAATTTATCTGTATTAATTAAATCAGCTCCTATTTTCCAAAAACGGTTAGCTGTATCCAAATCATTGATGGTAGCAACTTTCATTATAAATCCTAAACGATGCCCCCATCTTACAATATTTTGAAAACTTTCAATGTTCCCTCCATAATAACTGAATGACATAATAGTTGTCCTACAAAAAAATGAAGTGACAAAAGACTTGAATAATAATTTCCTTCCCCATGAGCCACCAACCTGAACTATTAGGTTTCGGTTCAATAATGCTAATCTCAAAATATCTGCATCGCCCCATATCACATTATCTAACATATCGTATTTTGAAACCAATGCATATAATGTCTTATAATGTGAATAAGTATATTTCTGGAAAGTCAAATCAAACATGATGATAACCCCTTTCTCCTTACCATATTTAATATATTCTTCTACTGTTGTTAGATAGTTGGAGGTTGCAGAGCCAACAAAAGTCTTCAGTGTTTCAAATGTATGATTTGCTATATTAATCTTATTTTCTTTCCCCTTAATGATAAAGTTTTTATCCACACCATGATTCAAAACAGGAACTCCATCAAGAGTGAACACTATATCCGCTTCTATGATATCATACTTTAATTCTTCGACTAAATAATGATATAATGCTAAACTATTTTCCATATAAGGACCATCATGGCGAGCGTGTCCTATATATTGTTTCTTTTGCAAAGAAGAAATCATTGCCTTTTTAATTTATGTTTTACAAACTCCATTACATAGCCATAATCTGTTTTGTTGAATGCACGAGACAAGAAATAGTATATGGAAATTCCTACTATTATTTGAAGTGCAACACAAATATACATATTATTGACAACATATCCTACCAAATAAACTATTATAGCCATTATTAATGATAAAACAAAGTTCATTCCTACATCTTTCAACTGCTGCTTAATAGGATAACCTATATATTTTCTATTTGGATAAGCATTCACCACAAAAGCCAAAATAGAATATATTAATTGTCCTACTGCTATAGCAAGAGGACTAATAAACATGGTTGCAATCAATATAGCGAACATTGCTGGACGCTTTATAAATTCCATTTTCAATAAAGTGTCTGCCCTACCCACAGCTTTAATTGCTTGATAGTTTGCCATCCCTAATATATCAGAACATGAAATCAAACAAATAACCTGCATAAAAGGAATGGAAGCTGCCCATTTTTCTGAGAATATAATTATCACAAGATTATTTGATACAGCAGCCAAACCAAATAATGCTGGCATTAGAAAGAAACTGCTTATACGCATAGCCCTACTCAAGGCTCTTTTTAATGCTTCCTTGTCATCTTGTAACTTCGATAAGGCAGGAAATAAAACATCTGAAATCGTTCCGTTTATATTATTATAGAGAATTCCGGGAAGCCCCTCTCCTCGATTGTAAAAAGCAAGTTGAGTTGCCGAATATTTATATCCAATAACATATCCCTTCAATTGGTAGAAGAATGTTGTTAAAATATTAATTACTGCCATTTTCCAACCAAAAGAAAACAGTACTTTAAACCTCTCATAAGAAAATCTCAATTTGGGATGCCAGTCTATGATACAGAATAAAACCAACGTATTCGTAATAGTAGAAACTAAGTTTTGTCCTACCAAAGCCCAAACACCAAAACCAGTTAAAGCCATAGCTAAACCTATACCTCCTGAAGCAAATGTACCAATCAGAGATGAATAAAAGAACTTCTTAAATATCATCTGCCTTGACACAAATGCATTTTGAACTCCGCTCAATGTGCCAATTGGCATTGCTAAAGCTAAAACTCTGATAACAGGTGTTATTTGGTCATTTTTAAAAAAATCTGCGATGAAAGGAGCTGCAAAAAAAACTGCAAAATAAACAACCAAAGATAAGACCATACCTGAATAAAAAACGGTACAGAAATCTAAATCATCGGCATCTTTCTTTTGAATTAAGGCGGTTCCTAAACCGCCGCTAATAAATATACCAGTCAAAATCAAGAACATGCTACATATAGCTACCACACCATAATCACTTGGCAGCAATATACGAGCTAAAACCACAGAAATTCCAAAGCTTACTACTTGGCACAGCACTTTTTGAGATAATTGCCAAAAGAAACCTGTAATCGTTTTACCTTTAATATTATTATTTTCCATTTTCATCAAAAAAGCATTTTGCTATAGGTTTCCAGACTTGTAATCTTAACTGATCTAACAATATACAACCCAAATAAACAACAAGCAAAAATGCAAATACTACAATCATATAATTAAATCCCTCAAATAGACTATCGATTTTTTTTAATACATCAAACCAATATCCCCACATAGCATGCAACAAATAAACAGAGAAACAACTTTTACCACAAATATTTATCCATTTATTGTAAGGAAGGTTAATCTTCGAAAAGCATAGCAATAAACTCATTGCACCAATAACTGTTAATGGACTTATATAACTACAAAACTTCCATGCTATCAAGTCTGTATGTCTCAACTTGAATAATCCTGCAATAAATATCATACAACAAAAGAATGCGACTGTAATTATATAAACAGACAGATATTTTTTTGCAGAATAATCAGACCATTTTGGGTGGTATATTTTAGCATACCTCCCCAACAAATACAATCCTATAAATGAAACAATAGAGTAACCATTATTAATATAAGCTGTTGACTCCGTTATCCAACCAAATAAAAAAAGAAATACCCAATAAGCTATCAAGACATTTGAAAATATCTTGGGTCGAGTATTCTCTGAGAATTTATTTAAAACTGGAGATACTATATACAACAACAAATATGCTTTAATAAACCATCCCTGATCTGGTTTTAGCATTAGTAACTCTGCAAATATTTCATTGCAAAATTTTACTTTACCTAAGACAACAAAGATGATCAGACTTAAACACTTCAAAAAATATATTTGGAATAAAAAGCTGCAAATACTTAAAATTCTTGGTTTTATTGAAAACCAGCCAGAAATCAAAATAAAGACATCAACAGCTACAATTCCTATACCTTGCTGTAAGATTTTGCCCCCCCAGAATCCTGGAGCATTATTAATCTCCAAACTGCCAGGCATACCATATATCATAAAAGAAGAGTGCAATAGTAGCACCATGAACATAGATAGACATCTCAACAATTCTATGTTTGATAAACGCTGATTCATTCTTTTCTAATGTTTTATTCTACCGTCACACTCTTTGCCAGATTTCTTGGCATATCTACATTCAAGCCTCTGTAAAGGGCCACATAATAAGCAAGTATCTGCAGGGGAACGACGCTGAGAAGAGGGACTAAAGTATTGAGGGTCTGCGGTACTTCTATCACAGAATCGGCTATCGCCTTGACTTGTTTGTCGCCTTCGGTAACAATGGCCAGGATGCGTCCGTTGCGGGATTTTACTTCCTGCATATTGCTGATGATCTTCTCATACAACTGATGATGTGTGGCAAGGAAGACGATTGGCATATCGGTATCTACCAAGGCTATCGGACCATGTTTCATCTCGGCTGCAGGATAGCCCTCGGCATGGATATAGCTGATTTCCTTTAGCTTCAAGGCTCCCTCTAATGCTACGGGATAGTTGAATCCTCGACCGAGATAGAGGAAATTATGTGCATAGGTGAATACTTTAGCCAGTCGGGAGATCGATGGCGTCTGCTCCAACACTTTCTCCATCTTGCCGGGTATCTCTGCCAACTCGGCGATGGTCTCTACATAGTCTTTTTCGGAAAGGGTGCCAAGCTCATGACCTAACGCCAAGGCAAAGAGGATAAGGACGGTAACCTGACCGGTGAAGGCCTTGGTACTCGCTACTCCTATCTCGGGTCCTACATGAATATAGATGCCGGTATCTGTCTCTCGGGCAATAGATGAGCCTACGCCATTGACGATGCCGAAGATCAATGCTCCATGCTGCTTGGCTAATTTAATGGCTGCCAGGGTATCGGCAGTCTCGCCACTCTGGCTTATGGCTATCACTACATCATCGGATTCGATGACGGGTTCGCCATAACGGAACTCGCTTGCATATTCTACTTCTACTCGCTTGCGGCACATCTTCTCTATGAGCTGCTTGCCGATGAGGGCTGCATGCCAACTGGTTCCGCATGCCACGATGATGATATGCTTGGCTGACATGAGTCGGTCTTTATAGTCTGTAAGGGCTGACAACACGATGTGGTTGTTGGATGGATTGTCCTTATCCGCAAACAGACGACCACTCATACAGTCTTTCAGGCACTGGGGCTGGTCGTAGATCTCTTTCAGCATGAAATGGTCAAAGCCTCCCTTGCTGAGTTTGGAGATGTCGAGGTCTACGGTCTTGATGTCATAATCGCATAACTTATGGTTGAGATTGATCATCTCTATATCCTTACCGATTCTGATTTCTGCTATCTGACCGTCTTCGAGATAGACTACCTGGTCGGTATATTCTACGATAGGAGTGGCATCACTGGCGATATAGAAGTCTTGCTTGTCGGCTCCTACGCCTACCACCAATGGACTTGACTGGCGGGCTGCCACAATGTGAGTGGGGTTCTTGCATTCGATGACTGCTATGGCATAGGCGCCCACAACATCATTCAGTGACTGGCAAACGGCTGACACCAAATCTTTGCCATTCTGCTGATAGTATGAGTCTATCAACTGTACCAGCACCTCGGTATCTGTTGTGCTCTTGAACTGATAACCGCGTGCTATGAGTTGTTCTTTCAGCACCTGGTAGTTCTCGATGATGCCATTATGTACCAAAGCCAGGTCACCACTCATACTGACATGGGGATGAGCATTTTCGGCTGATGGTTCGCCATGTGTTGCCCATCGGGTGTGGGCTATACCGATATGGCCTCCGCAGTCTTTGTCTGCTGCGAGTTCTTCCAAGTTTGCTACCTTGCCCTTTGTCTTGTAGACATTGAGCTTGTCCTCTCCATTGACGAGCGCCACTCCGGCACTGTCATATCCTCTATATTCGAGCTTCTTCAATCCTGCTATCAGGACTGGATATGCTTCGTTTTGTCCTATATATCCTACTATTCCACACATAAATTTATGGTTATGTCGTTATATTCTGATTTGATTTTTATTTTGCTTTTTATTATAGTTGTGACTTTATATAAAGGCACGCACGCGTATGCGCATTTTTTTCTAAAATCAACCCGTCCTTTCTTCATTGATAAAGCTGGCTGCACTCAGCAATTTGAAAGCGAGCTTTCATTGCGCTCATTTGCACCGCTTTTTCCCCTTAAAGAAGGCTTTTTTCGAAAACCCACCAGTCCTCCCTTAACCTTAAGGGAGGGTCCACCTCTCTTCTCGGTCTTTTTCAATAGTCTTTACACCCCCTTCGGTTCCCCTTGTTGGGGATAGAAAACCTCAGGGGAAAGAGGGAACCACTCTACTCAGTGCTGTATTTGCCCCACCTGTTCCTCCCCTGTGGGAGGGTCCTTAATCCTAAACCAAGCCTTACCCTTAACCATTAAGGGAAAGGATGTAGCTGGCTCTGCTATAGCGCCGCCAGAGTTTTGGTATCGGCAGCGAAGCCTGTGCCCTAAAGGGTAGGGTGTTCAAAATCTATCAATTTTTCGACACGTTTTTTGCGTCGAAATACAAGTTAATTCACACGAAATCAACGTGTTAAGAATTCAAAAATGTGACTTTTTTTAGTTCTGCGCAATATTCGTGTCGATAATTATTGAAATATCAGTTAGTTAAACCGATTATTCGACTAAAAAACGTGCCAAATTTTAAACGGATTTTGAACACCCTACCTAAAGGGCTGCCGAAAAGTGTCTACGCAACAGAGTTGCGATTGTTTGTCGGCTAGCGCATCTTCAAGATTCTATCAATCTGCCGCTCTCACGCAAGCGTTTCTTAAAACCTTGCATCACTGTATCGGCCCATTCATGAAGGTTTTCTTTCATCTCCTGTTTTTGCTTTTCATCAAAACCAGAATAGGCGATTTGTTGCTCCATACAGGTCTGAGCCGTTTCCTTAGCTAAGTCCAGTGTATGTTCTGTCACTTTGCCATTGGTAAGTTTCTCGCCTAATTGGGCGTAGAAGTAGCCTTCACAAAAGGCTATACAATATTCTTTTGCTGTCATAACGCTTTATAATATTGAATTTAAGAATGATTGGAATTCCTTATTTGAAAAGTTCTTATCATCAACGATACTCTGTATTTTCTTCTTAAGTTCTGATGCTGAGTCCAAATGTTCTCGCATTATTCTTGAATAGAAATCAGGATTCTGCAAGATAATATTTTGGCATGTTTCGTTGTCTATCAAATGCATCATACAGAAATTCAGAAAGCCCTCATAACTGTTATTGAGGGTAGTTTCCTCGATAAAACGATGGAGAAGTCTAAATGATGTTGGAGAAATCTTTGTATTGTTATTTACGAAATCATTAATGATTCCCGTAACAGCCGTTGAAACATTTTTGTATTCTGCATGTGTGACAAGATATTCTTCTACAGAATCAGCAGGTAAACTTGTCAAGTTCTGCAGGGCTATCGCTTTTAGCAAATGAGATGCAATCTCGTTCTGTTTGTCAGATAGTGTATCAGAAAGCACATGCTTTTGTACAAGTCTAGTCAATACATTTCCCCAATAGGTATTAGAGGTAAATGTATTGCCGTTGTTACTTACAAATTCCGAGATGCCTTGTTTTTCTGCATCATTTTTAAACTTTGATGTTATCGACTTACCTAGAGGACAATCTATACCTATCACCTGATCAACTTTAGTATTTGAATCGAATATGCTTGCCAAATTCACAGACAAATCAGATGTCTCAAGTTGCTTATATCCCCAATTATTTATGTATTGGATTATCTGTTTGTAAGAACAATCCGTATGTTGAGCCAAGTATTCTATATCTGACAGCAGATTATCTTCCGGACAAGAATCATCAGTTATGCCTGCTTTAATACAATAAGAAACCAGACATTTACAACAAGAAGTTTGATACTTCTTATAACAATTAATCAAATCAATAATTGAGGTATATCTTAATAGTACTTCTGAGAGATTAGCCAATTGTTTTTCTGCCAGTTCAGAAAGACCAACACCTTTAAGTGCCATCAAGACATAGAGGTCTATATAAGCTTCCTCATCAGGTTTCATTTGATTAAAAACAGACACCCAATGACTTTGATTCCACTCTTCAAAATGAATAATTCCTTGAGTTAAGATTTTTATCATCCTTATGGAAGATACCAGACTATTCTTTTTCGTTTCTTCGGAATCTATCTCATGCTTCAAATAATCAATTATTTTTTGAAAATCAAATCTTTCATCACCAACTAACAGTTTAAATTCTTGAGACAAATCCTCGTCATTTGCAAGTTTCTCCAAACATAACGTTATCCAATTATCATTAGAAACCGTTATTGGATATGACTTATAGTCTTTATCTGCTCTGGACAAAAACTCATAAAATGTATTGGCTGAAACTTCATAATTAACCATCTCATAATCTATCTTTCTTGCATGCAAGATTTTCTGGAAGCTATCCAAAAGATTAAATATTTCTGCGCCAGTAATTTTATCCTTATCGATTTTTTCTATTAGAACAAAATCACACAACCTAAGAACATCTTCTGGTGACACTCTTACCAGAAGATTCTTTATGGTTGGCAAATCTTCTGGTATATATGTTCGCTGATATAATCTTGTATAATAGTTTACCAGAAGTGTCCAATCTTGATTGATATTAGCATCATCTTCTAACAAGTCCAATACCTTTATAGTATTAAGATATTGTGTATCCAAATCCAGGTCAAGAATCAACTCATGCAAAATTATATAGAATTGAGCATTCTCTTTTGCATACTTCTTTATATTATCAGCTTTTCCACTAGAAAATGCATTCTGCAAATAGCGCTTCAATGGCAACTGGCTAGCCAATTTCATATCCACACCATAAGTCAAAGCAGCAATCTCTGTCTGTAAGGCATCATTACGGCTATATAATCGCTTTATTGTCTCATCTGATAAATACTCATTATCCAGTATCACCTTTTCTGGATCTCTCAGTATTTTAGTCTTATTCAGAAAATATAAAGCCATAGCATCTTGAGAAATCTGATTTCCCCATTGATGATAGCATGCTACCAGTTTATTGACAAATGTAATAATATGCCTTACATTAGGAGACGGATTAATCTTTCTATATGTTGCACTTACTCTATCTACTGTATCTTGATTTACCAACTTTCCAAAAGCCTGTTGATAAAATGTCTGAAACACCTTTTTATAATCAGTTATTACAGGAATAGGAACCTGATATACTACAGGGAATGTTTTTTCTATAAAATGAGAAGTTACATTTTCTTCAAAATCTTTTGAACCAAAAGCAGAAGACAAGTGATTTCTATCAAAGGGTATTATACACCATATTCTTGGATAACCCTTCTCGGCAAAGAAAGTATTAATAGAAGACCATAGTTGTTTTACCTTTTCAGATGGCAACCTATCCATATTATCAAAGACAATTACTAAATGTATACCATCCTTCAAGGACTTATCCAAATCGAACATCCATTCACGAAACTCTTTCTCGCTCGGCTCTAATTGTGATATACTATATGATGTAGTATCGGAGGTGCTATTCGTACTATAGAAGGCCCACATTTCGTGAATTGGTCTCCATAGATTACCTTGCTTACGTCCCTTCCAAATCAAGCAGATAAAAAAGATCAGCAGCGGCAACAACACAACTAAAAGCCTACCCCATCCACAAGCTTCAATAAAAGCTGTATTATTCGTATAGGTTATTGTAAAGCCTAAAAGGAGTAACAATAGAGCAAAGATCTTACTATTATTGTTAAGTTTAGGTATGGTATAGTTGCGAGTATACGACTTTCTAGCCACCAATGTTTGAAGTCTTTCCTGCCATGTGCAGCTTTGCGTAAAAAGCTCGACTTCCTTGGAGCCATCTGACTTTTCAATCAAACGCTTAAGAGTAGTATCCCCTTTCAGCATTTCAGCCTTTATCAAATCGTCTGTCAGTCTTTCCAGCAATGACCTACGCTGCAAATCTTCCTGGTGCCCCCACGCATCATAAGTGAAAAAGAAATATTTTTCCTTCAAAATACTATGCATCTGAGCAACAACATTTGACTTGCCACATCCCCAAGCTCCTTCTAAGCCTATCAATCTTGGTATAAGTGGTTGTTTTTCCCCATCAAACTGTTTATCGACATTGGTTATATGATTGGAAATCGCCTGAGCTAATTTTTCCTGCGATTTACCTTCATATAAGTCATAGCCTATAGCATGATTCGATATAAATTTTGGATATATCTCTTCCATATGTAATTATTTTAAATACTACCCATATACCCCATCAACTGTATTATGTATATCACCATTACAGCGTCCCCACTATTTTACAAGTAGTTACACGTATCTGTTTTTGAAAAAAGTTATTACCCGTTGGCGGAATTAATTTAAGTTGATAAATATGAGTAAAAGGTTGTATATATCGCTGATTTTTAGTAACTTAGTGGTGCTCAAAACATTAAGTTCAAACCCTCGTATGTACAACCTTTATACAAAATTCGTCAAAATACTTGAGATATGCAAGCAA
>OJMO01000106.1_pt1 | contig 63886 bp, 76 predicted proteins | sample 1597241 | NCBI WGS metagenome assembly OJMO01 (sample SAMEA2452129, study PRJEB22498) | human gut metagenome | biome: human feces; feature: human gut; material: feces | place: Australia | collected 2012 | reverse complement strand
AAAGAAGGAATCTACCTTATGCACTCTTCCGGACACAAAGTATACAATAACACTATTATTAAATGTACTTTAAGCTCCATAACTGCATACTGTTCAGGTAATGAAGCAATATTCAACAACACATTAAGTGGAAGCAGAATAGGCATAATTGTTGGTGGAGGATATTACAATGTAACCATCGGCAACAACAATTACAACTTAGACAGATTACCATTCCCTCCATCATTCCCATACTACATTGTTCAGACAGACAATAAATACCAAACTCCTGACAAAGCACAGGGAACTTACTATGACTCTGCAAAAGAACCAAAAGCAGTTATTATCGTTGATGACATTACCATGTATTATAAAAATGGAACCAAATTACATATTGCTTTAAAAGACAACAAAGGATATAATTTAGCCAATACTAATATTACAGTTACTATAAATGGTGTTTCTTACAATAAAACCACCGATAAAAATGGTGTTGTTGAAATGAACATTAATTTAAGACCTGGAGTATATACTGCAACAGTCGCTTATGCAGGAAATAAAACAATTGGAGCAAACTCTGTAGATGCTAAAATTACCGTTTTACCAACCATAACAGGTAACAACATAACTAAAATGTATCAAAACGGAACTCATTTCTTCGCTGCATTTGTAAACGGTCAGGGAAAAGCATTGGCAAACACCAAAGTTACATTTAATATCAACGGTGTATTCTACACCAAACAAACCAATGATAACGGAATAGCCAATTTAAATATCATGTTAAGACCTGGTCATTATATTTTAACTGCATACAATCCTGTTACCGGTGACGAACAAGGATTTAACGTAGATGTCAAATCTTTAATTGAAGCTAGTGATTTAACTAAATATTACTTAAACGCTTCCAGATTCCAGGCAACAATATACAACAAAGACGGATCTTTAGCAGTAAATAAAGAAGTAACCTATAACATCAACGGTGTTTTCTACACCAAAACTACTGATGAAAACGGTGTTGCAAGCTTAGGAATTAGCTTAAGACCTGGAAATTACATTATTACAACTATAGTTGACGGCTTGGCTATGGGTAATAACGTAACTGTTATGCCAACATTAGTAACTAAAGATTTGGATATGAAATACCTTGATGGAAGTGACTTTACTGCACAAACCTTAGACGGTCAAGGAAATCCGTTAGCTAACCAGAATGTATCATTTAACGTGAACGGTGTATTCTATCACAAAGTAACTGATAAAGACGGTATTGCATCATTAAAGATAAGATTAATGTCCGGAGAATATATCATTACTTCATACTGGAACAATTTCCAAACTGGAAACACAATAAAAATAGCATAAAAAGAGGTTAAAAACCTCTAATTTTTTCTTTTTTTTAAAAAATAATTTTAAAATCAGTAACTGTTTCTTCTAGAATAAGCTATATAAACAATGAATATTCCTATTAAAAGAAGAACTATTTGTGGAAATATTGCAAATAAAACAACCGGAATCAATTTCAATTCTGCTAAAATCCATAAAAGGGCATAAACTACAATTAAAATTCCAAGAAGCATAGCCATTTTATTAGCTATTTCCCTAAAATCATATGGAATTCCACTTGGTATTGGCATTATAACACCTTCACAATTCTTTTATACCTTCAGAAGTACCAATTATGACTTTATCAACCATCTGAGTAAAAATACCATTTTCAACAACACCTGGAATAGAATTTAAATCTATTTCCAAATGCATAGGGCTTTCTATTTTTTCAAATTTGGCATCAATGACAAAATTTCCATTATCTGTTATAACCGGTCCGTCCTTACACTCACCCATTCTTATTTCACATTCTGCACCCATGTCCTCTAAAGTTTGTATAACCACACGTGATGCATCAGGAATTACTTCCACAGGTACCGGAAAGTTTCCAATTTCTTCAACATATTTTGATTCATCTACAATTACAATAAATTGTTTTGCAGAGTAATCCACAATTTTTTCCTTGGTGTGAGCTGCTCCTCCACCTTTAACAAGGTTAAGGTTTTTATCCACTTCGTCTGCACCGTCAACAGCCAAATCAATGTCATGCTCTTCCAAGCTGGTAACCGGTATGTTCCACTGTTTAGCAAGCAGTAATGACTGGAATGAAGTAGGAATTCCCATGACATTTATTCCTTCATCAGCTATTCTTTTGCCTACTGCTTCAATGAAATAGTGAGTTGTAGATCCGGTTCCAAGTCCTAAAATGTCTCCGTCTGTAACATATTCTGCTGCTTTATAACCTGCTTCTTTTTTAAGATTCATATTTATCATATCCTTATTTTTTAAATAACAAAACCTAATGTAAGTTTATTAAGTTTATATCCTTTTTTGCATTCACCTTTATGTTTCCCATGATTTTTCAAAACAATGCATTTGTCTCCGTCTACCAGTCCTTCAGGGAAACAGTAATCATAATATTCACATTCTTCATCACAGTCGGCAGATTCATAGGAAAATGTAGATCCTTCAAAAATACTTTTTGATGAAGAAAGTAATGTTATGTTAGATCTGTCAACTTCCACTGGAATAACTGTATTTTCAGCATGAACCGGGCACTTTTGTTCATTGTCACGAACATCAATGATTTTATATTTCCTATTTTTTTCTAAAGAGTCAACACATGATGCTTTAAATCTACAATTTTCGCATTCATCTACAGAACCATAAAAAATAAACTCATTACCCTTTTTTGCCAAATCTTTACCAATTAATGTAATCATTTTATCACCCCAGTTTTTAGAGCTAACTCATAAGCTGCATCTTCAGATATACCGTTATCACCTAAAATTGTATATCTTTCAGGTCTAATAGTATGTGCCATTGTTAATGCATCAATGACATTTTCATCACTAATTCCCAATTCCTTAGCAGATGTTGGAGCTCCAACAGCTTTTAAACTATCTCTAATAAATTTCCAGTCTCCACCATATAAATACATCATCAATATAGTTCCAACACCGCACTGTTCACCATGCAGACAGGGTTTATCTAAAATTTTATCCAAAGCATGGGAAAATGTGTGTTCTGATCCGCTAGCAGGACGGCTGGAACCTGCAATACTTATAGCCATTCCACTGCTAAACAAAGTTTTAACAACAAGACGTGCACTTTCCTCCAAACCCGGTTTAATACTGTCAACATTGTCAGTAATCATTTTTGCAGACATTATAGACAATGAAGCTGCAGATTCACTATATGACTCGTTTTTTAAACGGTGAGCCAATTGCCAATCCTTAATAGCTGTGAAATTTGAGATTAAATCAGCACATCCTGCAGACAATAATCTGAAAGGTGAATTTGCAATAATCTTACTGTCTGCAATAACAGCTATCGGTGCATGGGCTTTAGCAGATGTTGAAGTTTTAGGATTTTTTATTGAAGCTAAAGGAGATACAATACCGTCATGTGAAGCAGTAGTTGGCATTGAAACAAAAAATACGTTTTTATCATATGAAGCTAATTTAGCTACATCAATAACTTTTCCTCCCCCAACACCTAAAACATTAGTGCCTGGAGTAATCATTTCACTGACTTCTTCTACTGAATCATATGATACTTTTTCAACAATTTTAACATCCACTTCAATATCCTGATTTTCAAGACTTTCAATAGCATGTTTTGCTGCAATATCATATGTATTCGGACCTGTTAGAACCAAAACTTTATTGTCCAAATGCAAATCCATGCAGATTTCGCCGGTTTCATATATAACATCAGGTCCGATGTATACTTCACGAGGCATTTGTATTTTTCTAGTATTCATAATATCTCCTAAACATAATATACATTTGTATATCTTTAATTAGTAGTTATAAATAACTTATTATTTTAGGCTGTAAAAAATTTTCTTTAAATAGATTTAATAGGCATTAACAACTGATATATAATTATTATAAAAATTTAATTAAGGTGATATGGTGGAAAATTTTAGTGAATGGTTTCATGACATATTAGAAGAAGCTAACATAACTGATTCAAGATATCCTATTAAAGGAATGGCTGTATGGATGCCTTACGGTTTCCAAATAAGAAAATATACAACAAATTTAATAAAAGAAGTATATGACCGTGATCATGAAGAAGTTTTATTTCCACTTCTTGTTCCAGAAGCAGAACTGGCTAAAGAAGGATTACATGTAAAAGGATTTGAAGATGAAGTTTACTGGGTTACTCATGGAGGTAAAACACAATTAAATGAAAAATTAGCCCTAAGACCAACTAGTGAAACATCAATCTATCCAATGTATTCACTATGGATTAGATCCCATATTGATTTGCCGTTGAAATATTATCAGATTGTAAATACATTCAGATATGAAACAAAACATACAAGACCACTTATTCGTGTTCGTGAAATTACTACCTTTAAGGAAGCACATACTGCTCATGCAAGTAAAGAGGAAGCAGACATTCAGGTTCAGGAACATATTGAAAACTATAAAGAAATCTTTGATACATTAGGTATTCCATATACTTTAACAAAAAGGCCGGAATGGGATAAATTCCCAGGGGCAGACTATACAATGGCATTTGATGCAATTATGCCTGATGGAAAAACCCTGCAAATCGGTACTATCCATAATTTAGGCCAAACCTTTGCAAAAACATTTGATATAACATTTGAAGATAAAGATGGAGAACATAAACTGGTTTATCAAACATGCGCAGGTTTATCTGATAGGGTAATAGCTTCTGCAATTGGAATTCACGGAGATGAAAAAGGATTACGTCTTCCACCTGAAATTTCACCAAAACAAATAACTATAATTCCTATTTTATTTAAAAAAGGAAAAGAAGAAGTTTTAGCTAAATGTGAAGAGCTTAAAAAAGAGTTTGAAGCTGCAGGATTACGTGTAAACATTGATAATCGAGACATCAGGCCCGGTAAAAAGTTCTATGACTGGGAATTAAAAGGAACTCCAATAAAACTTGAATTAGGCCCTAGAGATTTGGAAAACAACAAGACAATAGCTATGCGTAGAGACCAGCTGGAAAAAATCGAACTTGATTTAGATGAAAACCTCGTAAGCAATGTAATCCGTTTAATTGATGAGTTAAATGAAAATCTCGCTGAAAGTGCAAAAGAATTCCACACAGACCACATCAAATTTGCATCTGATATTGATGAAGTCAGAAAGCTAATTGAAGAAGGTAATGTTGTAGCAGTCAACTGGTGCGGAGACACTGACTGCGGAGAGAAAATAGAAGAAATCACAGGTTATTCAGTTTTAGGTATCTATGAAAAGCTTGAAGAAGCAGGCAAAAAATGTATACTCAGTGACGAAGATGCAAAATATGTTGCATTAATAGCTAAAACATACTAGAGATGAAACTATGGATGACATTTATGGAATAATACCTGTCAGTAAATTTAAAGAATGTAAAACCAGATTATCTCCATTTTTAAGTGAGGAAGAAAGGGAAAACCTTCTAAAAGTCATGCTTAAAGATGTTACTGATACTTTAAGAAAATATACTGATAAAATAATTATAATCAGTGCTGATGAAGATGTTTTAAATTATGCCAAAAGCTTAAATTTAAGTGTTTTGAAAGAAAATGACAATTCAAATTTAAATAAAGCATTAAAACAGGCCATGGAATATTGTAAAGGCAAAACCAAAAAAGTAATCATAATGCCGTCCGACATTCCACTCATCGGTAAAACCAACCTTAAAATGGTAATTGATTCAAGCAAACAGCTTGATTTCATTATTATTCCTTCAAAAGGTGGGGGAACAAACACTATAATTATGAAACCACTGGCTATAAGAACCAAATTCGGAGATTTCAGCTATAAGGAACATGTAAATGCTGCTGACAGGAAAAACTTGAATCCACAAGTTCATGACTCATTATTTATGGCTTTGGACGTCAATACAACTGAAGATTTAGGGGAAATAATGGTTCATGGTGAAAATACTGAAACCAGACGTTATTTAAAAGAACTGAAAATAAATGTTGAATCAGTACACGGCAGCGAACGTTTGAAAGTCACAAGAGGCAGTTAAATGATTGTAATGTCAATAGCTGGAGTAGACCCTTCAGGAGGAGCAGGTATCCTTGCAGACATCAAAACATTTCAGGCGCTTGGTGTTTACGGAACCGGAATTGTAACTGCACTTACTGCCCAAAACCCCCAAATGATGTACTCCCTAAAAGCTATTGAAACTGACTATGTTGAAGAACAAATTGATGCAGTTTTAGACAGCTACAATGTTGAATATATCAAAACAGGAATGTTATATTCAAAAGATATCATCAAAATAGTTTCTAAAAAAATCAGAGAATATAATCTGAAAGCTGTTGTTGATCCGGTTATGGTGGCAACATCCGGAGGAGAATTAGCCAAAGATGATTTGAGTCAAAATCTGCTTAAGTATTTACTTCCGAAAGCCATCCTAACAACTCCAAATGTTTCTGAAGCTGAAAAATTAACCGGGATTAAAATTGCTGATGAAGAAAAAGCTGAAATAGCCTGTGAAAAATTAGGAAAAATCTGTAATAACATTATAACCGGCGGACATCTAAACGGAACAAATATCACCTGTATTGATGGAAAAATCAGTACATTTAAACAGGAATTACTGAAAACAGATAATGTGCATGGCAGCGGCTGTAATTTCTCAGCAGCTATTGTAAGTTATTTAAGTCAAAAAAACGATTTGAAAACAAGTATTTTAAAAGCTTCAGAATATACTTACGAAAGCATAAAAAATGGAAAATATGGAACTTTAATAGCTAAATTATAGCTATTAGAAATCTTCCACATTTAATTTATCAAGTACTTCTTCTTGAATTTTAATAAATTCTTCGGATTCTCTTTTTCTAAGTCTTGGCATATCTACATCAAAGACTTCTTTAATTTTACCCGGATTTTTATCCATTATAACAATTTTATCTGCAAGATAAATCGCTTCATCAACATCATGAGTTACAAAAACAATTGTATTTTTAAATCTTTTCCAAACTCCAATCAGCTGTTCCTGAAGCATGTGCCTATTTTGCATATCCAATGCAGAAAATGGTTCATCCATAAGCAAAATAGGTGAATGGTTAAGCAAGGATCTAATAATTGCAACCCTTTGTTTCATACCACCTGAAAGTTCATGAGGATAACTATCTTTAAAGTCAATTAAACCAACACTTTCAAGATATCTTTCTGCAGCCTTAAGATTTTCCTCTTTAGTTCTGTTTTTTTTGAGATTAAGACCGAACATCACATTTTCCAAAACTGTCAGCCATGGAAATAAGGAATATTGCTGAAAAATAACTGCCCTATCACCAGACGGTTTTTTAACAACTTCACCATCTGCTATAACTTCCCCTGAAGTCGGTTGGTCAAGACCAGCTATCAAACGAAGCAGAGTTGTTTTACCGCAACCGGAAGGGCCTAAAAGACAAACGAATTCACCATCTCCAATATTTAAATTAACATCATCTAAAACTTTTATATCATGATCCAAACCGCGGCCATGAAAAGATTTATTTATATTTTTAATTTCAATTGCCATTTTAAACTACCTACCAGAATACTCTTTTTTCTATAAGTCCGAAGACATAATCAAGGATTAAACCAATCAAACCAATAACCAACATACCTACAACAGTAGTACCTGTATCAAATAAATTTGTAGCTGTTAAAATTAAATATCCTAAACCGCTACTTGAACCTATCATCTCTGCAGAAATAGTACACATTAAAGCTATTCCCACACCAACTTTAAGTCCGGAAACTATAGGCGGTACTGCAGAAGGTAAAATAACCTGTGTAAGTACTGTTTTATCATCTGCTCCCAGTGTTTGTGCAGATTCAATTAAAACTTTATCGGTTCTTTTAACTCCATCAATTGTGTAAATAAGAATCGGGAAAACACAGCCTATGAAAATAATAAATATAGCAGGAGCTGTTCCGATTCCAAACCACAATATTGAAAATGGAATCCAAGCTATCGGAGGTATTGGCCTTAATATACTGATTACAAAACTACATAAAGTTTCCAACTTGCTATACCATCCAAGCAATATTCCTAAAGGAATAGCTACAACAGATGCAAGAATCATACCACCAAATACTTTAAATAAAGTATCCATAGTATCAACAAAAAGTTTTCCAGATTGTATTATATTCCATGCAGAATTGCAGACACTACCTGGACTTGGTAAGAAATAAGGATTAACTAACTCTAAAACAGAAGTTATGATATACCAGATAATTATAATTAAAATTGGTAAAATTATCGGTGTGAACTTATCTTTATTCATTAAATCACTTACATAAAATTTTTTTTACAATTATTAATATTGATTGTATTTTTATATAAATATTTCACATGATTTTAAGTAGATAATCACAAATCAAAATTGTATCCAAAGGTATATATATTGCAAAAGGTAAAATAAATGTTACATAAAATAAAAGTGAGGTGTAGCTTTGGAAGCAAATAGAAGATTTTTTTCAAAAATTGGATTTAATTATTTTGCACTTGGAATAATCGTATTGGTGCTAAATCTATTCATCGGATTATTTATAAGCATAATTAATCCGAATCTTTTATCTAATCAAACAATGATGACATTTTTCTCAGCTATTTGGACTTATCTCTTACCCTTACCAATATTTATTTATATAATGAGAAAAACAGAAGCAAAAACTCTTGAAAAACATAAAATGACCGTTAAAACATTTGTAATATGCATATCAATTACAATGTTTTTAATGTGGATCGGAAATATAATGGGAGTTATTATAACTTCAGGAATCGGCTCACTGATACAGCATGAGGTAGCCAATCCTATTAATGATGTGATAAACAATTCCGGTTTAGTTGCAAACTTGATTATAATAACCACAATAGCTCCAATCTTTGAAGAACTTATATTCAGAAAGTTATTAATTGACAGAACTATAAAATACGGAGGTACAATCTCAGTACTTCTTTCAGGATTATTATTCGCATTTTTCCATGGGAATTTAAATCAGTTTTTCTATGCATTCCTTCTTGGAGGATTTTTTGCAATAATCTATATAAAAACAGGACAAATCAAATATACAATAGGATTACATATGATTATAAATTTCATAGGATCAGTTGTCAGCCTATTTGTCTCACAACCATTAATGGACTTGGCTAACGGAAGTGTGATTTCACCAACAAGCACATTTGGTGTTATTTTATACATATTAATAACTTTAGGATTAACAGTTATGGGTTTGATTTATTCCATCAAGTATTTCGATAAAAGCCGGTTTGACGGAAGCGAAAAAGAAATAATTCTAAAAAATCCAGTAAGTACAATCCTTTTAAATCCGGGGATAATCTGTTTTATATTACTGATGTCATATACAATATTTACATCAATAGCTTAAAAAATAAAATAAGAAGTTTATGCAGTTTCTACTACATTAACTTCTATTTCCCTTGGTTCTTTTAATACAGAACGTGTACTTAAAGCTCCTAAAAGCATAGTTGATAAATTATGTATCAATGAAGATGTTGATGGAGTTATAATTCCAAACATACCCAGTGCTATTAAAGAACCGTTAATTCCAATTATACTGTGATAATTAGTATCTATTTTATTTAACATACCAACACTCAATTTTCTAAGTGTTATTAAATCATATAAATTATCAGACAATAAAGAAACATCTGCAACTTCTCTGGCAATATCTGAAGAGTTTTTCATTGAAACAGACACATCAGCAGCAGCCAATGCAGGAGAATCATTTATTCCATCTCCGACCATAATAATAGTTCTGCCTTCTTCTTTTAAACTTTCAACAATACTGGCCTTATCTTCAGGAAGCACCTGTGAGCGGTATTCAGTTATGCCCAATGCTTCAGCGCTGCTTTTTGCACCGCTTTCACTGTCTCCAGTCAACATGATAACATTTTCAATACCTAATTTTTTAAGCTCTTCAATAACATCCCTGGCTTCTTTTCTTACAGGGTCGTTAATACATATGATACCTTCAAGTTTATTATCAATAGCCAAATAAACAACCGAATATTCACAGACTTTTTCGTCAATGAGTTTTTCATCTTCTTTGGATATTTCTACACCCTCATCATCAAATAAAAAGTGTCTGCTTCCTATAACAGCACGTTTGCCATTATAACTTGTTGCAATACCATGAGCTACAATATATTCAACTTCACTATGGTCTTCATCATGTTTTAGACCTTCCTCTTCAGCCTGTTTTACAATAGCCGTAGCAATACTATGTGCAAAATGCTCTTCAATACATGCAGACATTCTTAAAATTTCATCTCTGGAGTAATCTCCAAGAGAAATTACATCAACAACTTTTGGAGTTGCATTAGTAAGAGTTCCTGTTTTGTCGAACACTATTGTATCTGCAGTTGCATATTTTTCAAGGAATTTTCCACCTTTAACCATCATCCTATTATCTGAAGCTTCTTTCATTGCTGAAATAACAGATAATGGAGTTGTTAATTTAAGTGCACATGAGAAATCAACCATTAAAACAGACAATGCTTTTGTAGTATCCCTTGTTATCAGATAAGTAAGGAATGTTGTAAGGAAACTGTATGGCACAATAGAGTCTGCCAATTCCTCAGCTTTACTTTGAGCATCTGCTTTTAATTCTTCTGAATTCTCAATAAGATTTATAATTTTATTTAATCTGGTTTCTTTATCAAAAGAATAAACTTGAACAATCAGATTACCTTCTTCAACAACAGTACCTGCATGAACTGTTTTTCCAGGCATTTTATGGACAGCCAATGGTTCTCCAGTCATGGTTGCTTCATTAACCATTCCTTCACCGTCAACAACTTTACCGTCTACAGGTATTACATCACCCATATGAACTTTAATTTTATCATCTTTGTTAATTTGGGATATAGGTTGTTGTATTTCCTCACCATCTTCATTTACTACCCATACAGTATCAATATTTAAAGTTAAACTTTCTTTTAAAGTATTTTTTGTTTTTTGTAATGTGTAGTCTTCAAGCAAATCGGAAATTGATAATAAAAACATCATAGAACTTGCCGGATCGAAATCTCTTTTAAGAAGTGATCCGGTAACTGCTGCACCATCAAGTAGAGCAACATCCACTCTGAAACTTGTTAAACTGTCTAAAGCATGCCATATATACTTAGTAGCTCTATAAACAGTCAATAAATTCCTAATTGGAATAGGCAATACAATTTTACCTAATACCCTTCTCACAAGCATACCTGATAAACTAACCCAAAAATTATTAGTTAACTCATTTGAACTCATGTACATGTCAGGTTCAACTTCAACCAAATCATCCTCAGTTATTTTATCCAGTGCTGCAAAGACTTTGTCTCTGTTTTTAACATCATCATAATAGATTAAAATACTTCCGTTTCTATGAGATGTGAAAACTTTTTTAATAAAATTATTTTCTAAAAGCAATGAAGAAATACCATAACCTTCTTTTTTGGTGAAGGCAGCCTGGCCTGAACGAACTCTGATACGAGTTCCGTTATTATACATTACTTGGTATTTCATGTTTTAAACCTTATTCATCATCTTCAACATAAATTGCTTTTTTATCATCTTTATTAGCATCAACAACAATGTCCTCTGCATTTTGAACCATGTCCTGATAACATTCTTCAGCATCTTTTTTTGCAGCTAAAACAGCAGCCATACCCTTAGTACATCCTTCTTTTACTGCTTTAGATTCAAGGATTTTTTTACCTGCAATAGCTGCAGCTATTCCTCCAACAAAAATTAATGCATGTTTATGTTCCATTACTTTATCAATGTATTCTTCCATATTATTTCCTCCGTTATAAAATATTATTAATTAAAACCTAAATTATTTAGGTCTAACTAAAACTTATATTGGTTATATTATATAAACGTTAGGTATACCTAAAAAAACAATTATGAAAACAGATAATTTAAAATATAACAATTGTTAATAATATCTAATAGAGGGAGTTCATATGGAATTTATCAAAACAATAGATGCAATTAAATGGAAAGATGGAAATTATGAAAAAACAGAAGAAAAAACTGTTGAAGACGAATATGCTTACTTATTTATTGACTGCCTACCTCCAAGAAAGTTTTCAGTTTATCCGAAAAACTTAGATGACTTTGCAATCGGATATTGTCTTGGAGAAGGTTTAATAAAAACAAATGAAGATATAGAAGAAATTAAAGTAAATAAAACAAATGTATTAGTTAAAACTCGTCTTAACCATACTCCTGAAGAGGATTTTGAACAGGACGATATAGTTCAAAAAAGAAAAGGAGAGTGCGAACATGCCTGCGTTTGCAGATTACTTGAATATCAGGGAGTAAATTCAGACAATGCCGGAGGAATAAGATCCCAGTTAAAAACAGTGACTCCAAACAATTCCACTTTAAAAATTGATGCAACACAGATTATAAAAGATATGGATAATTTAAAAGAAAATGCCAAAATCTGGCAGGATACAGGAAGTGTTCATGTAGCTCAGCTAATTTATAAAAATAAAAGCATCATAAGAGAAGATGTAAGCAGACATGTAGCTGTAGACAAAGTCATTGGAGCTGCTTTTAAATCAGGATATGATTTGACACAATCATACATCACATACAGCGGAAGAATGCCTGCAGATATGCTTATAAAAGTAATAAGAGTAGGAATTCCAATCATCATATCCAATGCAGCACCTGCAGCTTCAGGATATGAAATAGCTAAAAAAGGCAATATAACAATGGTGGGTTTTGTTAGAAATAACAGATTTAATCTCTACAGCGCACCGCAGAGAATAAATCTTGAAAAATAAAATTATTGTGTTTCGATAACACTATTTAAAATTTGAACAGCTTTACTGAAAGCAGGCATTCCAGAAGTTAAAAGGACAATTTTTAAAACATCCATTATTTCTTCTTTGGTAATGTCCAGTTCTTTCATTCCGCTTTTTATTTGTTTTTTAGTAGCTCTTGGATCTGCTCTTGAAGCTGTAATTCCAATAGCTATTAATTTTTGAGTCTTATAATCAAGTGCATATCCGTCGTAAACTACTTCACTTATATTTTTAACAAGCTCGTAGAGGTCAGGATATTCCCCTTCAAGTTCATGAATTCCTTTTCCATAAAAAACTTCATCTTTCATATACTTCCTCTCCGAATAATTTTAATTAATTAATATTTTAAATTTCAAGATATATATCATTAGTGTTAATGTCAAAAACACATCAGCAAATCAAAGTTTTGAGAATAAGTTTCGTTTTATACGAACAGTTTCAAAAGTTCAGATACTTATTACTCTTCAAGCGCTCTCTCCCAATATTTTTTATAAACGAAGAATAAAAGTGATTAGTATGATGAATGACGAGCTATTTAAAAATTTTACGATAAGTTGTAACCATGCAATTGGGACAACACAAAGGTAGGAGCTATCTTTGAGAAAGTATTGCATCTATTTTGATATGTCTCTTAAAGAACTTCTTGAGGAAGCTGAAGAAGATGAGATGAAATGTGTGAAATGGAAACACAGTAAGTTGAAATCAAAACTGGTTGAATATAGGCATCACATGTTTCAAAACTATGCTGCTGGAACCGTAAGAAAAGAAATGAACTGCATCATCTTTTTTTATAAGTTCTATGACATAGAAGTATGGGATTTGCCTAAAGTAAATGACAAAAACATTCAAAAGCCTGCTCCAATATATTTTAAGGACTTGCCTGATAAGGAAGTTATAATAGAAGCTTTTCAAATTGCTTCTCCCCTGATGAAAGCTATCATTTTGTTTTCCTGTTCCAGCGGATGTGCCAGGACAGAGACATTGAGTCTTACAATTGGGGATTATATTAAGGCACTGTCCGAATACCTGCCAAGACATAGAATGGACATTTTTGAGGTTATTGATTATCTAAATGATGTCGAGGATGTGGTTCCGACATTCAGCATTTTAAGGAAAAAGACAAACAAGTATTACCTCACATACTGCAGTCCTGAAGCCGTAAAAGCTATTAATGCATATTTACTGCTTCGTGATAAGCCGATAACTGATGAAAGTCCGCTCTTTCAAATCAGCAGGACATATATGGTGCAGTCATTTGAGATGATCAATGACACTTTAGGTCTTGGTAGAGTCGGACGATACCGCAGGTTCAGAAGTCATATGCTTAGGAAATTTCATGCTTCAGCATTATATAATGATGGCATGAGCATAGACAAGGTCAACGATTTGCAGGGAAAGGCCAAAAACAAAACCGATGCAGTATACTTCATGACAAATCCTGACGATTTGAAATATGAATATATCCAGCACTTGCCAGCAGTTACCATAAATACTGATGTTGAAAAGCTGTCTGTCAAGTCACCTCAGTTTATTCAGATGGAAAAGGAAAATGAGGCATTAAAATCAGAAGTTGGCAGTATGAGAAATGAGATTGAGGAAGTGAGAGGTTTAAAAAAAGAGCTTTTAGGAATTATGGAAAAGGCTAGAGAAAGGTCATAATATTGATATAAAATTAGTAGTGATAGCATTTGGCACTTGTTGGATGCTATCAAGATTAATATTCAAAGACGAAAACAAGTAATCAAACATGTTAAAATATGATGATATTAAAGAGTATAGTTATTGAGTTACAAATAAAATTAAGTTGTTATATATTTTTTATAAAAATAGTTTTTTCAGATAACTTTATATTATCTGAAAATATAATAGTAACTAAAACATATTAAGGGGTCTGAATATCATGGAAAATGTAATAGCAACTACAACTTTATATAAAAATTACCAGTTAGCCATCCCTAAAGCTATACGTAATCAATTCAAAGATTTAAGTGTAGAAGATACTATAGTAGATTGGTCTATAAATGAAAATAATGAAATAATAATCAAACCAAGAAAAAAAGTAAGCTTAGATGATGTATTGGGTATTATTGAGGATGATGATCCAAGAGATGCGGTTGAACTAAAAAGGAGTTTATACAAATGAAAAAGATATTAGTCGACTCATCATTTATCATAGCAATATTTAGAAGAAACGACCCATTGCATCAAAGAGCAATAGAAAACAGAGATATTTTGAAAAACCATTGCTATATATCAAATGGAATAATATCTGAAGTAATAACAATACTTGGCCAAAAAACAAAAGACATTGAACTAGTTAGATTGGCATATAACTACATGAAAGATAATTTCACAGTCATAGATGAATCGGACATTAACATGTACAATGACAATGTATTTGCAATCTTTGAAAAATACAATAAAAACAAATTCAGATTGGGTTTTATTGACTGCTCTGAAGTTGTAATATGTGAAAGTTATGGCTTAGATTATGTTGCAAGCTTTGATGGAGAATTTAAGCAATTTGAAGAAATCAATTTAATTAACTTAAAATAAGAAAAATAATAATGCTCTAAAAGGAGGTGTTTGTTGTGTATATAAAAAATCCAAATCAAAAAGTTAGTTATAGTTTTAGGATTGATGAAGAGTTACTTGATGACCTTAAAGCATATGCTCAAGCAACAAATAGGAAACTGCCTGAAACATTAAATGTTTTACTTAAAAAGCAATTGGAAGGAATTACTGTAAGTGACACTTATTTAAAAGATGAAAAAGGTACAATAATTACAATACCCTTTAATTTATTGGATACTAATAAACCAGTTATTAACTTATATAATGTTAAAAATGGCTGGAATTATCAAATTAAACAAATTCCAAACAATTTAGATATTTGGACTATCAATAAAGGATTTGTTTCTCCTAATAAAGATTATTTACATCAAGGTATTGAGTTAGTTTTAATTCCTGACTTATTCTCCAAAGAAGTTTTCATTAATTTAAGAAATTTGGAAGTTCATTCATTAGGTTCTTCTGAGAGGTCTAAACTAAATAAAATCCTTGTTCCAATTTTATTTTCTATGAAGAAAGATGAAACAATAGACATAAATATTATTTCTATTAATGAAGCTTTAGTTTTAGCTAGAAATTCTAAAAAGGTGGAATTAATTCAGTTAATTGAAACTAATTTCAATAAAATCAATAAATTAATGCAAGATTTATCGTTTAATATTCAAACTAGTCGAGGATATGAAAGATATTATCACGAAATTGTTTCTGAATTGGATTTGCTTTCAAGAGAGATTAACACTAAGAATATCGTAAAACTCGACGAAGTAATTAAGTTTGATAATATTGCATTTGATTTTGAGGACTCTATTGATGTTTCTAATGAAAATCTAATAAAAGAATTGCAATCAGAGTTGAATGATGTTAAAAAAGATTTAAAGAGGAAAGAACAAATTATTGATGAGTATGAAAATAAATTTAAGAAAATTGATTCTCTTTTAAAGGTTTATGATGATAGATTTGAGCAATATGGGCTATTGTACAAGGAGTATGGTGATGCTCGCGGAAGTAAAAACCGAAAAAAATAAATACTATGGGTGATAAATATATATTCCAATAATTTAATTAACAAAAAAAGAAAGGTACGACGCAATATTTTAATTATTTGGCCTTTATTAAAATATTGCATGCTATACTAAGACACATCTATTTTTAGTTAGCATATTATATAAACCCTTGAAAAAAGGGTCTTATTTACAAAATGTAATACTTTCTGTAATTGTACCTTATTTCTTTTTTTAGCTGTAATTAATTTATTATAATAAAAATGGTGATATGATGGTCAATTATTATAGAAAATTTAAGTTAAAAAATACTAAACTAAGGATATTATGTATTGTAAGTACTTTTATATTAATTAAAAGGATTACATTTAGTTTTGTTGAAAATATGTTATTTTTAAATGGTGGTGTTAATCGTGGCTTATACAGTCAATCCAGCTTTTAAGCAATTTCATGAAAATATTAAATTAAACAAGTCGGATAGTGAAATAGCAAGGTCAAGTAGGGATAATCTGTTCCGCAACATCGATAATTTTCCAAAAGAAGATGATATGTTTCCATTATTGTATCGTGAATGCCATAATAAATTTGGCTCTTTTTCTAGAAAGACAAAAATTAGTCCATTGGATGATATTGATTTGTTAGTGTGTCTAAATGCAAGGGGTTCTAAGTATTCTGAACATTCTGTTGATAATGTGGATATTACAGTTCCTGAAGGTGTTGATTCTCTTCAAGAGTTATCAGAAGGTAATATTTTAAATTCACGAAAAGTAATTGAAAAATTTAAGCGTAATTTAAAAGACCTTGCTCATTATAAGAATGCTGAAATTAATAGGCGACAAGAAGCTATTACTCTTTCATTACAATCATATGACTGGACTTTTGATATTGTGCCTTGTTTCATCACTGCTCCTACTGACAATGGTAGAACTTATTATCTGATTCCTAATCGTGAGGGGAGCTGGAAGTTTACAGATCCTCGTATTGACCAAAAAAGAGTAACAAGGATTAATCAAGAAAATGAGGGCAATATATTGAAAATTATTCGCATGTTTAAGCATTTAGCTAGGGAATATGGGTTATTTAAAGATAATTCTTACTTATTAGAAGTATTGATATTAGATTATTATGAACAGTACCCGTTTGGAGGTAGTTTTAGTGCGGATATTCGTAAGGTACTTTTACATATAAAACAGTCAGTCCAATTTTCCGTTAAAGACCCTCAAGATATTAGGACTAATATCAATAAATTAGGCGCTGATGAAATTGAAAAAATTAGGAGTACTCTTAACGATTGTTTCAACTTAATGTTAAAGGCAATAGAATATGAATCTAATGGGGATAATGAAGCGGCTATAAACAAATGGCGTGAAATTTTTGGAAGTAAATTTCCTAAGTATGGGTGATAAATTTGACTGATATTTCTACAAATCAGAACAGAAGAGATAACCTTGCTAAAAGAGTTGCATGTAAAGAGTTATATTCCTGTGCAAAAAATTTGGTTTATGTTGAACTAGTATTGGCATTGTTAGTTGGAGTAATGTATATTGTATATGCATTCTCCAACCCTATCTTTTCTTTTTTAGATAGTAATTTTAATCAATGGTTTTTATTCCCATTTATTGCACCATTGTTAAGTATAATATTTACTGTAGTTGATAATTATGGCATTACACGATTTATTAAATTAAAAGTAGTGCAAGCAGCATATATTCAAGAAGACTTTGATAGGAATGTATTTGAGTTACCTGATAATGATATGTTGGTTCCTTCATTTGACTATGTTGTTCATGTTATGGACGAAGATAAATTGGATGCTTTTAAAGATTGGTATGATTTATGTATTTCCGATGTTCCAATTGAATTTGGTAGAATAATCGCTCAAAAAAGTAATTGTATGTGGGAGTTAAACCTTAAAAATGATTTTAGTATATTTTTAGGAACTGCTATAGTAATTTTCTTGGTAATCATGGTTTTTGTTTGGTTCCATGCATATAATTTAAATTCAATTGTAATCGGTTTCATTTCACTAATATATTTGTTTAATTTATTTTTTAAATATTATATGCCAAATAAATCTTCAAAAAAGAATATTTATGAGTTAAATCGTAAAATAGATAAGCTATGGCGAGAATTGATTTCAACAAAATGCATTGATGATCTTATTGATGTTTCAAATGATATTCAAACACAATTATATTATTATAGGATAAATGTTGCATTAGTGCCTGACGCATTTTATAGGTTAAAAAAAGAAAATCATGAAAATATTGTTGGAGCATATGTTGAAAAGATGGTTAATGACTTTAAAGTTAACTTTGAGTGTGAAAAATTAGATAATGGTGGTAAATAATTTAAGTAAGATTGTTGATTGTTTAATGTTATAAGTTTAAGAGATAAGTGATAATTATGATAGTTAATAATAAAGTAATAGAAAATATTGGTTTAGAAGATATTGAGAATATGATTGAAGATGCAATTGGATGTAGTAATAATTCAAGCAATTCTTTTGACTTGAAATTAATTTTTGATGTGAATATGCAATTGAGAGAGAAAATTAATAATTATAGGGATGAAAGAGTTCAAAAATTCGCTTCTGAAAATGAAGATAAATACAAGATTATATTTCATGCAATACCAATTGATGCATTTTTAAGAACTCGTATAGATACTGCAAAAGTCAGAAGTGCTTTCAGGTATAAAAAATTCTTCACGGGACATTTTTCCCATGATTTTGAAGGATTATATAATAATGAAGGATTATTTAAAAAAAGATTGTTTAGAAATGGTATTTTTGAAGCTATTTTGGTCGAATATAGGCCAGAAGAGGGGGGGGTAAATGTGAATCACTCCTATAATGAGTTTAAAAAATTTGTTAATGAAAGTTTGGATATCTATGGTGAATTAGATATTTCATGTCCCATTGTGTATTTCATTACTTTTACTAATGTTAAAGGGCGTAGTATGATTGAGGGACCTATTCTTAATGATTGTGAGAGAGATGTTCTTAATCCTACTGGTGTAATTATAAAAGATAAGGACCAAGTTGGAATAGAGGTGGAGAATATATTTGTCCCGATATGGAATCATTTTGGATATGATGAGGACTATTTGTTTTGATGTACCTGAAAATGAAGGTAATCAATAGTATTTTTAAATATTATCATATGGTGATTTTTTATGAAGTGCATTATCTGTAATAATGATAAAGAACCAAGTGAATTTAGCAAAGAGCATGTTATTCCAGAATCTGCTGGAAGTTCATATTTTATTGACACGGTTTGTAAAGATTGTAATAATCTGTTGGGAAGAACTATTGATAATAAATTTTTAGATAATTTTTTTGTTAAGCTATACTTGTCTAAATTCAATATCAAAAATAAAAAAGGAAAACTTCCGAAATTATGGACTACCTTGTCTGCAAGAAAAGATTCTAAAATTAAAGGAATTCCTCAATACAATCCATTTAATAATAAATTTAATGGTTGGAAATATAATAATGCTATAACTGATTTGAAAGGTAAAGCACATTTAGTATTTGATTCTAAAGAAGATATCGAAGATGTTTTACGTGAATTTGGAGATGATGAGTTACCGAAAGATGAAATTAGAAAAAAGTTTTATGAGGGTGATTATTCAGATGAACATCAGGAATTGGTGCTTCATAGAGAGGTTTATTTAGAGGAGTTATTTTTTGAAGCTATTAAAATAGCTTATGAATTTGCATCATCTATTTTAGGTGAAAATTACTTAAACGATCCATTTGCAATTGAATTTCGTGAAATATTATTAAACTCTTCAAATTATACTTTTGACGATATTAATAAATATTTTTTCAATTTTAACTATGAGGATTCAATATTTAAAGACACACTACATAGCATATTTTTAATGAGGGTTGAAAATTCGCTTGTTGTATCTATAAATTTATTTAATTGTTTTGTATTTTCAGTAGAAGTTTCAAAAAATTTGAACTTAATCCCAAAAAATCTATTTGGTAATTTTTTATTGGTTAATTTGGATGAATCATTCTCTGAATTCAATATAATTGGTGATGATTTAAAAATTTTAGAATTAAAGGATAGGTTAAAAGGAACATAGGTTTTAATAATATTAAAAAAGGAAATAGTGTAAAATAGTACTATGTTATTTTACTACCTTTTTTAGTTCAGTGTTTTGGATACTATTAACAATCATCATAATGAATGAAGGCACCCGATATAATAATTTATTATATATCACTAAAAAAATTCCACAACCCACTAAAACTTGAAATCCTTGAAAAATTTAAGTAAGCTATGAAGAATGGTATTCTCAAGATTATAAAATGCATGATATTTTTTATGACACCACTTGCAGAGTGTTATGCCGTTATCATGATCAAGGCGTAGGTGTATAAAATTCTTAAACGAGAACACATGATAAGTCCTGATGGATCTCCACAAAAAGCAGCACTCACCACCCTCAGTCCTTATACACTTTGGTATTTGTCTTCATCTATGTTGTTTTGTAAACGCCAATCTGTTCTGTCAAATTCACCTGTAAAAAATGTGGGGTAGCTATTTATACGACTCTTTCAAAAACTTTGTTGATTTTCTAAATCCTTTTTGCGGTTGTCATTCCAAATTAGATCTCTGCGATAGATTCGTTTTAAAACACCTCGTGTGGTCTTGAATATTCTTTTTCTTGATTTTGGCATTGTTTTTTGGAAAGCATTTTCTATTTTGTTGCTTGTTTTTTCAATTCGTTTATCTTTTAGGTGATAAATGAAGCTTTTATATCTTGGGGAAATTGATTTTCTTATTATTTCATAAATTGCGGGATGAAATTCATTTTTACGAAAAATTAAAGATTGTAATTCTGTTTCAGCTTCATCATAATCTTTTAAATCAAATAAATTTTTGATTATTTTCAGTTGTTGGTGGCATTCTTCGTATTCTTCCTCAGAAAGATGAAATTTGTCTTTAAAAACTTTTAATTGTTTATTTAAACTTTTTTTAGCATGAAAAATACATAATTGATGTTTAAAACCTAATTTTGTGATAATCTGAGGATATTTACTGTCCAAATCAGTGGTGATTGCTTTTTTGTTTCTATTTGCCGTTGATTCTTTTAAAAACTTTTCAACAGTTGTTTCATCTTCTGTATCATAAATTACATCGGCTACAATGCAATTGGAAATAGCATCCAATAGCGTATGGCGATATTTCCATTCTCCATTAATTTTAAGCCATTCAACATCAAAGACATAATATCCCGAACATCGACCTAAATCAAATTCTAAAATATTTTCATTAACAAAAAGCCAATTTTCAATCGTTTGATGTGAAACACTGATTCCAAAAAACTTTTTGAACGATTTACAAACATTTTTTAAACTTTCCAAATAATCTGAAATTAAATGTTCAGATTCACTTTTCAATTCATTAGTAAAATTGCTATTTTTATCAACAAGACTTGTTAAATCAGTTTGAAAGGTCTTACCACAACGTTTACAAATATAACGCTGAACCTTAACCTAGTTTTACCTATTTCTTTAAACACCAATTTATAAGATTTCTTTATATAAATAAACTTTTTATTAGAGTTTTTAGTAGCTGAAGTTTGTATGAAAATAATTAAGATTATATATAATGAAAAATACATTATACTACAATACCTAATGAAAAATTAATTATATAATGAAAAATACATCATACTACAATACCTAATGAAAAATTAATTATATAATTAAAAGTACATTATACTACAACACATAATGCAAATTGGATTACATGAGGGTCACATATGGATGAAATTGCAAGCATTACAGATACAAATTTAACCGAAACACAATTCTACAATAGAGTAGATGAAATTAACATGTTGTCAAATTTATTGGGTAGCACTGAATTCAATTCATCACCAACTATACTGTTGACAGGAATTAGGGGAGTGGGAAAGACAGCACTCATCAAAAAAATTAAAAATAAATTCGATAAGGAATATTTAGTTGTCGATATTGATTTGTCAAGAAGCAATGCATACCAACAAAAAAACCTGACACGAGGCAGCATAATCAAAATAATCTATGACTCAATAATAAAATCCTCAAAGGAATTTGGCTTAAGAACAGTTGGCAAACAAATAGAAAAATACTTCAAAACAAATAAATTCAAAATAGATAAGATTTTATCTTATGAACACATTCCAATACCAGTCTTTGAAAGTGAGGACAATTATGCAAAATTAGCGGACTTTGTAATGGAATTGCCTCAAAAAATTTATGAAGACAACAGTGACAAATTAAAAGGAGTATTCATTTTCATTGACGAAATCCAATTGATTAAAGATTTAGACAATGTGGACAAATTCTTATGGTATATGCGTAGCTTCATTCAAAACCAAAAGAATATTGCATACCTATTTTGCGGCAGTATGAGTTTAAAGGACAGTTTAATCAATGATTTAAATGGAAAAGAGGGAGCATTTGGAGGAAGAATACTGACAATTGAAATCCACCCGTTTTCAAAGCAGACCACCATAGATTATATTAAATCACTTCCAAGGAACATACAAATGGATGAAGATGCATCTGAAAGATTTTACAAATGTACTCGAGGAATACCATATTACATCAACATATTTGCAAAAATTCTTCCGGAGAACATAACCTTAACAGAAAATAACATCATCAAGTTATTTAAAGATTCAATCGAATATCTTGCAGTACATTTTGTATTCATGTGGTCTAAATTAACATTTCAAGAACAAAAAATAATAATTTCTTTACTTGACAATCCTAAAAAAAGAATTGAAATAGCCAACGCATTAAAAGTTACTAGCGGATCACTTAATAGGCCATTGAATCGCCTGCTCGACTTTGACTTAATTGAATATGTAAATGACAAATATCAGATTACTGATCCAATATTTTCCAACTGGCTAAGGAATAGTTATGAAAAAAATGGAATATATCCATTCAGAAGCATTTAATTAAACATTAGGTTTTAAACTACATTCAAAGTTTATTGAAAAATTTCATATGGGAATTTCAGCGCTGAAAATCGATAAGGTTGCGAACTATATCATACGTTTTATACGAATGAAAATCTTTAATTATTAAAAATTCTATAAAAATAAGTGTAGAGAGAACATAAGTGATACAACTTTCACATATCCTTTCATATAACCACTCCTTAATTGATTGGTTATTATATAAAAAATAAGTTATATATAAATGTAATCAGTTATTTTCAATAGCTTCACGAACTTTTTTAATAGCTATTTCCTTTTTAGCTGGATATGCTGCTATTTTAACTTTAAGATGAATTGAATCTCCAGAATCTACAATTGTAATTTTTTCGTCAACTGCATCTTCTTTAGATAATCGTAAAAATAAATTTCCTTTATCATCAACTTTGCGTTCCAAATCATTATTTAATTTATCAAGTTGATTTTGGTCTAATTCTAAGAGTAAATTAAAAAAAGCTTTTGTTTGTCTTTTCTTATCTACAACACCGGAGAGTATAATGATTTTATCTTCCATTAATCCTTCTGCATCTTCACTTTCAATTTCAGCATCTGGAAATATGTTGTAGATGGCCTGAGTTAATTCATCGAGATTTTCACTCTCATAAACAAACTCTCTAAATCTGATATTATGAATCATTTTATCAAAAAAGGTATTAAGAAAGGAGATTTATTTTTTTCTCCTTGCTTGTTCACTACCTTTTCCTTTGGAAGTTAATCCACGTCCTTTAGTTCCAGCACTAGTTAAGCCTCTGAGAGCTCTGTTAGTGTGTTTTTTGGAGCAAATCCAATTGATTTTTTCATCATTAACAATAGAAGGACTTTGTGGGTCTACTAAGATAACTTCATAATATTTATATTTACCGTCAGCCCATACCCAGTAAGAGTTTAATACTTCTAAATTAGGGTATTTTTTAGCTACACGTTCTTCAGCAATCCTTTGAATGGATTTAGCTTGGGTAATTTTGTTTACACCCATTCTTTTAGGTTTACGTCCTCCGATAAAACGAGATTTCCTTCTTCCACCACGTCTTACTCTGGTTCTTACTAAAACGAAACCTTTTTTAGCTCTGTAACCTAAACTTCTAGCTCTATCAAGCCTGGTTGGTCTTTCAATTCTTTGAACTGCTGATTGCCTTCTCCATTTAGGAGCTCTTTCCCACATTAATTCCCTTACATAGGATTCATCTGGGTTTTTCCATGCATCTCTAATATATTTATACATAATAACACCTTTTGTTCAGCTTTTTTAAAAAGCCACATCCATGAGACATTGTCTCGAAAAAAGTTATGTAATCGTCAATAAATCAACGATAATAAAATATTTGTTTTGTTTATTTATAAAGTTATGGTTAAACATATAAAGAAAAATTAGTATTGAGTGTTAATGAATTATTTATAATTAATCCCATATAAATATTAATGAGGATGAAAAGTATGAAAATGCCTGATAAATTAGATTCAAAACTGCTGGCTCCCTGCGGAATAAACTGCATCAGCTGTGAGAGATATCAAAATCCGTGTGCAGGATGTTTAATAGGTGATGACGGAAAAACTAAAGCCAGTTTGAAATGCAAAATAAAATCCTGCTTTGATACAAAGAATTTTAGCTATTGCGGAAGGTGCAGTGAATTTCCATGCCCTCAAATGAAAAAACACAGCAAAAAATACATCAAAAGATATGATTTAAATACACTTGAAAGTGCCAAAAGAATAAAAAATATGGGTATTGGCAAAATAACAGATTCCGACCGTGAAAAATGGACCTGTCCACAATGCGGCGGAGTAATTAAATTTCAAACTAAAAAATGCAGTGAATGTGACTATTCATTATAACTCTTTTTTTAAAAGTAATACTTATGGCTAAAATAAGCCAATAAAAGTAATACTTTCTTATTTTTTAAAAAATAATAATTAATATATAAATAAAATAAAAAAAAGTAATACTTAATACTTTTAGGCCGAATAAAGCATTTTAGTAATACTTTATTTTAGTAAACCTTATTAATTATTATAATAATACAAATTATTAGGTTGTTATTATATCATACTAAACATCGGATTGGTATTACTAACAAGCTACTTTTTTAATAATAAAAATGAAATGTGAAAAAAATGGATAGAAAATATCTTATAGGTGCAATACTTGTAATTATTGTTATAATTATAGGATGTGCTGTTTATCTCGGACAGTCACATGTAGAACGTGCTGATGACGAACTTGTAGTTGCAGCTTACAGTCACGGAGGAGAACCAGAATCTGGTTTTGATCCGATTTTAGGTTGGAACTATTATTCAGAACCTTTAATACAAAGTACTTTATTAAAAATGAACAGAAATATGAGTTATGAAAATGATTTAGCCACTAATTATACCATAAGTGATGATTATAAAACATACACTGTTCAAATAAGAGATGATGTTAAATTTACCGACAACACACCATTAGATGCTGAAGATGTTGCATTTACATATAATGAAGCTAAAAAAACTGGAGCTAGCTTAGACTTAAGTAATATGAATAATGCAACTGCAGTAAATCCAACTACAGTACAGTTTGATTTAAACAAATCAGATTCCACTTTCCTAGATAAATTAGCATATATTGGTATAGTACCTTCTGATTCCTACAACAATGAAACTTATGGAAGTAACCCTGTTGGATCAGGACCATATAAATTTGCTCAATGGGATAAAGGTCAGCAAGTAATTTTAGAAAGAAATGACAATTATTATGGAGACCAACCGGAATTCAAAAAATTAACTATTCTTTTCGCTAAAAATGAAGCTTCATTTAATGCTGCTAAAAATAAAGAAGTAGATGTATCTGCTGTACCTTTAGCTTATGCAAAAGAAAATGTTGACGGATACACTATGTATCTCATGGACAGTATTGATGTAAGAGGAATTTCCCTACCAACTAAAATGAATACTGGTGAAAAGAATCCTGACGGTGGAGATGTAGGTAACAATGTAACTGGAGATATCGCAATTAGAAAAGCTCTAAACTATGGTATTGACAGAACCAGCCTTTGTGAAGGTGCATTAAACGGAATAGGATATCCTAATTACGATGGAATTGCTCACCAATTACCATGGGCAAACAATGCAACTGCTATTGAAGACGGAGACATTGCAAAAGCAAATGAAACCTTGGAAAAAGCCGGATGGGTTGACAGTGATGGTGACGGAATCCGTGAGAAAAACGGAACCAAAGCATCCTTTGAACTATATTACTCATCTGATGCTCCTGAAAGACAAGCAATTGCAGTTTCTGTTTCTGAACAAGCAAAAGAAATGGGTATTGAAGTAAAAGCTATTGGTTCTAATTGGGATGAAATGGATGGAATTAAAAATTCACAGGCAATTGTCTGGGGATTCGGAAGTACTGACCCATCAACAATATGGTCAGAATACCACAGTTCCCAGGCAGGTATTGGATACAATAACCCATCATATGTAAACAACAGTGTTGTTGATCAACATATTGACAATGCATTTAAACAATCACGTGAAAGTTCATATTCCGAATGGTCTAATGCAGTTTGGGACGGCAGTCATGGTATTTCACCACAAGGTGACGCATCATGGTTATGGATTGGTGAAATCAAATACGGATATTTCGTAGATGACAGCTTAGACATATCCAACGATACTGCTCTTTTACAACCTCACGGAGGAGACATATTTGGAAACATATATGACTGGAAACGTGTTTCATCAATAGAAAAATGATTTAAATGATTCAAATCATTTAAAATCATTTTATTACTTTTTTGGACAACGATATTATGTCAAATTATGAAAAAATACTCAAATTTTTAGGATATCGGCTGGTAAGATTTATCATCCTATTTATTGCAATTATTATAATCAGTTTTATAATGGTCGATTTATCACCAATCAATCCTGTAAAGACTTATATCAGTAATATGATTGTCAGTCCCGAACAAGTTGCCGCATTGGAAGCCTATTGGGGTGTTAATGAACCTATAACTGCCAAAATAATGAATTGGTTAGGTAATATTATTCATGGCGATTTAGGAAATTCATTAATATTTAGAATACCTGTTATAGATGTTATTAAAGAAAAATTTTTCGCATCATTAATCTTAATGATGACATCCTGGGCAATATCAGGAGTTCTTGGATTTTTATTAGGAATTGTTGCAGGGTATAAAAAAGATACCTGGATTGACAAAGCAATCAAAGTTTACTGTTACATTTTACAGTCTGCTCCAACATTTTGGATTGCATTAATTATATTAATGGTATTCAGTATTCAGCTTGGATGGTTCCCTTCAGGACTTGGAGTTCCAATTGGAAGTTTAAGCCAGGACGTAACTATATGGGAATGGTTAAACCGTTTAATTTTACCGGCATTTACATTAAGTATCTTAGGTGTAGCTCAAATTGCATTGTATACCAGAGATAAGTTAATTGAAGAAATGAACAGTGATTATTTCTTATTTGCAAAAGCAAGAGGAGAACACGGATGGTCACTTATTAAAAGACACGGAATCAGGAATGTTCTTTTACCAGCAATTACACTGCAATTTTTAAGTTTCAGTGAACTGTTTGGAGGGGCAGTTCTTGTAGAACAGGTATTTACATATCCCGGAATTGGACAGGCTGCAGTTTCAGCAGGTTTAAGAAGTGATGTTCCATTATTATTGGGAATTGTCATGTTCAGTGCAATATTCGTTTATGTAGGTAATTTAATAGCAGATATTATTTACAACTTTGTAGACCCTAGAATTAAAGAAGGTGAAGAGGATGGTCAATAAAAACAAAAAAACATCAAAATTAAATATGAATCTAAGAACAAAAACATTATTGACTATATCTTTAATAGTATTACTTTTAGTTTTAGTAATAATTACCAGCTTATCCATAAATCCCGGAGATATTAAAACAAATTTCCAGCTAATGAACCAGGCTCCGTCATTTGAACACTTATTCGGTACTGACTGGATAGGCAGAGATATGTTTACCCGTACATTAAAAGGATTAGGATTAAGTATCCAAATTGGAATTGTTGCATCAATATTAAGTAGTATAATAGCAGTGATTCTTGGATTATTATCCAGTTTCAACAAATATTTTGACTCTTTTGTTTCATGGATTGTAGATTTATTCCTGTCTGTGCCTCACCTATTGGCAATAATTCTTATTTCAATTGCATTAGGAGGCGGGGCATTTGGAGTTACTGTCGGTGTTGCATTGACACACTGGACATCCCTAACAAGAGTTCTTAGAGCTGAAATAAAACAGATTCAAACTTCAGAATATGTAAAACTATCTAAAAATCTTGGAAAATCTAAACTTTGGATAGCTACAAAACAGATATTGCCTTTAATTGTAAGTCAGATAATAGTTGGAACTATATTAATTTTCCCTCATGCAATTATGCACGAAGCCAGTGTTACATTTTTAGGATTCGGATTATCTCCTCACGAACCTGCTATTGGAGTTATCTTATCTGAATCAATGAAATATCTCGCAACTGGAAACTGGTGGTTAGCACTATTCCCTGGTTTATCTTTATTAATAATTGTACTGCTCTTTGATATAGTTGGAGAAAATATTAAAAAATTACTTAATCCGGCAAGTGCAAATAACTAGGAAGTGTCAAAATGAATAAACTATTAGATGTTAATAATGTATCAATCTCATTTATACAATACACAAAAGGATTAAAACAGCAAAATCTCAAAGTAATTACAGATTTAACCTTGGATATTGAAGAAGGGGAAATTTTAGCAGTATTAGGTTCAAGCGGATCTGGAAAAAGTTTATTAGCACATGCAATATTAGGCATTTTACCTGATAATGCTGATTTAAATGGAGAAATAAAATATAACGGAAATGTTTTAAATCAAAAAGCAAAAGAAGAAATTCGAGGAAAAGAAATTTCATTAATTCCACAGTCCGTTAATTTTTTAGACCCTTTAATGAAAATAGCTGATCAGGTTATTGGAGAATGTGAAACTGAAGAGGAATGCCGTGAAAAGCAAATAAAACAAAGAAAAATATTTGAAAAATACGGATTAAGTGAAGATGTTGACAATATGTATCCATTCCAATTATCCGGAGGAATGGCAAGACGTGTTTTAATTTCAACAGCTCTTCTTTCAAACCCTAAATTAATAATTGCTGATGAACCAACTCCAGGATTAGATCAAAAATCAGTTAAAGAAACCTTAGATTATCTAAAACAGATGGCTGATGACAATGTAGGAGTACTGTTAATTACTCACGACATTTATGCAGCTTTAGAAGTTGCCAACAGAATCTGTATATTTTATTCCGGTTTTGTAATTGAAATAGTTGATACAAAAGACTTTAAAGAAGGTAAAAACTTATTACATCCATATACTCAGGCATTATATGAAGCATTACCTAAAAATGGATTTAAACTAACTAAAGGGCATCAGCCATTACACGGAGAAATTCCAAACGGATGTCCGTACTATGACAGGTGTGATTCTCCTTTAGAATACTGTAATGAAAAAAGACCTAACTTAATTAACAACATCAGATGTTTTAAATACAATCAGGAGGAATAAAATGGAATTAATTGGAAAAAACATAACCTACAAATATTCTTCTTCAAAAAAATATGTTTTAAAAGATGTGGATATCACATTAAACAGCGATAAAATTACTGGACTAATTGGAGAAAGCGGAAAGGGTAAATCAACATTGTGTAAAATATTATCTAATTATATTCCAAAATATGATGGAGAAGTTTATCTGGATAATCAGATACTTCCTAAAAATGGATTTTGCCCTGTTCAATTAATTTTTCAGCACCCTGAAAAAGTAATGAATCCAAAATGGAAAATGAAAGATATTTTAGAAGAATCCTGGAATGTCAGTGATGATTTAATAAGTGAATTTGGTATTCAGCAGTCATGGATGAGCAGATATCCAAGTGAGCTTTCAGGTGGAGAACTGCAAAGATACTCTGTTTTAAGATCACTGAATCCAAAAACAAAGTTTTTAATAGCTGATGAAATGACAACAATGCTTGATGCAGTCACACAGGTCCAAATATTGGATTCAGTCATTAAAATTATTAAAAAAAGAAAAATGGGATTACTTATTGTAAGTCATGATTTAGACTTAATCGATACCATTTGTGATGATAAAATTTATTTAAAAGATATTAATAATATTTAAACTATTAATATCTTATTTTCTAGCTTTTCCTACTTTACGGGCGATTACCAATTCCCCAACAGATATTAATCCTGCAAAGAAATTTTCAAGACCTTTGGTTGCCCAAATAGCCTCACCAAAAGTAGCTTCTCTTATTGTTGCTTCATAATCTTCAGGTTTTACTTTTTTACCGGTTGCCCTTTTAGAAACAATAGCTGCTGCAGCCATTAATTCATCCCAGGTTACACCTTTTAACTGTTTGCACATTGCAACATATAACTTGTAAACTTTAATATCATAAAGTGCAGACAAAAGTTCTACAATATCACAAGCACGAATCATTCCCACAACCTGATTATCATCATTTAAAACAGGTACAGTAACAAATTTATTGTTTGCTGTTTCTATAACTGCAAGTCTTGAAGGTGCATTTTCATTGATAGTAGTTATTTCTTCATAGGAACTCATGATTTCCTTAATTTTATCATTACCTTCACGCAACCCCTTAGTAATTTCAAAAGAAGTTACCCATCCAACCAAATGTTTATTATCATCTACAACAGGGCATGTGAACCTACGTATTTTTTCCATGGTGATAGAAACATCTTTAACACGGTCCTCAGGACTTATATATACAAATTTTTTATCCATTAACTCTTTAGCTTTCATAAAACAACCCCTTTAGTCAATTTCAACAAAGTTCAACGCCCCAACAGGACAGTGACTTGTACAATTAATACATCTTATGCATTTATCATTATTCAATACCACTTTCTCTTCGTCTAACCAAATAGCTTCCACAGGACAGTTCTCTTCACACAAATAACAGTTAACACATTCATCCTGATTAATTTCAAGATTTTTAGTGTGAACAATAGGTCCAATAGTTCTGTCTAATTTAACAGAGTCATTTTCGCAAAATTGAACACAGGCCCCGCATCCAATACATAACTTTTTATTAATGACCGGATACAATACATCATCTTCCAGTTCAATATCAACATCAATGCCTAATTCTTCAAAATAGGACTTGAACTCCAATGTGAAAGCATCAGTTGGGCAAAATTTAGCACAGTTATCGTAATTGGCAAGATCAGAATAATCAATAGAAATATCATTCATTCTAACTACTCTATGAGGACGACTAATACTAGCTAAATTATATTCAATAGCCTCATCACCTTCATCATGATTATATGAAACTTTATTGTCTATTAATTTAATAGCTGAAACAGGACATGTTTGAACACATATTTCACATTTAACACAATCATGAGTGATTTTAGCTATTTTAAAAATATTAGCTGGTTCAATAGCATCAACCGGACATTGGTCAACACACATATTACATCTTATACAACGTGGTGCTATAGCAATGATTTCTTTTTGAGAAAAGAATTTATTTAACTCAAACTGAAAATCATCCCCACTATCATGTATTTCCACAGATTTTAAGAGAATTTCACGCTCCAAACTACTTATCTGCTTATCAAAAGATATATTCATACTATTACCAACTGAATAATTTTTTATTTAAATTTAATTTTTGTTTTTAATAATTAATAAAGATTATTTAATTTATAAATTCCTTTAAATCTTTTAAATTAGGGAATTTTTCCATTCCAAAACCTTCAATTGCCTTACTAGCTACCCAATTTCCAATTTTACAAGATTCTTCAAGAGAATAACCATTTAATTTACCGTATAAAAATCCGCTGTTAAAGCTATCTCCGGCACCTGTTGTATCAACAACACTGCATTCATAGGTGCCAACATCACATTCCTCACTATCAGTAATTGCAAAAACACCTTCGGAACCTTTTTTAACAACAACAGTCTGAATACCTTCATCCAAAATATGAACAGCTATTTCTTTTACAGACAATTCATCAGCACAGTCAATAGCTTTGTAATAATCTTCATACAATAATCTTAATTCATTTTCATTAATTAACAAAATATCTGTTTTATCCAAAATCGGCTTTAACTCTTTTAATCCTTTTTGAACATATAACATTCCAGGATCAAAGCTCAGTAAAGTATTATCATTAAGTTTGTCCAGCAGTTCGATTTGAGTCTTGAATGAATCGCCAACAAAGGAAGTGTAATGCATTATTTTACATTTTGAAAGATTCAATAAATTAATTTCATCCAGTACTATTTCATCATTAACTCCAGAATCAACATAAAGACAGCGTTCACCTTTTTCATCAACAAAACCTAATACTTTACCGGTGTTGCCTTTATCTGCATAAATCAAATTATTAGTATAAACTTCATTCATGGCCAAATTCAGTTCAATCAAATCTCCGTCATCATCTTCAGCTATTTTACCAATTATGGATGTTGGACATCCTAATCTGGCCAGTCCGATTACAGAATTTGCTGCAGATCCTCCGGGAGTATCTTTTTGAGATTTAATGAAACTTTCCTCATCCTTACATGCAATATTTTCTACTGTATGCAATTTGTCAACATTCAAAGCTCCAAAACCTATTACATCAACATTAATGTCACTGTCTAAAAATTCCATTTTAAAACCTTATTTTAGAATATCTAATAAATTAATATTTTTGTCTCCAAGTTTTCCGTCATAATTGCCTGCAGATATGCTAATTACACCATCAACTTCCAAAGCAGCATCAATTCCTGCTTTTACAGCTTCATTCATTGCATCTTCACTTACTGCATTAATTACAATTTCAGGAATATAATTAACTTCACCAGGAACTTTAGATTCACTGCCTAAACGCTCTTTTAAAGAAGGACAGTAAACATGATTTGTAGTAGGTCCGATTTCAGGATAATTGGTTTCCGGTTTTGAAGCTGCAGAACATATGTCAAATGGTGCAATAGCTCCAGTAACTGATTGAATTGCATCAAGAGCTCTTTTTCCACCTTCCAAAACAGCTTCCTGAGTTTCACACAAATACCAGAAGTTGCCTCCCATAGTACCTTTGTTTAAAGATAATTTTTCTTCAATTTGGAAATCAGGTACTGCAATTGGAACATTAATCAATTTACGACCATATTCTTCTACAGTCCATTCATAGCCGTCACCACAATGTCCGACAATATCCATCATTTCTATATATTCATCGCTTTTTTCATCAGGATAATCAAAAACCCTCATAAATGGTTTGACTAAAATATCCTGTCTAATCCTGTAAGATAATTCAAATGCGAATTTTTCAACATTATCTCCACCAAGCCAGTATTGTACTACTGCACCGTATCTGCCGTCAGGAGTTTCGCTTTTTGCTAAGAATCCTTCAACTCCACCTTCAACTCTTCCGATTACAGCACTTGGAGTGGATGTTGAATCATAAGCTGCTCTTTCAACTAATTCTTTAGTAGGGCCGGTTATTAAAGCTCTTACATATTGGCCTTCAAAAGCTTCAAAAAATGTATTTTCTACTTTTTCATAACTCATTATATTACCTTCTTAATAATTATTAACCTAATCCACCAACGTCTTCGCCACGGATACGATTTCTCATTTCAATACTTTCTTTCAATATATCTTCAAAATTATCCGAATCAACTATTTTAATAAGTGGATATTTAATATTTTTAAATATTCTAAAAAATTCTTCATTAATTTGTGAATCAATTTTATAATCTTCAAATAACTTTTTAATATTATCTGAATTATTATAATCATCAATAAAAGTTAAAACTGCTTTTTTATCATTGTTATCATAAATATTAGCTATTACTGCTGTTGCAATTGCACTTGGAGATACGATAGCTATTTGAGCTTCCCTTAACGGATAATCATTACCGTTAAAGGATATGCTGATTCCGTCATGCTCACGGGCAAATCTCAATGGTTCAACATCAGTAATGCTGTCTCCAATATAGAGAATTTCATTAATATTGATATTGTCACGGGATATTATGTCATCAATAGCTAATTTTTTACCTTCACCACCAATAACATCAATATTTTTAATATTTTCATAAATCCCCATTTTAGGAATTTCACTGAAGAAAATATCATCGAACAATTCGTAATTTTTAGGATTTTCCAGTATCTGCTTTTTAAATTCAGCAATTTTAAGTATTTCTTCATCAATAAGATTTAACTCATCCATATCAACATCAGTGTAATATGTGTTTTCAAATGGAAATTCCATAAAATTAGATACAGCTTCAATATATTGACCATAGCTAGTACTAACTATATAAGTATTCATAGCACTTTGAAGGTATTTTAATAGAAATCTTGAATCGTTAACTACATAGATATGTTCCCGTGAAAAATTAATCAAATCTTCATTTTTAAGATTTTCAACAGCAAAAAAGGGCAAGATTAATTTCAGTGTGTTGCCTGCTTTATAATTATCTTTTTTAACTTCATCTACAAGATAATCATCATATAAACTAAGAATTTTAAATAATTCATCTCCATCCTCAATGAAATGTGCACATAACTCAAAAGCATTGTCATTTAAAGTTAATGGACCTTCACAGTCTGTAATAAATGATTTTTCAAACACATAATCACCTGAAATTAACTAATTTTATTGCAGTTACAGGACAAATTGCCTCACATTGTCTGCAATAAATACAGTTTTCCTCATTAAAAGTAACTTTATCCCCTTCAAGTATCAATGCATCAGTCGGACAATTTTTAACACAAATTCCACAGCTTTGACATTTCTCACTGGCCAATGAAAAGTCAGCTTCCCTTTGGCCTTTCAGATCAGACCTGCTGAAGAACAAATCACATCCTTTACTATGGAAATAATCATCATAAGCTCGGATTGCTCCAAACTGACAGTCTCCAACACATCTTCCACAGTAAACACATTTATTTTCATCTATGACAATTGGTTTTGGAGCATCAAGTGATATTGCACCAGTCGGACAACTGTTTAAACATTCACCACATGCAATACATTTTTTGTCAAATACTTCAATGCCTCGGTTTATCAAATAAGATTCAAACAGCTTGCCGAATTTTTTAATTTCAATATTTTCCCCTAAACTTAAATTCAACTCTCTGTTCATCATGTCATTGACATTATATTGAATATATCCCTCATAATCAGCATCATCAAATTCCAAAGATAATGTTTTTGATATTTTCTTAAGAGAACCGTTTAATCCAATTAAATCAATAGATAATCTTTTCATATCCTTATCTACAATTTCAGAAACCATGTCATAAGATTTAATCTCACTATATAATTTAAATGCTTTTTTACGTGAAGAATATTTAATAGCTGTTGACGGACAGGAATGCATACACTCCTCACATCTTGCACAGTATCCCGGATTAATATAAGGCAATTTATTAGTTTTGGAAACATTAATTGCACCTGCTGCCGGACAAACTCTGGTACAGGTCATACAACCGATACAAACATCCTGGTTAACAATAATAACTTTTCCGCCTTTAACTGTTTTTGGAAGAAGCTGACCATATTTAATTGCATCAGTCGGACAGACTCTAAAACAATATCCGCATCTGACACAGGTATCAGGATTTATTACACTGTAAGCTTCTCCAGTGTCAACTGCATGAATTTTAATTGAACCTGTTTTACATGCCTGAACACATGCCCCGCAGGATTTACATAATTTTGTGTTGATATTTGGAACGTTTTCCTTAATTGGTTCTGCAATATCCACATCCATATGTATTGCATCATAAGGACAAGCATTACGACATAATACACAACCAAAACAGGTACTTTTTATTTTAGTAAAACCGTCATTAGGATCAACATATATTGCTTCAATCGGACAGGACTCAAGACATGGCTTGTCTGTACAATTTGCACATTTGCTCTGATTAATTGAAGATTCAACATCTACATCCCTTAAAGGTCTTGGAGTTTTAGTATAACTATCAATCATAACACTCAACCCATAACTACCTCTTCATTTAAATTTGAAGCTTTGACTGTAACATTTACTATCTTTTCACCATTTTCATCCTCTTCTAAAGAGAATTTGGAAATGAAATATTTAATTGTTGAAAACGGACAGGACTGATAACAAATACTGCAGCGTAAACATTTATTTTCATTTCTCACAATAGTGTCATTCTTTTCATCAAAGGAAATTGCTTTAGTAGGGCAATCCGGAATACACATTTGACATTTCTTGCAGGTTTCACTATCCCAGTCAATAATTCTAATTTTAAGTCTGTTAATAGCATTAGTTAATATTTCTAAAGCTATCTCTTCATCAGATATTATTTCCAATGCTTTATCAAAAATATCGGAAAGCGGGAAATTATACTGTAAAAGCCTGTCTTTTTTCAGGGACCTTAAATCCTCTTCCTTATTGTTAATGTATTTTTCAAGAAAAGTTACAACCTGAGCTATCAGCTCTTTTTGATCTTGGATATTGTCAACGAAAACTCCTTTCATAGCACCATTTACCGGACAAACATCAAGACATTCTCCACATGAAATACATTTAAATGGATTTACAACAACCTTGCCGTCATCTTCAACATGGATTGCTCCGACAGGACATTGTTTCATACATTTTTTACATCTGATACAAAGATAATCGTCAATGATAAATTGTCTTTTAGAAGGAATAATATTAAATTCAGGCTTCAATAAATGATTTTCCCCACATTCTAAAGTTTTAGGTTCAGTCGGACAGACTTCTGCACAAAAACCGCATCTGATACAGGCAGATTTATTTATTATCGGATAAGTAATGCCTTCCTTTGTTTCATCATCCTCATCACGAACTAATTTAATTGCATTTGGAGACGGACATGAAGAAATACAAGCACCACAACCAATACAATATTCTTTAATTACATTTGGAAAGTTTCTAAATCTGGATGGTTTTTCTACAATTTCCGGACTGGTTTTGGCATTAGTAAATCCCTGTGCCCATGCTTTTCTGGCAAAATCATAAATATACCACATCAAAGAAGACATTTTACCTTACCTCAAAAATATTTTTAGTAGTTGTATTGCCTTTTTTATCAGTAATAGCAACTCTTTCTGCACATGCAACACAAGGATCACTTGATGCATAAGTGGATACTGCATCTGCAACAGTAGCAACATCCTTAATCATATATTTTGCACAGGAATCCATATTTGAAATACTTGGAGTCCTGATGGAAATATGTTTAATTAAATTACCGTTGGTTTCAATCATATAACTTACTTCACCACGAGGAGCTTCATTTCTCCATTCAGCATATCCTGATTTAATATCAACAGGAACACGAATATCTCCTTTAGGCATGTTTTCAATAGCTTGCCTGATTAAACTGATACACTCAGGTATTTCATCAATCCTGTTTAAGGTTCTTGCATAATTGTCCCCTTCTTTTCTCCAGATGGTTTTAAAATCAAAGTGGTCGTTGTAAGTATAATGGTCTTCCCTTAAATCATGCTTTAATCCGGATCCTCTTCCAATAGGACCTACAGCTTTTCCTTTAATAGCTTCTTTTTTAGTCATTACTCCAACATTACGGGAACGCATTCCAATAGCAGGACCTTCTGCATAAATCTCTCTTAATCTTGGAATTCTCTCTTCAATAATTTTCAGATTATCAAGAATCGGTTTGAAATGACGTTCATCAGCATCCATTTTAACTCCACCTACTACATTCCAACCCATATTAACCCTATTTCCAGTTAACAGTTCAATAGAATCCATTGCATATTCCCTTATATCCAAAGATTGCATATATAATGTTTCATGATCAATAGATTTGAAAAATGTAGAATTACCAAGCAAATGACTTTGAATCCTGTCTAATTCATTTGTAATAACCCTTAAAAACTGAGCTCTTAAAGGTGCATAAACTCCGGAGATTCTCTCAATAGTTTCTGCAAATGATTGAGTATGTTCATAAGAACATATTCCGCAAACTCTTTCAGCCAAATAAATACCTTTTTGCCAAGTTTTACCTTCAATTATCTTTTCAATCCCTCTGTGAACATAACCATATTCAATTTCGGCTTTAACAACTCTTTCTCCTTCAGTCTGAAGTTTTAGCCTTATCGGTTCTTTTAAATATGGGTGAATCGGACCAATAGGTAATATCATTTCTTTTCCCTCCCACGATTAGCAATAGCCTGTGGACCCACAGCTAAAATTGCCTCTAAAATTTCACTAGGTCTAGGTGGGCAACCAGGTATCTCTGCATCAACAGGTATAAAATCAGAAGCAGGAGCATAAACTTTTCCACCTTCCTGATTAAATACATCTCCTGATTGAGGACAATTTCCAACAGCCACTACAATTTTTGGTTCAGGAGCTTTATCGTAAACTCTCTTTAAATTATCAACCCACTGCTCGGTAACAGCACCAGTCAATAATAAAACATCAGCTTCACGAGGATTGTTATGAACATAAATACCATACTGCTCTAAATCATATCTTGGAGAAGTTAATGCAACCAGTTCAACATCACACCCATTACATCCTCCGCAATTCACAATACAAACATGAATTGAGCTTTTCCTCACAACATCCTTAATAGCATTTAACATCTATAAGCCTCTCAAAATTATTAATTATTATATTTATACTATTCATTATTTATATTCTTTAATAAATTAAATAAATCCTTTCTACCCTCATCTAAAGCAATATCATAAGATTTCCCATCAATAATCTCATTAGCCACTTTATTTTTAAGTTTATCACCCTGTTCTACAGACAATAACTCCAATACATCCACATACCAGGGCAACCTTAAATCAGCATCCAATCTTTCAAGTAAACATTTGTGATTGGCAATTTCCAATGTTCCATGTAATGCTTCTAAAGAAGACATATCCAATAAATCCATAAACAAATCTTCCAAATCTTCAGTTGTGCATCCAAATTCTTTTGAAAAAGGAATTATTATATCTTCCTGCCATTTAAAACTTCCAATCACTCTTTTTTTCATTAAATTAAGTTTAGCTTCATTATCCATACAATCACAACTAGATTAAATGCATTATCAAATAAACAATAACAGCAGCAATTATTCCTATTAAAGTCTCTATCCTACCATATCCAGGTCTTTCACCTATTACAAAACCAGCCAAAAGAAGACCGACAGCTATCAAACCTTGAGAAAATTGACAATTAACTGCCAGCATCCAACCAATAACTGAAACCACACACATTACAACATTTAAACCTTTAACAATGAAAGGTTCTCCATGCTGCTTATAACTGTATAATAATCCAATTATTGACCCTATAATAAATGCAAGTAAATAAATTAAAAATTCCAACATAATATCATCTCTAAACTGGTCTAAATCTTATTATAAATAAACATATAATCACTATAAAAGTTATGACAAAAAATAACTTTTCTAAATTCTCAATATGGTGAGAAAAATGCCCTTTAAGAGTTAAAATAATTAATGCAGTACAAAATAACATTAAAATAACCATATATCCAATTAAAGTTGTATGAAGGAAAGTAGTTATTAAAGTAAGAACCACTGCACCAAATCCAACTAAAGAAGTTAAATATATTGTAGCTTTATCATTCATCATCTCAACCTCATACAAATATCATTAAAAGTGTTCCAACAAAACAAACCGCACCAATTGTTATCTGAGTCATAACAGAATGGTTCGGATTTAACATTGGAGTTACAGCATTAATAAATCCAGTAATAAATGTTATAATTATCATTCCCAAAGCATAATAAACCGGAGATAAAGGTCCAAAGAATATTGTTAAAAATACCCAAAGCATCACATACCATGAAACAGACTCTGAAAACATTATAAATCCTCTTAAAAATCCAAAGTGTTCTGTTTCAAATCCGGAAATTAAATCTTTACCTTTTGTAATTCCAAATGGAGAATACGGAGACTTGGATATAATCAGCATAAAGAACATCAGAGCAGCTAAAGGAATGGAAAATGCCAAAGGACCATGAACTCCCTGATATGCTATAATTTTTCCAATATTCATGGAATCTGTTTTTAAATAAACAAGAACAATAGCTGCAAATAATGGAAGTTCAGTAGCTGCAGATAAAACTGCCCTTACACAGCTCAGTTTACCATAAGGAGAACCAGAACTTGATCCGGAATTATGTTCCACAATTTTGTAAACTGCATAAACACCAAACAGGATAAGTAATGAATCATGAGCTACAGGACCTACAATAACACCAACAACCCAAATTATAGCCAAAATAACAACAATACCAACATAAAATGGCATTGAAGCAGTTTTTGGAAATGAAGATTCTTTAAAAAAGAACTTTAAAGAATGTAATAAATGCTGAATAATTGGAGGGCCCGGTCTAAGCTGAACACGAGCAATGACTTTTCTGTGCAAACCTAAAAGCAAACTGCCTGCAAGGAATGCGATTATTACATTAATTAAAATATCTGCCATCAAATTCATAATACCACTAATATCCTGTAAATGGTTCTTTTATCCTTTCTTCCTTATCATCTTTTCTCGGTTTGGCCATTGTCAACAAACCTAAACCTAAAACCCAAAACGGAATTCCGAAAATAGCTATTACATACACAGCCCAGCTGGCCATATCAAATATTAAAGCAGCCAATATAGCCAATGTAGAGATTGCCAATAATATAATACTTATAATTTTTTGAATATCCATACTCTCACTACCATAAAACTAATAATAATATCTCCACTGCTCTAATAATAACAAATAATGAACTTAAATGAATAATAACCAAAAATGGAGAACCTGGAGTTCTAAACATTTCTGCCTTACTTGCAAAGAATGGTGCAACACCACACTCTCCCAAAATTCCAAGCAGCATCAGTAAAGCACCAAAAATCATCATCGGAGTTGCATGCATTTGATTTAGCACCAGCAAACTCAATGTTCCAGAAGAAGCAAGGACAATAGCTGCTCCACCAAATAACGGCAAACTACACATCATAGCTATTAAACCATAATTAAAAGCAGAGTTTAAAACACTAACCTGCCTTACAGCTGAAACAATACCAATATTCACAATACCAATTAATGCCATGAACAAAGTAAAGTTAAACAAATCTCCAGTAATCATTGCCCCTGCAGAAGCTATACCGCAGATTACAGATAAAAATCTTCTTTGCTTAAACTCTTTTGGACCTACTTTCACATCTGTATTTCCAAGTTTCATGAAAGTAGCTTCAACTTGTGTTTCTGGTTTACTTACAGCTATCAATAAGGTAAACCCCAACATTACAGCAAATAAAAACAAATTAAGAGGTGTGAAGTACAATACAATATCTCCAAAAGGAACTGTACCCAATAAATTTCCACCAAGTGTACTAAAATCCATATTTACTTACTCCTTATTCATATCTTCTCTCATAAGCACTCCAATTAAACCAACTTTTGAAGCTACTTTTAATAACAATCCACAAGCCGCTAAGAATAAACTTAATAACCATAACTTAGGCATTATAAAGAATAATGCAAATCCAATAATCCATAAACACCAAGCAATACCTGAAACTCCACCAAGTCCTTCTAAAGTGAAAACAGGCAAACCTCTTGCTTTTTTAGAAATTGCATATAATAAAATTCCCCCACCAGCTACTGCACCACCAGTAAATCCGGTTAAAAAGATACCATAAGCTATTAAAGCCAAAGCAATGAAATTAGGTGCTGTAGTCATAATTTCCAAATCCAAATTAAACGGAATCGGGAATAATGAAGTGCCTTCAGGCAGACTTCTTTTAGGATTCTGTTCAATAATATGCATTTCCCTTGAAAGTAAAATCTCTGAAATAGCCAATGTTTCAGCCAGTTCAACTACCAAACCAGGTAAAATCAGAGATTCAGCCAAATCAGTTCCTACAGCAGAAACAACAAAAATCATTGCAAGACCAATTAAATCTGTAAGAATAAGTATATGAATTTCTTCTTTTTTCATAGCAATAGCTATTGATCCTATAAATCCGATAATCAAACCTGCATAAATTGCCGGCAAATACATTGATATAAATGCTTGAGGAACAAACTCAGGAACCAATACCATTAATTATCCCTCCTTAATTGCCTGGCTCTGGATTTAGCATCATTTATTTTAACTTCATTAGCTACTTTTACTGAATCCCCTATAGCCTTCTTAACATTATCTCTTATTTCGTTTTCATCATTTTTTCTATTCATTGTATAATTCATAGACAGCCATGAAGCTATAATAAAGGACATCATCAATATGGAAGATTCCAATATTGTATCAAAACCACGAGTATAATACAATATTTCGTCAATTAATCCACCAGGAGAAGAATAAATAGATGTACCGAAATATGGTGAAATCTGAGAAACCCATAAAGCTACTGGTGACATATATGATGTAATCATACCAATTTCTTCAGCATTTTGAGGAAACTGAGCCATAACTATACCTGGAGTTTTTAAAATTTCTCCTCCCCTATCATAAGGTGCTACAGCTAATCCAGCATCTATCTGTTCTTGAGGTTCAGGTCTGGGATAAATTTGATCAGGATTTAAACTCATCGGAACAATAAAACCTATTAAAAGGATTATTCCCAATGAAAAAGCAAAAATCCTCGGAACATTTTTTGGATTAGCCAATTTATTCCATAAAGCTCCTATCCTCATACGTCTGCCCCCATTTCTTCTAAACGAATAATTGCTCTAAACAAAACAAAAGTAATAACAACAGTTGTTGCAAGTAATGTTAATAAAGCTAAAACATGATTATAAGTTAACAGCACCAAACAAACTCCAATAGAAGCCACTTCTGTATTGAATGTTCTTATAATAGGGTCTTTTACACCTGGACCCCATGCAGTAGCTAAACTACCTACAATAGCTAGAAAAATACCAACATAAAAGAACAGATTAACATCAATCATGTAACTCACCACTTCTAACTTTTCTTTGTCTAATTTCTTTAATTTTAACAATAGCCATAATAAAAATTAAAGTACATAAAGGATCAGACAATGCAACAAACATTGCAACATCCAAATATCTAAATAGCACCACAACAAGTAAAAAACCTGCATCCATTATGGAAAACATAATTACTTTGTCTAATGGTTTTTTCAATAATATTACTCCAAATGCTCCGATTAACATTAAAGCTATTGCAATAATTGATACAACAAATTCCATTTCAACGCCTCAATCAAGAATTATTTCATCATCAAGCTTATCCAAACTTGTTGCAATAGCATTAGCACTAATTGTAGAACATATGAAAAATGCAGCAGCAACTACAAATGCAAATGGTGTTTTAATTACCAAAGCTATTAATGCAGGAACTCCAAAGCCAATGACATTTAAATAAAGCAATTTTGAAACTCTATTTTCAGTTATTAAAGCCCTTAATGCCACATATATTAATATTATCCCAATTATTATTTCAACATACATATAATCACTCTTTAGCATGTCTATTGAACTTTTTAGCTATTTTACCCAGGATAATAGATGCTCTGACTTGATCAATTCCTTGAATTGTTAAAATAGCTATACATATCCCTGCTATAAACATTTCAGGAGTCAAACCTACAAATGAACATACAAACAACATAACAGTTATAGTTAAAGAACCAGTAGTTCCGGCATAACCTGGATCTGCACACAATCTATTTCCCATAAATACAAAGAAAGCGGCCAGTATACCTCCAGGAATTCCTAAAATCATATATCCAATAGACGCTATTAATGTACCGGCAGAAGCATCAGGAGAACATAAAATATTTCCTTGGAAAAATCCACCAGCAATATCTCCATTTCGTTTTTCAATTGAATCTCCAACAGTCTGAACCCCTTTAACTCCAGGCTGTTGTGGAAGTCCAAAATAAGTATCAATAATAACGAAGTTTAACCAACAGATAACAGATGCTACTATAATACCAATTATCTCATTCATTAGCCGGCCTCCTCTTCATTATCTTGTAAAGGTTTTGGAAATACTTCATAAAACAAATATTTCACAAATAATGCAGTTAATACACCAATAACTACAGACAACACTAATCCATTGTAGATAAATGTATAACCTAAAACAAAGAAAAGTGAAAGAATACCTATAGCTATTACTGGAGTAGGATATAACGCACTTACATCAAAAGAATACATATATGGTTTACTTGGTAATAATGGAACTCGTAAAATTAAAGCAACTACAATTGATACTGCAATTGCTACAATATAACATAATGCAGCATCAAAACTAGAAATATTAATATTTGCAAGGCCATAAGCACCACTATAAACACATGAATGCACCATACTAAGATTAAACATATAATATTCCTCTCTATAATTATTAATTATTACAAATGAAAATATATAAATGTTGTTACTTAAAAATAGCTTATACAGCAATAATAGAATGTTAAGTGGTCTAAATGAAAAATAAAAATATAATAATAACCGGAGGACTTGGTTTTATAGGTTCACACATTGCAGATGAACTAATCGAAGACAATAATGTCACTATAATAGATAATCTTTCTTCAGGAAAAGTAGAAAACTTGAAAAACCCCGCTCATGAAAATTTGACCATTATAAAAAATAACTTAAATGATATGAATTTAGATGAAACATTTACAGATACAGACTACATATTCCATCTTGCAGCTATGGCCAGTGTTCCATTAAGTGTAAATGACCCCATCAAATGCAATGACAATAATGTAAACTCAACTATCAAATTACTGACAGCTGCAAAAAACCAGAACGTGAAAAAAGTAATATTTTCATCATCTTCAGCAGTTTACGGAAACAATGCAAACATGCCTTTAAAAGAAAGTGAATTGATGATGCCTACTTCACCTTATGCGGCATCCAAAGCAAATTGTGAGTTATATCTGCAGGCATTTGAAGAAAGTTACGGTTTGAAATCAATAGCTTTAAGATATTTTAATGTATTCGGCCCCAAACAAGATAAAAACTCTCAGTATGCTGCAGTAATTCCAAATTTTATTGATGCAATACTCAATAATGAACATCCTATAATCTACGGAGACGGTCAGCAAACAAGAGATTTCATATTTGTAAAAGATGTTGCAAAAGCAAATATAGCTGCAGCAGAATCAAATTATACCGGGCCTGTAAATATAGCTACAGGTGAAAAATTAACAGTAAACAGATTATATGAAATAATTGCAGATTCTATGGAAAGCGATTTGGAACCTGTATATGTTGATAAGAGAAAAGGAGATATTGAGCATTCAATAGCGGATATTGACAAAATGAGTGAAATTAATTTCAAAGCTGATTCATCCAACTTTGAAAAACAGATTAATGAAACCATACAATGGTTTAAAGAAAATTAAAAAATAGAAATTTAGTGGAATCCGCAATGAGAGCAGGTTTCACATAATTCTTCTTCTGAAGGAACGGTTTTTCCAGTTTCCTGCAATAACACAGACAATGCATAATAATCTTCGGATGCATTTTCTTCTCTTAAAACCGGAGAGATACCTTTAAAAATACATTTAATATCACCAGTTCCACCAATATCTACAGCCGTTGGTTCACCCATCTGAAATCTGTTGAAATATTCAAGAACTTCATCTCTTAAAGCTGAAGGTACTCTGAAATTAAATGAAAGTATATTATTTTCTTTCATTTTAAGTCCAACATATTTTTGTTTTATTTCATAATTTAATCCTAATTTCTTTTTAAAAATTACAATATCAGATATGTCTGAAGATGCCATTTGAATTCCCCCGAAATATTTTTTTTAACTAAAAATTACTTATAACTTTTTTTAGTATATAAACTATTCTTTCATAAAAAATTAATTTTTCAAAATTCATAACGAATTATCACGATTTTTAATAAGGTTTATATAAATTAAAAATCATACTTACATCATTATAATAATTATTGTTATATTATAATAATACACTAATAATTTTAATATATAATTAACATATAACTGAGGTGTTTACTTTGAACGAATATAATAAAAATATTGGTAATAGAGTAAAAGAATTAAGAGAACTCTCTGATATTACCATTCAAGACTTTGCAGAGGAATTAGATATTGATGAAACAATGTATAAACAATATGAAAATGGTGAAGTAGACATACCAGCAAGTTTCTTATGCGAAATTGCAAATAAATTTCAAGTTGATTTAGGTTTACTTTTAACTGGTGAAGAAACCAGAATGAATATTTTCGATGTTACCCGTGCAGATAAAGGTATTTCAGTAGAAAGAAGAAAAGAGTACAAATACGAAAATTTATGTACCAAATTCATTGACAAAAAAGCTGAAATTTTTATTGTAACTGTGGATCCTAAAGAAGACGCAGTTCCTTCATTAAACAGTCACCCTGGACAGGAATTTAACTATGTTCTTGAAGGCTCTTTAAAATTTTATATCCACAATAATGAAATTACATTAAATGAAGGAGATTCAATCTTCTTTGATTCCAGCCATAGACATGCTATGGTTGCACTTAACGATGAAAAAGCTAAATTTTTAGCTATAATAATGTAAAACCACAGAGGTTAATAATATGACATCATTAATTGAAGATTATGTAAATAGAGTTGATTTTGACTCATATGAAGATTTTCACAAAAATTTTAAAATAACATATCCTGACAATTTTAATTTCGGGTTTGATGTAATCGACAAATATGCTGAAATAGACCCTGAAAAAATCGCTTTAATCTGGACAAACGATGAAGATGAAAAACACACTTTCACCTTTTCAGATGTTAAAAAATACAGTAATAAAATTGCAAACTTTTTTACTAAAAAAGGCATTAAAAAAGGCGATAAAGTAATGCTTACCTTAAAAAACAGATACGAATTCTGGTTTACCATGGTTGCATTGCATAAAATCGGAGCAGTAGCTATTCCTGCAACCCACATGTTAAAACTTCATGATATTGATTTCAGAATAAAAAATGCCAATGTCAAACTTATCGTAACTGTTGAAGAAGACAGATTAATTCCAGATTATGAAGAAGCTCAAAAGGAACTTGGCACTGATTTGATAAAATGTGTAATTGAAAGGGATCTTGACGGCTGGATTAATTTTAATAAAGCTATCGAAGAGGAAAGCGATGAATTTGAAAGACCGACCGGAGACGATGAAGTGCTTGCAGATGACATTTCATTAATTTATTTCACATCAGGTACAAGCGGACTTCCTAAAATGGTAGCTCACAAACAAACTTACGGATTAGGACACATTCCAACAGCTAAATATTGGCATAAAGTGGAAGAAGACGGTATACACCACACAGCAGCAGATACCGGATGGGGAAAAGCAGTCTGGGGAAACTTCTACGGACAATGGATTGCAGGATCTGCAGTTTTCATATATGATTACGACAGATTCAACGGTATTAAATTACTTGAAAAAGTTATTGAAAATAAAGTAAACACTTTCTGTGCTCCTCCAACAATATACAGATTCTTAATTAAAGAAAACATCAAAGGATATGACTTTTCAAACATACATCATGTAACAACAGCTGGAGAACCATTACCTCCTGAAGTATCAAAAAGGTTTAAAGAAATATCCGGACTGAGAATTAAGGAAGGATTCGGTCAAACCGAAACAGTATTGACTATTGCAACTTTTGACTGGATAGATGCAAAATTAGGTTCTATCGGAAAACCAAGCCCGTTATTTGATGTTAAATTATTAAATGAAAATGATGAAGAAGTTGACATAGGTCAGGAAGGTGAAATCTGTATTGATGTATCTCATGGCATAAGTCCGGGTTTATTTAAAGAATATTACAAAAATCCTGAAAAACAGGCTGCACAATGGCATGACGGCTACTACCATTGCGGAGATACCGCATGGAAGGACGAAGACGGATATATCCATTTCATAGGAAGAAATGATGATATTATTAAAAGTTCAGGATACCGTATTGGACCTTATGAAGTAGAAAGTGCAGTATTATCCCATGAATCAGTAAGTAACTGTGCAATTACTGCATATCCTGATGAAATAAGAGGACAAATCGTAAAAGCTACAATCATATTGCAACCAGGATACGAAGGTTCCGAAGAACTTAAAAAAGAAATTCAAAATCATGTAAAAAGAGTTACAGCTCCTTATAAATATCCAAGATTAATTGAATTTGTGGATGAAATTCCAGAAACAATAAGTGGAAAAATAAGAAGAGTAGAAATCAGAAATAACGATAACAAAAAGGAATAGATGGTAAAATGGCTGATGTATCATATCCAATAATACACAAAGAAGAATGTAAAGGCTGCGGGAGATGTGTTTTAGGATGCTCCCAAAATGTTATTAAAATAGGTAGTGAGCTTAATAAAGCAGGATATCGCTATGCATATTACAGCGGAGAAGGTTGCAGCGGATGCAGGGATTGTTTCCTTACATGCCCAGAACCATTAGCTCTCGAAGTTTATGTATATACTAAAAAGGAGGAAGACAATGACTAATCAAATGGTAAAAGGAAATACTGCAGTTATCATTGGAGCAATGTATGCTGGATGCGACTGTTTCTTTGGATATCCAATTACACCTGCAAGTGAAATTCTTCACGAAGCATCCAAATACTTCCCAATGGTTAACAGAAACTTCGTTCAAGCAGAAAGTGAGGAAGCTTCAATCAACATGATATATGGAGGAGCTTCAACAGGACACAGAGTTATGACTGCATCTTCAGGACCTGGAATAAGTTTAATGCAGGAAGGCTTTACTTATCTGGCTGGTGCAGAATTGCCTGCAGTAATTGTTGACATTATGAGGGCAGGACCAGGATTAGGTAATATTGGACCTGAACAGGGAGATTATAATCAGGTAGTTAAAGGTGGAGGTCATGGAAATTATAAAAATATAGTTTTAGCTCCAAACAGTGTACAGGAAATGTGCGATTTAACAATGAAAGCATTTGAATTAGCTCATAAATACAGAAATCCTGTTGTTGTACTTGCTGACGGTACTCTTGGACAAATGGCTGAACCTTTAGAATTCCCAAAAGAAGCTGTTGACCCTACAATAGATGAATCCTGGGCAGTACGTGGAAACAAAGACACAATGGAAAATTTAGTCACTTCCATTTTCCTTGATTTTGACCAGTTAGAAGACTTCAACTTTGAAATTCAGGAAAAATATGCTAAAATAGCTGAAAATGAAGTTGAATACGAAGATTACAAACTTGACGATGCTGAAATTGTTTTAGTATCTTATGGAATTAGTAGTAGAGTAGCCAGAAGTGCAGTTGATGTTTCCCGTGAAAAAGGATTAAAAGTAGGACTTTTAAGACCTATTACATTATCACCATTCCCAGAAGAAAAAATTAAAGAGCTTGGTGATAAGGGAGTAAGTTTCGTTTCTGTAGAAATGAGTAACGGTCAGTTATTGGAAGATATACAGTTAGCTGCTTTAAGAAAAGAAAATACTTACCTTGTCAACAGGATGGGTGGAAACTTAATTGAACTTAAACAGATTCTTAAAAAGATTTACGAAATAGCTGAAATTGATGAAGAATTACCAAAAGGTACTTCCGAAAAAGGAAAAACAGGAAAATATATTATTGATTAGGGATGTGAAAAAATGGATGAAAAAAGTTTAGCACCAAAAAACCTAGAAGATTATGAATTATCAATACGTAAACGTCCTGAGTCAATTTATCCATCTTTTCCAAGAAAAGGTGAAACTAACCAAACCACTACACATTACTGTGCAGGATGTGGACACGGAATTATCCATAAATTAATTGCAGAATGTATGGATGAACTTGGAATACAAGAAAGATGTGTCATGATTTCTCCTGTAGGATGTTCAGTATTTGCTTATTACTACTTCAACTGCGGAAATGTACAAACAGCTCATGGAAGAGCACCTGCAGTAGCTACAGGTATTTCCAGAGCAGAAGATAATGCAATTGTAATGAGTTACCAGGGAGACGGAGATTTAGCATCCATTGGTTTAAATGAAACATTACAAGCAGCAAACAGAGGAGAAAAAATAGCAGTATTCTTTGTAAACAATACAGTTTATGGAATGACTGGTGGACAAATGGCACCAACAACTTTAGTTGGAGAAAAAACTGTTACCTGTCAAACAGGAAGAGATCCTGATTATGCAGGATATCCAACCCATATGTGTGAATTAATTGACAGCTTAAAGGCGCCAGTATTTATTGAAAGAGTTTCACTAGCTACTCCTTTAAAAATCAGACTTGCAAAATATGCTATCAAACAGGCATTAACCATTCAAAAAGAAGGAAAAGGATATTCATTTGTAGAAATCTTATCCCCATGTCCTACCAACTTAAAACAAGATGCAAAAGGTGTTCAAGACTTCCTTGAAAATCAGATGGAAAAAGAGTTTCCGGTCAAAAACTTCAGAAATGAATTGAAAGACAGAAAACCAATTATAAGACCTGAAAATGATTACACAATCGATTCCCTAGATAAAATATTCAATGTAGACAGAAGCGGAGACTCCGCTTACTGTGAAAGTACTGGTATGGAACCTGTAACCATAAAAGTAACCGGATTTGGAGGACAAGGTGTTTTAAGTGCAGGTCTTACAATAGCTCAGGCTGCCTGCAGTGAAGGCAAACATGTTTCATGGTATCCAAGTTACGGACCAGAACAAAGGGGAGGAAGCTCAAACTGTTCCATTGTAATTTCTGATGAAACCATAGGAACTCCAGTTGTAGAAGATATTGACATTCTCATTGCTCTAAACAAACCGTCTTTAGAGAAATTTGCCAAAGATGTTAAAGAAAACGGAACTATTATCTATGATTCCCGTATAGGTGATGTTGAAGTTGATAAAAACGTCAATATAATCAAAGTTCCTTCAATTGAAATAGCTGAAAAATTCGGAAACACAAGAACTGCAAATACTGCTTTAATTGGTGTTTTAATGGAATTGAAGAAAACTTTAGCACCAGAATCCTATGAAAATGCTATTAAACATATGTTTGCATCCAAACCTAAAGTCATTGATGTAAATATTGATGTTTTAAAAGCTGGAGCGCAATGGGTAAAAGACAACTCTTAAATTAAATGTGGTTTCATGACATATAAAGAAATAGCTAAAAAATACTTGGAAAGTAATGGAATTACCATAGGAGATACCATTAAAATAAATAAAGAGGATATCTCCTATGAAGGTATCTTATTAGATAGATCTGAAGATAGTGAAGACGGATATTTAGTTTTAAAACTAGACAGCGGATACAATGTCGGCGTAGCTATTGAAAATACACAAGCTGAACTGATTCAAAAAGGTGACAAACCGAAAATTGGTTATGGGGCTGAAGATATAGCTCACGACCCTTCAAAACAAAATATTTCAATAATATCTACAGGAGGAACTGTTTCTTCAATTATTGATTATAGAACTGGAGCAGTTCACCCTAAATTTACAGCAGCTGATTTAATTAAAGCAAACCCTGAATTATTAGATTATGCCAATTATAATGTTAAAGCACTGTACAATATTTTAAGTGAAAATATGCAACCTAAATATTGGGTTGAAGCTGCCGAATCAATAGCTAATGACATATCTGATGGTTCTGACGGTATTGTAATAGCTCACGGTACTGACACATTACACTACACTGCTGCTGCATTAAGTTTCATGTTAAAAACACCGGTTCCAATTGTAATAACAGGAGCTCAGAGAAGTTCAGACAGGCCATCCAGTGATGCTAATATGAACCTCATTGATTCTGTAGTAGCTGCAAAATCAGATATTGCTGAAGTCAGCGTATGTATGCATGGAAGTTTAAATGATTCCTACACTTATCTTCATAAAGGTACTAAAGTCCGTAAAATGCACACCAGCCGCAGAGATACATTTAGAAGCATTAACTATGAACCAATAGCTAAAATTGAAAATCATTCTGTTGACATTAACCCTAATTACAGATACACTAAAAGAAATGAAAATGAATTGGAAGTCAACAGTGCTGTTGAAGAAAAAGTAGGGCTTATCAAAAGTTTTCCTGGAATCTGTGAAGAGCTTATTGAATATCATATTGATAAAGGATATAAAGGTCTTGTTATTGAGGGAACCGGTCTTGGACATGTCCCAGACAAATTAATAACTCCTTTAGCTAGAGCACATGATGAAAATATTCCTGTTGTCATGACTTCCCAGTGTTTATACGGTAGAGTAAATATGAATGTTTATTCCACCGGAAGAGAAATATTAAATGCAGGAGTTATATCTGGAAGAGACATGACTCCTGAAACCGCTTATGTTAAATTAAGCTGGGTTTTAGGTCAAACTAATGATATTGAAGAAGTTGCAAAACTAATGAATAAAAATATAGCTGGAGAATTTAATGAAAAGTCTTCAATTAAATATTTCTTAAATTAAGGTCGTGTGAAAATGGATTGGGAAAAATTAGGACTTAAAATGGGACTTGAAATTCATCAGCAATTAAATACTAAACATAAACTCTTTTGTCCTTGTAAAACCGAGTTAGTTGATGAAGATTACAATGAAATTGTTGAGAGAAACTTAAGGCCAACACAAAGTGAACTTGGTGAAATTGACAGGGCTGCTCTTCAGGAGTCTTTACGTGGTTTAAACTTCAAATATGAATCTTATGACCACCACACCTGTCTTGTTGAAAGTGATGATGAACCGCCTCACAGCTTAAATAAAGAAGCTCTTGAAATCTGTATTACAATAGCTGCATTGATGAATATGCATATTGTAGATGAATTCCATACAATGAGAAAACAGGTTATTGATGGAAGTAACACCGGAGGATTCCAAAGAACAGGACTTGCTGCAACTGACGGTTATCTTGACACTCCTTACGGCAGGGTAGCTATTGAAAGTTTAGGTCTTGAAGAAGATGCAGCCAGAAGAATTGAAACTACTGAAGATTACACTGAATTTAGATTAGACAGGTTAGGTATTCCTCTTGCAGAAATTACAACAGATCCGTCTATGCACCATCCTGATCAAGTCCGTGAAGTTGCATATATGATCGGTCAGGTTTTAAGAAGTACCAATGTAAAAAGAGGTCTCGGAACCATCAGACAGGATTTAAATATTTCAATTGAAAAAGGAGCCCGTGTTGAAATTAAAGGTGTTCAAAACCTTGATTTAATGAGCGAAATTGTAGAAAATGAAGTTCAAAGACAGCTTGCATTAATTGAAATAAAAGAAGAATTGAACAAAAGAAATGCTGAAGTGCTTGAAGAAATTCATGATTTAGATAGCTTATTTGAAAATACCAAGTCCAAAATATTATCTTCAGCAGAATCCATAAAAGCAGTTGTATTAAAAGGTTTCAACGGACTTATCGGAAAAGAAGTTCAGCCTGGAAGAAGATTTGGTACTGAAATAGCAAGTTATGCTAAAAAACGTGGAGTTTCAGGAATATTCCACAGTGACGAACTACCTGCATACGGTATTACACAGGACGAAGTAAATTCAGTAAAAGACTATTTGAATGTTGGTTCTCAGGATGCATTCATCATTGTTGCACATGATGAAGATGTAGCTATTTCAGCACTGGAAGAAGTTAAAAGAAGAGCTAATCTCGGATTTGAAGGAGTTGTTGAAGAAACACGTAAATCATTAGACGATGGAAATACTGAATATATGAGACCTCTTCCTACAGCTAACAGGATGTATCTGGAAACAGATATTCCATTATTTAAAATAACTGATGAACTGATCGAACCAATTAAAAACAACTTACCAGAACTTCCTGATGTTAAAAAAGAAAGAATTATTAAAGAATACAATTTAAGTGAAGATTTAGCCAGCCAGCTAGTTAAAAGATTAGAAGCTGATGTCTTTGAAGAGATATTAACTGATGTTGAAGTAGATCCAACACCGGTAGCTTCCCTTCTTGCTTATGATTTAAGGGAAATTAAAAGGGAAGGTCTTGACATTGATATTTTAACTACCCGACACTTAAAAGATATTTTCCAACTTTTAGCAGATTCTAAAATAGCTAAAGATAGCGTTACCAAATTAACAACATGTGTAATACAATCACCTGATGAGGAAATCGAAATAACAGCTAAAAACAATAATCTGACTTTGCTTAGCCATGAAGAGGTTACTCAAATCATAGAAGACATTGTCAATAAAAATGAAGCTATGGTTAAAGAACGCCAGATGGGAGCTATGGGTCCTTTAATGGGAATGAGTATGAAAGAACTTAAAGGCAAAGCTGACGGAAGTATTGTTAACAGAATAGTTAAAGAGTCCATTCAGAAAATGTTATAAAAGAGTTAATAACTCTTTTACTTATTTTTATTTAAAATTCAATAATACTGTTGATTAACATCCATAAAATAAAAATTATAATTATCTATTTAAATAGCTAATTTAGCTGTTTAACGATGTTTTTACGATATTACTTATTTTCAAAACAGGAAAAAACTTTATATTTAAACCCTTTTAAATATTATAAATGGAGGTGAAAATATAAGGAAACTATCAATTCTTCTTATATTCTTACTTTTAGTAATCGTTATTCCTGCAGTTTCTGCTGAAGAAATGCTACATCCGATAATATTGATAACTCGATAACTATTGGTCCCGAAGATTCAATACAAACAGCAGTAAATGATGCAAATAGCTCAGCCACCATTTATCTAACACCCGGAACTTATTACCAAAACGGAATAAAAGTTGATAAAAACTTAACATTTCAAGGAAAGGGAAATGCTGAAGACATCATAATAGATGGGCAGCATAACTTTGTAATTGAACAGTCAACAGCAAAAGATTCCAATATTGATGGAAATGATTTTGGAACTACCAAATACAACTATAATAGTTGATGACAAAACAGGCACCTTCCAAATACCAACTAAATCAGTATAAATCCAATAACTCCTAATCCAAAACCAACTAATCCAGTAACTCCAAACACTCCTGCAAATCCTGAAACTAATACAACAAAACCTGCTACAAATAGCAGCAACAATCATACAGACAACATTATTAACAATATAGTTTCAGCCATAAGCAATGAAGTTAATAAAATTGTTTCCAATGAAAATAAAATTGTCAGCAACTCTACTGAAAGTAATGTGAATGTAGGAACAGACTCTTCACAGGAAGCAAAAACCGGTGACTCTGAAAAAAGTGTTCATGAACTTCTTGACAAAGATGTTTCAAAACAAACACAAATTAATCCAATACCTTTTATAATCGTGTTAATTATTGTTTTTGTTGTTTTAATCTTTGGTTATTACAGATATAAGAAAAACGAATAATTAATCTCTTTTTTCTTTTTTTAAACTTATCAAAATAAAATAATACTTTCATTAATTTTAAATAATCCCAAACAATATAATTAAATTAACTAAATATTGAGGTTATTAACATGAAAACTTATGATATAATCATAGTTGGAGCAGGTCCTGGAGGATTAACTGCTGGAATCTATGCAGGAAGACAAGGAACAAAAACATTAATTTTGGATAAAGGACTGGCTGGTGGAATTGGTCGTGAAGTTCCACTAATGGAAAATTATCCTGGATTTGACACAATTTCAGGTTTTGAATTAGTTGAAAAAATGAAATTGCAGTGTATGAAATATATTGAATTGCATGAAAATGAAATTGTAAAAAACATAGAAAAAAACAATGATAACTTCCTTGTTACAACACATAAAGATGAATACTGCGGAAAAACAATAATTTTAGCTACTGGAAGTTCACATAAGCATCTGGAAATTCCCGGAGAAGAAGAATATTTAGGCAAGGGAGTTAGTTATTGCGCTACCTGTGACGGATTATTCTTTAAGGACAAAGATGCCATAATGATTGGTGGTGGAAATAGTGCACTGCAAGAAGCTATTTTCCTGGACAATGTCGGCTGTAATGTTACCATTATCCATAGAAGAGATGAACTAAGAGCTCAGCAATATCTGCAAAAGGAAATTAAGGAAAGAAATATTGATGTTATTTACGATACAACAGTTGAAGAAATAAAAGGAAATGCTCTTGTAAATTCTGTAATTCTAAAAAATGTTAAAACTAATGAATACAGTGAATTTAAAACACAGGGAGTTTTTGTTGGCATAGGATATAAACCACATAATGAATTAGCCAAAAAATTAAATGTTGAATTAAGTGAATCCGGAGAAATAATTACAGATAAACATCAAAGAACAAATATTGAAAATGTTTATTCTGCAGGAGATATATGTGGTGGGTTAAGGCAATGGATTGTAGCATGTGGAGAAGGTGCAATAGCTGCAACTTCCGCATATGAAGACATACACAATCACAAATAAATTAAAAACGCTCAGATAAATACACATATATGAAAAATGCTATAACCAATACTATAAACAATGGCAATAACCACATGAATATTTTTAATAGCACTACTGCAATTAAAATTGCAATAATAATATAAATTAAATCTCTAAGTTCCATGACAATGTGATTTATTTAATATTATATATAAAGTTTAAGCAAATGGTGGAAAAATGGAAAGAAAATGGCAATTAATCATATTCTTCATAGCAATGATCATATTATCTGCAGGAGGATATGGGTATATCATTAGTGAATCTACAGCACCTCCAGAAATGGAAACCTATGACTTTGGAGAGTTTACCATGGAAATACCTGAAGACAGCAATGTTAAATTAGCAGGTTCTGATTTATCATTAAGTGTATATGTTGGAGACAATTTTCAAGTTATAAAAATTAACAAAACATTTTATGAAAATCAGAATGAATTAAATCATATATTGGAACAGACAAGCATTGAAAATTTAACCAACTCTTCAAGAATTGTGGAAACTTCCAACAACATCACATACTACCAAATAACAGATGAAAATAATATCATAGGATTTGAAAATGAAACATACATTGCAATAAATAATAATAACCCAAGCAACATCATTATAATCGGCAGCTATGATTTGGATTTGCTAAAACAGATAACACCTACAATAAAAAACAAATAATAGGGCAAAAATGCCCTTATCTTTTTTTACATTATTAAATTAAAATACTTTTATGTAGCGTTATTTTTGTAATTGGCACAGATTTACTTGTGGCTACATCAATAATTTTTTCAAATAAAATAAAGACCATGTGCTGATTTTAGAGCATTTACAATGACTGTTTCGTCAGATACAAAATTTGAACAACAAAATTCAAATTCAAAATTTTCAAAAACATTGAAATTAATTTATGAAAACCTATTTTTCTTTTTTTAAAAAATTATTCCTAAAATTTAGTACAAACATATAATAAATAAAAAAAACTAAAATAATAACATTAGATTAGGGAGTAAAAAATGACAATATTAGTTATTAATAATAAAGGCCAATATAATCATAGAATTCAACGTAGCTTACAATATCTTAAAATTCCAACCGAATTAGTTCCAAATACATTAAGTATCGAAGAAATTGAAGCTAAAAATCCAATTGGATTGATTTTAGGTGGCGGACCTTCAATTGAAGGTGCTGGAAATAGTGAAGAATATATTAAACATTTTGATATACCTATTTTAGGAATCTGTTTAGGACACCAGCTAATAGCCAAGGCTTACGGTGGACAAATAGACACGTCCAATACTGAAAGCTATGCTAAAGTTGAAATCAATATTGTTAATGATGAAAACTTATTTTCAGGATTAGCTCCTAAAATGGAAGTCTGGTCTTCCCACAAAGATGAAGTGAAAAGTATCCCTGATGATTTTGAAATTTTGGCTAATTCAAACTTATGCGATGTTGAATCCTTTAAACATACCGAAAAAGATGTTTATGGAATACAATTCCACCCTGAAGTACATCATACTCCTAAAGGATCAACTATATTCGAAAATTTCTATGAAATTTGTAAAAAAAGGTGTAATAATGATTGATAATCCAGAAGACTTAAAAGAAAAAGCACTTGCAAATAAACCAGGTTTAAGAAGACAGTATGTCAATATTCCTGTAGGAGATGAAGAATACGGGTTCAGAATCTCCGGAATTGGTGCTAAAGCTATAAAATTAGAAAAATATGTCAAATATGATGAAATATTTGAAGCACTTGAAGCTGGAAATGAAAACGGTTTGGAAGCAATGGTTAAACAAATCATTGAAGATTATGAAGAAGAAAACGAAGAAGAAGCAGAATAATCATTTGTGGTTGAGACAATGTTAGGTCCAGAAGAATTTATTAAAGATGCTATCCAAAAGATAAAAGAGCAAATAGGTGATGAAAAAGCTATTATTGCTTTATCCGGAGGAGTCGACAGTTCAGTATGTTCTGTTCTTGTCCAAGAAGCTATTGGAGATAATTTAATAGCAATATTTGTAGATCATGGTCTTTTAAGAGAAGGGGAAGTGGAAGAAGTAACTAATACTTTTAAAGATAGATTAAACTTTAATTATGTTGATGCTTCTGAAGAATTCTTAAACGCTCTTGAAGGAGTAGAAGATCCTGAAGAAAAAAGAAAAATCATCGGAAAAGTATTTATTGATGTTTTTGAAAGAGAAGCTGAAAAAACAGATGCAAAATACTTAGTACAAGGTACCATAGCTCCTGATTGGATTGAAAGTAAAGGTAAAATCAAATCCCACCACAATTTAGCACTCCCTAGCGGTATGGTTCTTGAGTTAGTTGAACCAATCCGTGATTTGTACAAAGATGAAGTAAGGGAAATTGGTTTATTATTAGACTTACCTGAAAAAGTAGTTCACAGACAACCGTTCCCAGGTCCAGGTCTTGCTGTTAGAGTTATTGGCTCACTTACACCAGAAAAACTTGATATTTGCAGAAAAGCAAATAAAATAGTAACTGACGAAATAGAAAAAGCAGGTATTGACAAAGATGTATGGCAATATTTCGCAGTATTAACTGACAGTAAAGTTACCGGAGTTAAAGGAGACCAAAGAGACTTCGGTTATTTGGTTGTTTTAAGAATCGTTGATTCCGTTGATGCTATGACTGCATATGTTCCTGAATTACCATGGAAGGTTATTCAAACAATGTCACAAAGAATAACTTCTGAAATTTCTGAAGTAACACATGTTGCATTATCCATAAGTGATAAACCACCTAGCACAATCGAATTCGCTTAAAAACAAATAATCAGTACTTAAATGAAAAAAATTTAGGTACTTTCAAATCTTTTTTTTAATTAAATACTTATTTTCACTAGATTTAAAATGGCAAATATGAAAACAACCAAAAATGCATACCTTGAAAAATTAACCAAACAAATACAGATGAAATCTGTTAAAGTTGGAAAAAATTTAGAGGGAAGCACACCACCGTCTGTTTTTATTGGAAGATGGTCATATCCCAAAGTCTATGCAGGGCCTATGATGGCAAATCAATTAGGAGATACTGCAATTATGGATTCTCCGGAATCCTGGATTGGAGAGCATAAAAATCAGGAAGATATAATTAAATACAGAATGAGTCTCGTAAGAGGAAAACAACTAATTAAAATTGATGATTTAGATAATCCTTTTGTTGAAAAACTACAGGACATCTCCCTGGCTTCCAAAGCAATTGACAGTGAAGCCACTTTTGGCAAACGTCCCACAGGAGCACTGCTGACTGAAGACAGTATGCCTCATGGTCCAAGTGCAGTTATTGAAAAATTTGATATAGATGCAGTCCGCTGGGACAAACAATTGGAAAAAACCTATTATGACACTGATTTGAAAGCCAGTGAAGCTGTTCTAAACTTGCACAATAAAGATGTTCCATTTACAGCTATGCAAAAAGCATTTTCAGTAGGTGCCTTTGGAACAAAAAACAAAAGAAAACTGGTTCCGACAAGATGGTCAATTACAGCATGTGATACCACATTGGCAGACCAATTCTTAAAAGAAGTCAGAAAATTTGAAAAGATTGATACATACAGGGTTTATGAATTCGGAAGCCTGAACAATTATTATGTAATCATATTGACTCCGACAGAATGGCAGTATGAATGGTATGAAGCATTTATTAAAATAATAGGTAAAGAAGAAATTATTTTCTCAGACTATGAAACAAATGGTGGAAAAAAGGAATACTCAAGAGTTGGCGGATGTTATTACACAGCTAAAATGGCAGTTCTTGACAGTTTATTTAAAGAGAAAAAACAGGCAGGATTACTTGTTTTAAGAGAAGCTTACGAAGGTTATGTGCCATTAGGAGTATTTAATGTTAGAGAAAATATGAAAGAAGCTATGAAAAAATCATATAAAGAATTTGAAACCTTAAAAGATGCTATGTTATACTGCGGAAGCAAACTAAAAATACCGGTTAAAAAATATGTAAAGCAGGGAACCCTGTTAAATGAAATGCTTCACACAAAACAGACAACACTGGATCAATACTTCAAATAGTGATAATATGGAATTTAAATTTAAAGAACCTCATAAAGAAACTAGGGAATCTATGGCTAAAGTAGCCAGTGGCGAAAATCCTTATTTAAATGACAGGAACAACAGTTTTGAAAAAAACTGCCAAAAAAAAGTAAAAGAAATTACAGGACATGAATACTGCGAAATAACCAGCAGCGGAAACAACAGTATTTTTATAGCACTGTCAGCTATTGAAGGTTCAGTCATTATACCAGACCAGGGAGGATGGAATGGTTTTAAGCAAATTGCCAACTATTTAAATAAGGAAATAATAACCCTCAAAACAGATTTAGGACTGATAAACACTGATTATTTAAATGAAATGGATATTCCTAAAAACTCCGCCCTAATATTTACAAGTTTTGCAGGATATAGTGCAAACCAGGATACAAAAAGCATTTCAAAATACTGTAAAAACAATGGAATCACAACAATTGAAGATGCTTCTGCAGGAATTGGAGATGAAAAACAGGAGTTGGGAAATGGAAATTTATCAGACATCATAATTGCTTCAACAGGATCTCCAAAAATCATAAATGTTGGAAGCGGCGGCTTTATCAGCTCAAATAAACCTGAAATTTTTGAAAATACCAAACTGCCTCAAAAATTAAGTAAAACTAATGAAATAATATGCAGTGGTATAGATAAAGAACTTGATTTTGTAAAAAGTAATTTGGAACAAACAATAAATGCAACAAACATATTAAAAAAACATATAAATAATACATTTCATGCAAGTAAAAGAGGCGTTAATGTAATTATCCAACATGACAAACCGAAGGATATAATCTGGAAAGTGAAAAAGGAATTGCCGATAAATCATCATGCTTTCATTACAAAATGTCCGAACTATAATCGTCTGAAAGAAAAAGGACTTGTAATTGAAGTTAAAAATTTGGATTACAGCAGTTTAAAAAAAGAAAATCTTGATAAAATAATTGAAGTTGTTAATAATCAACTATGAGTTTAGTTATCTTATCAATTATTATATCATCAATATGCATGTTTGCCAGCTCATTTTTATCAATATCATAAATCTTCATTAATTTTAATTCATCAGCTATTAAAACATTATTATCTCTATCAAACATTAAAGATAATTCATCAACACTTTCATCAGAACAGTTTATTAAGATAGCGCACAAATTCATTTTTCCTTCCTTAAGGCCAAGAATTTCAAAAGCTTTGGAAATCTGTCTTTGAGCGGAACATCTTAAACAAATCTCAACACTTAAATCATTGGCAAGGTTTTCATGTCTTCTGAAAGCTAAAAAAGCCTGATTAACACCATGTTCCACATGCCTTAAACCTGCTATTGCATCAGCATTCAAAAGCTGGATAATTTCATCATCACTATTTTTAAGACTGTTAATTTTATCCAGTGTTTTGCTGACAGAATCAATATTTCCTTTAAATCCTAAAACTTTAATTTCCATAAAAACACCCTAATTAGAAAGTAAGCGGTTAACACCAGAAATATATGCCTTTACACTGGCATTAATAATATCCGGCTCAGTTCCTCTTGCAGATATGATTTTATCCCCTTTCTGAAGTTTAATAATTACATCAATAAGTGCATCAGTACCTCCGGTAATTGCATCTACATGGTATTCAATAAAATCAATATCATCAAAGATATCCAAAGAGTTAACAGCATTGATTGCAGCATCCACAGGACCAATACCTACACCAGCATTTAAAACTTCCTCACCGTCAACTGTCAGTTTTACAGATGCAGTAGGCATAACCTTATTACCTGATACAATAGTAACCTCATTTAACTTAATCCTGTCTTTATGATTAATTTCTAAAACATTATCAGCTATTGCCTGCAAATCAACATCAGTAACTGTTTTACCTTTATCAGCAAGAACTTTAATATTGTCGCAAATCTTTTTAAGCTGATTTTTACTGACATTAACTCCCAGCTCTTTTAGTCTAACATCCAAACCATGAGTACCCATATGCTTACCAATGACGAACCTGCGTTTACGGCCAACAAGTTCAGGAGTTATAGATTCATAAGTAGCGGCATTTTTAATAATTCCATCAGAATGAATTCCTGATTCATGAGCAAAAGCATTCTCACCTACAATTGCTTTGTTAGGCTGAATATAAACACCAGTCAATCTTGCCACTAATTTTGAAATGGTGTAAATCTCATGAATTTTAATATCTGTTGAAAACTGAGGGAATAATTTGTATATGCCAACAACACATTCTTCAAAAGAAGTATTGCCTGCTCTCTCACCGATACCATTTATGGTAGAATGGAATTCAGATGCCCCCCCTTTCAAAGCGGCAAATGTATTGGCAACAGCCAAACCAAAATCATTATGACAATGACAGCTAATTGGAACATCAATATCTTCTTTTAATTGCTTAAACATTTCAAAAGAAGATTCAGGTGTTAAAATACCAACAGTATCACATAAGCAAACCCTATCAGCACCATGTTCAATAGCATTAACATAAACTGTCTTTAAAAAATCAATGCTTGTTCGGGATGCATCTTCAGCAGACAGCTCAACAGTTAACCCATGATCATTACAATAATCAACTGCAGAGTTGGACATTGCCAGTAACTCCTCTTTAGTAATTTTTAATTTATCAAAAATATGCAAATCAGAAGTAGGAACAACTAAATTAACTGCATCAACATCACATTCTAAACAATAATCAATATCCATTTCAAGAGGTCTTGAAAAACTAAGAATCTCTGCATTAAAATTCTGTTGAGTTATATCTTTAATAGACTGTCTTTCCCCTTCTGAAGTAATTGCTGAACCTGCCTCAATAAAATTAACACCAATTTCATCAAGTTTAGTAGCAATTCTTAATTTCTCCAATGAAGTTAAAGATACACCAGGAGTCTGTTCTCCATCTCTTAAAGTAGTGTCCAATATTTTAATATTCATAAAATCACCGCAGACAAAATAATCATGAAATAAAAAAAAACAGATAAAATAAAAATATTAAAAAATAAGTAAGTAATGTAATAGAAAAAGGCTTGCAGCGAAATGAAATTCCCATAGAAAACCATAGTACACAAACAAAACAC
>OJMO01000105.1_pt1 | contig 63946 bp, 67 predicted proteins | sample 1597241 | NCBI WGS metagenome assembly OJMO01 (sample SAMEA2452129, study PRJEB22498) | human gut metagenome | biome: human feces; feature: human gut; material: feces | place: Australia | collected 2012 | reverse complement strand
TACTATTTCATAGCAGTTTTGTATTATTATTTTTTTCTCATATTCATCAAAATAAAAATAATCAAAATTAATTATTCTTTTTATTATTTTTTCTTGATAAAACTTTAATACAATATCTACTAAGATTTCACTTATAAATTCATAAAAAATATAATTTGTTTCCCCTGTATAGTGAATTATAACATTTGAATATATTTTAAATTTTCTATTTGAATATTGTATATCATCCATTTCTGAAACTTCTAACTTTTTTAGTAGATTTTCTAATATTGATTTATTGTTTGTTTTCACGCAGAAAGATTTCATCTATGAAGCTCTCCTTCCATATTATTTAATATTATCTACTAAATAGTTTTTAGATATACATATTTTATTCAAAAAAACATTAAATCGAAACTTGTTTTATTCTAAATTTAATTTACTCCTAATATACCATATTTCAAGCTATATACATCTTTATATCCCATATTTTCTAATATTTCTCTTGCTTTTTTACTTCTTACACCACTTGCACAATATAATATAATTTTAGCTTGTCTGTTTTTAACTTTTTTCTCTATATTTTTTTCCATGTCATATAAACAAATATTTATTGCCCCTTGTAAATGCCCTTCCTCATATTCCTGTTTGCTCCTTACGTCTATTAAATAACACTCCCTTTCTTTTTTTATGATTTTTTTTGCTGTGTCATATGTTATATCTTTACCTTCAAGATTTCTATATAATAATATATTTTTTATTTTTTTTAACATTTTTTCACCTCTTATGCAATATGCAACAAATTTTTCCTATATACAATAAAAAACGATACTAATATATTATATTAGTATCGTTTTTTTATGTTACTTTATTTGTTTGGTTCAAGTTTTTCTTCATATTTCATATTTAGTATTATAATTACAGTTACATATATTAGCATCCCTACTGGTATCGTTAATTTATTTATTGGTATTCTTGTAATTGCAATTAGTGATAAATATGTTAAGCTTATTATTCCTAAAGAAATTATTGTTGTAAGTAATATCTTTAATACACCTAATTTCCTAAATCTAATCATTTGATATATTACAATTGCTATTGTTGTTATTCCAAATGGTAATACATATCTTTGGGCTATTGTTGATAGTCTAACTTTAGGATTATGTACTATTTCTATGTCATCATCTTTTATTTCTACCTCGTATTTTTCATTTAGTTTATTTATTAATATTTCTTTCTTTTCATTAAGCTCTTCTTCTGACATTTCTTCTATTTGTATAGAAATCATGTCTTCAAATAATTCTACTTTTTGTACCATTGTGCTTTTCCCTTTAAAAACTTCATTTGTAATTGTCTTCATGTCTTTATCTTCAATTTTCTTACCTACGTATACACTTATATTAATATTTTCCCTATATGGTAATCCTACATTAAAGCCTTTTAAACATACCATAATAGTACCTGCAAGTATTAGGCATATTAATATTATCAAAACTGTTTTTTTCATTTTTATCACTCTTCCCTTTTCTTTATTCTTTTATAGAGTTTAGTATTAAAGTTTTTGTTAAAATTATATTCCATATTATTGCAATAGCTAATCCCCAGAATATTATCATAGCAAAACTATAAATTTGTAACCAACTTGTTAAAATTAATATTACAGATAATATTAAAACTGGAATTAGTGCAATTGAAATTTTTACAAAGCCTCTATTAAAGTTTGTTTCTACTTCTTCTTTATCTGTTGCTTTATTTATATAGTTTAATATATAAATATTAATTATATAATTTATTGCAAGTGATATAATTAGTCCAAATATGCCTTCTATTGTTATAATAACATTTGTATATCTTATAACAAGTAGTAATACTGCTATATATCCTATATATGCTATAGAGCTCAACAATCCATTCTTTTTGTATCTTACTATTAAATATATCATTGCTCCTAATACTATAACTGTTAAAACTATTATTCCTATAGGATATGTATCTGCTGTTATATTAGATTTAACATATCTATTGGCTGTTACCTCGTATTCCACAGGCAGTGCACCATTGTTTAATATTTTCTCTACATATCCTGCTTCTTTTGCATATGTTTGTAATTCTGCTTGAGAAGTTGTTGCCCCCCCTACAGATAGTTGTATTGAACCATTTGTTATTTCTTTTTCAAATTGAGTAGAAAGCACTTTTGCTCCGTCTATTTTTATTGTAACTTCTTTGCTTTCTTCTGTATTTTCTTTTACATTTTCAGTTGTTTTTTCTTCTGTATCTTCTTCTGTATTTTCAGGTATTCTATATTCGTTGCTTATATTTCTTAATATTTCTTTTCCTTCTTTATTAAATTCTATATTTAAATATATGCTTGTTCCATTGTTAGTATTTGCATACATTGTTTTAACTTGTTTAATTTGTGAACTATCTAACAATACATTACCATCCGGATCTTCTATTGTTAAGTTTCCTGTTGTATATAAATATTGAATTACTGTATCTGTTGCAGTATCTTCTACCATATTTATAACAACACGTCCTGTTTGTTCATCTTGTGCTACTGTATATTGAGCTACATTCATTTCTTTTAGTCTTTTTTCAATTATCTTTTTAGCATTTATAAAGTCTTTTTTTGCATCTACTTCTGTTTGCTGTTCTTTAGTTTGAGCAGACTCTTCTACTTTTTCTTCTTCATTATCATGGTCATTCTCTTCATCTTCGGCTACTTCTAAAGTTATATATCTGTAACCTTTTAAATCCATTCCTTTAATATAATTTGGAAGTAAATTTACCATTTTTCCATTGTTTTGTATAAATAATCCTCCAAATGACATTAGGCTAACTAATACTATAATTAGTATTAATACAATAATTTTAAGTTTTTGTTCAAATTTCATCTTAATCTTTCACCTTTCTTTTTATAATAATCTTGTATCATTAATTATTAATTCAAACCAGATATTTAAAAACTTTGCAGCATGTTTGCTCATCATTGTTCTTTCCATAAATATTTCAAAATAATCTAATACAGGAGATATCTTAGTATCTATGGTTAGATCTAATGTGACTTTTCTTTCTTCTTTATTAATAATAAATTTTGAATCTGTAACTGCATAATTTACTCTATGATGTATTCCAAACATTGATATATTATTATTTGTAACTCTATCTCTATGCACATCAGATTTATCTGCTAATATTAATGCTGCTGATATATCACTAACTGCATTTCCTGTTTTTTCGTCATGATTTCCAATTGCAGTCATTATTTCTGTTCTATCTTCTATTGGCATATCCATATTTTTTAATACTTCATATGCTAATATTGCTCCTGAATGTGCATGATCAATTCTATTTATACAATTTCCTATGTCATGCATATATCCTGCTATTCTAGCAAGTTCAATTCGCTCTTTTGGATAACCTAATACTTCTAGTAAATCTCCTGCCCTCTTAGATACAATATTTATATGCCTTGTTGAATGTTCAGTGTATCCTAATGCATCTAACTGCTTTTGTCCACTTTTAATAAAGGCTTCTATTTCCTTGTTGTTTTTTACATCTTGTAGTGTTATCATTGTTCCCTCCTTTACTGTAAGATTTTATATTAAATCAATAAAAATATCAACCTATTTTGGAAAATTTATCAATTAAGTTTGTATATTTTTTTGTTAACTGTATATATTAAAATATATATATTTTTGTTTTGGTGGTGATTTTATGAATAAAAAAAGAGTTTATGAAATTTTAAAAAGCAAAGAGAAATATGACGTTTTTTATGATAACCGTCCTGTTTGGATACAAGAAGTTGAAAATAATAATATTGCAAAAGTTGGTTTTATTGATGGACCAGATGAAAAAGACGTATATTTAAAAGATTTGTATGAATAATTAATATAAACATAAAATAGATAAGGCAAAATCCTTATCTATTTATTTTAATAATTCTATTGCCTTTTGTAGTTGTGTATCTTTATCTTTTGGAATTACTAGGGCATTCTCATATTCTTTAGGTAGTTCTACTTCTATATTAGGCTCAATTCCAATTTTGTTTATTTTGTTATAGTTTGGTGTATAATATTCATTTGTTGTTATTTTCAATCCACTTCCATCTGTTAATTGATGTATAGTTTGTATTACACCTTTTCCATAAGTAGTAGTACCTACTATTGTAGCCTTTTCGTTATCTTTCAATGCTCCTGTCAATATTTCTGAAGCACTTGCCGAATAAGAATTTGTTAAAACAACTATTGGCATTTCTATTATTGGATTTTTGTCATTCTTACTTATTTTTTCATTTTCTTTTTTATCCTTTGTTATTAATAATTTGTCTCCTTTATTAGTAATTAGTTTTAATATATCTATCGCTTCATCAACAATCCCGCCACCATTATTTCTAATATCAATTATTAATTTTTTTATACCCTGCTTTTCTAATTCTTTGTATTTCTCTGTAAATTCATCTGCACATCCACCATCAAAATCAGATATATAAATATATCCAATATTATTTTCTAATACTTCTGTTTTTATATGACTTATTAATATTTTTTGTCTTTCTACTTCAACTTCAAATGTTTCTGTTTCTCCTCTGCAAATTTCAAGTTTAACTTTAGTACCTGCTTTTCCTTTTATTTTATCAGATATTGCTGTTATTGTCTCTAAAGTATAAGGTTCTCCATCAACTTTAGAGATAACATCTCCTGGTAATAATCCCGCTTTTTCTGCTGGAGACCCCTCCATTGGTTTTATGATAACTATTGCATTTTTTTCTTTATCTAATAACATATATATTCCGATTCCTACATAGTTTCCATTTGTAGTATCCATTAATTTTTTCATTTCTTCTTTTGTATAATATTCTGTATATGGATCATTCAAACCCGCTATATACCCTTTAATTGCTCCCTCTATCAATTCATTATCGTCAATTTCTCCTAAATACTCTTTTTCTAGGACTTTTCTAAAACTAGCAAGTGTAGCATCTAAACCTATTGTTTGCCCATCTGCTGTAGTTACATATTTAAATCCATCTTTTGTCATTGCCTTATATACCATCATGCTTGTTAATATAAATGTAATTATTACAGTTATTAAAATTAACATTAGAGATTTATAAATTCTCTCTTTTTTTTCCTCTTCCATTTTTTGCTTTCCTCCCTAAGTTTCTCTTTATATTATACTCTATAAAAAAAATTATAGAAGTCAAATATTGTTAACTGACTTCTATAATTTTTCTTTATTCAGTAGGTTCATTTACATATAAAAGTGGGTTAACTGTGTAACCATTTATTCTTATTTCAAAATGTAGATGTGGACCAGTTGAATTTCCAGTTGATCCTACCTCCATAATTAATTCTCCTTGTTTTACTTCTTTATGCAATGTTGTTAATATTGCTTGTCCATGACCATATAGTGTCGAAACTCCATTTCCATGATTAATTATTACACAATTTCCATATCCCCCAAGCCATCCTGCATATGATACATATCCATCTAGTGCAGCTACAACTGGTGTTCCAAAATATGCATTCCCTATATCTATTCCAGAATGATAATGTATAATTCCAGTAATAGGGTGCTCTCTTTGTTCATAATATGAAGTTATTGCTGTACCTTCTTTTGCTACCGGCCATATCATGTCTCCACCTGTATATTGAATTTGCAAATTTGGTTCACCTGAGACTTGTGATATTAAACTTTGTATTCTATAAACCTCTTTTTTATACTCTATTATTTCTTTTTGTAATTTCTTTTCCTCTTCTGATAGTTTATTCACATGTGCTTTTTGCAAAGTTTTTTTATTGTTCAATATTATTGTTGTTTGCTCCTTTTTTGCTTTTATCGTTTTAACCTCTTTTTGCTCCTTTTCCAGCTTTGCCTTAGTATATTCCAAATCATTTTTTTCTCGTTCAACTTGTTCTATAAGTTTATTGTCATATTCTACTAATTGCCTCATTAAAAAATATGAAGATATAAACTCTGTTAGGCTTTTTGAAGATAGTAATACTTCTAAATAAGTAACATCTCCTGCTTTATACATTTCTACTAGTCTTTCTCTTAATATTTCTTCTCTGGTTTGATAGTCTTCTTGTACTAAATCTATTTTTTCTATGGCTTCATCTATTGAAGTTTGCAATTTACTTAATTGTGTTTCATACTTGTTTAAGTCAGTTTCATATTGTAGAATCTCATCATCTAACTTTTGTATTTCTAGGAGTGCAGTTGTTAATTCTTCATTTACATATTCAAGTTGTTTATTCTTTTTGTTTAATTCTTCAGAAACTTCTTTTTTTTGCTTGTCCAAATCAGAAATATCTGTAGCTATGCTTCCAGTTGACAATGTTGTACATAATATTAAAATGCTAATAATTATTAGTATTTTTCTTAAAGTTTCTTTCATTTCACTTCCTCCTTATAAATTTTGTAAATATATATAATTTAATTGGGTCAGTGTCTTTAACTGACCCTTATAATTATTATACCATATTATTATACAAAATCCAATGGGTTCTTTACTTCCGCATTGTAGAAAAAGTTCCAAGCATCTGCTCTTCCAGAGCTTAAATACCTTACTTCAAAATGAAGATGTGGTCCTGTTGAGCCTCCCGTATTTCCAGAAAGTGCTATTCTTTGTCCTCTTGATACCCTTTGTCCAACACTTACTAACTGTTCATTTAAATGTCCATATAACGTTATATATCCATTTCCATGATTAATTGCTATATAATATCCATATCCTCCAGTATCATATGTACATATAATAACTTCTCCAGCTTCAGCTGCAATTACTGGAGTATATTCATCTGCTCCTATGTCAATTCCTTTATGCATTCTTCCCCAACGCCAACCAACATATGAAGTAATATAATATGCTCCTGGAATAGGCCATTCCATCTGTCCTCCCGCATATGTTCCTTGATAATCACTATTTTCAAATGCTCTTGCCAATTCCTCTTCCATTCTGTCTATTGCATCTTGATAGTCAGTTATTTGTTGTTCTAGTTTTTTCTCTTCTTCTGACAAATTATCTGCTTTTTCTTGTCTACTTGCTCTTTTATTCTTTAACTCATTGTTTTTTACTTCTATTTCTTTTTTTGCAGCATCTATTTCTGCTTTTTCATTTTCTAAATCTGTTTTAATTTCTTGTATTTTTTTCTCTTCACTTTCTATTGACTCTAATAATTGATTATCCGCTTCTGCTAATTGTTGCACCATATAATAATTAGAAATTAAACTTGTCAAATCTTCTGAAGCTAATAGTACATCTAAATATGTAGTTTCTCCTGCCATATATATAGCCACTAATCTGTCTCTTAGTAATTGTTCCTTTTCTATATATTCTTTTTGAAGTCTTTCTATCTCATTTTCACTTTCTTTAATAGATTTATTAAGTGCTTCTATTTTTCCTTCTAACTTTCCTATTTCTTTCTCGCATTCATCTATTTCTGCATCTAAATTACATATTGCATCTAACTCCGTTGAGAGTTTTTCTTCTATATCTGTATGTTTTTCTTCTGCATCCTTTTTTTGCTGTTTTAAATCATCTATACTATTAGCCAAAGTAGTTAAGCAAAAGCTTTGCATTAATATTATTATCAAAATAATAGATAATATCTTTTTTAACATATTTTTTCCATCCTTTTATATTCTACAAATCACACATAATTCATAGGATTTTTAGGCACACCATTTATTATTACTTCAAAATGTAAATGTGCTCCTGTAGAAGAACCAGTTGACCCCATTTCTGCAATTGCTTGTCCTCTTTTTACATGTTGCCCAACACTTACTTTTACTGATTGACAATGTGCATAAAAAGTTGTTAGACCATTACTATGGTTGACTTGTACATAATTTCCATATCCTCCACCACATCCACAAGAATAATTTTTTCCATAATTATGTGAACATCCTGTATTTATATCTACAACAACACCATCTTCTGCTGCAACTATTGTTGTACCATAATTTCCTCCTATATCAACACCTTTATGTCCCAGATATGTTCCCCATATTGGATGCCATCTATAACCAAATGGAGAAGTTATCCAATCTTTTCCATAGCTTGGTACTGGCCATCTTAACTCTCCTGAATATATTTCTCCATCTGTATTTGATGCTGATTCATATATTTTTTTCAATTCTGCTTCCATTGTATCAATTTCATTTTGTATCTTTTTTTGCTCATCATTTAGTTTGTTTACTTTTAGTTGTTTTTCTTGTTTATTAGCTTTTAATGAATTATTTTTAGATTCTATCTCTGCTTTTGCATTATTAACTTCTGTTTTTTCAGTTTCTAATTGAGCTTTTGCATCTTTGATAGTCTTTTCTTGATTTTCTATTGATGTTAACAATTCATTATCTGCTTCTGCTAATTGCTGTACCAAATAATAATTAGAAATTAAGCTTGTTAAATCTTCAGAAGCCAATAGTACATCTAAATATGTAGTTTCTCCCGCCATATATATAGCTACTAATCTATCTCTTAATAATTTTTCCTTTTCTGCATATTCTTTTTGCAATTTTTCTATTTGTACCTGTTTTTCTGTTATGGAATTTTCTAACTTATTAATTTTATATTTTAGGTCATTTATTTCTTCTTCATATTGATTTATTTTTGAAGTTAAATCTTGTATTTCTTGTAATGCAACATTTTTCTCTGTTTTTATTTGTTCTATTTCTTCTTCTTTGTCTTCTATACCTTGTTGTAATTCTCCTTCTCTACTAGCAAAAGAAACATTTCCAGAAAGTATAACAATTAATATAATTAGAATAATAGATAGTATTTTTCTCTTCATAAATTTTTATACCTCCAAATACTTTTTCATTGAAATAGCACTACCTATTGTACCAATTCCAATTCCTAATATTAAATAAACTACTATTAGTAAATTAAACATACTCGAAAAGGTTAATAAATTAATATGAACACGTGCTGCTGATAATGAGGTTATTATTTTTTCTGTTGTTACATTATATGTAATTCCTAAAACTAATATTGATATAAAAGACGCTATTACACCAATTAAAATACCCTCCACCATAAATGGCCATCTTATAAATCCATTTGTTGCACCTACATATTTCATTATAGATATTTCTTTTCTTCTAGCATGTACAGTTAATTTTATAGTATTTGATATTATAAATATAGATATAAATATTAAAATTACTAAAATTACTCCTGAAGCAATTCTAACACCATTAGCTATATTTATTAATGCATTTATTGTATCATCTTTTGTTTGTATTTCTAGTACATTATCAAATTTAAGTATTTGCTCTTGCACCTCTTTGCTTTTTTCCAAATTTGTAAGAGTAACTACATAAGATGCTGGAAAAGGATTATCCTCTTCATAAGATTTTGCCAAATATGGTGTGTTTTTAAACATTACTTTCATTTGGTTTAATGCATCTTCTTTTGACTTATATACTACATTGTTAACATATTCTATTCCTCTTATTTGGTTTTCCAATTCTTTTTCTTGTTCTTTTGAGGCATTTTTATTTATAAAAACTTGCATGCCTTGTTGTGCCTCTATTTCTGCTATAACATGGTTAACATTTTCTCCTATTACAAAAAATATACCAAACACAAACATTGTTGCAAACATAATTATTAAAGATGCAATAGTTGATTTTTTATTTTTAAAAAAGTTTCTAAAACCTTCTCCAATTAAATATCCTAATACACTATATTTCACTATTATAACCACCTTTTTTATCATCTCTTATGATATTACCTTCTTCTATTTGAATAACTCTTTTCTTCATTCTATCTACTATATCTTTTGCATGTGTTGCTACAACTACAGTTGTTCCTCTTGCGTTTATGTCATTTAAAAGAGTCATAATATCCCACGCTGTTTCTGGATCTAAATTTCCTGTTGGCTCATCTGCTATTAACATTGAGGGGTTATTAACTAAAGCTCGTGCTAATGCTACTCTTTGTTGCTCTCCACCGGAAAGTTCATTTGGATAAACTTTTGCCTTATGGCTTAATCCTACTAATGATAAAACCATAGGTACTTGTCTTCTTATATGTTTAGGTGTTGCTCTTACAATATACATAGCATATGCAACATTATCATATACAGTTTTATCTGGTAATAATCTAAAGTCTTGAAAAACGACTCCCATACTTCTTCTTAAATATGGCACTCTACTTGGTTTTAAGAAAGTTGTATCTTTACCATTAATTATAATATTACCTTTTGTGGGTTCTTCTTCTTTTAGTATTAGTTTTATAAGTGTTGATTTTCCCGAGCCTGAACTTCCTACTAAAAAGGCAAACTCTCCTTTTTCTATTATAAAGTTTGCATTGTGAACTGCTTCTGTTCCTGTATCATATGTTTTACTAACATTTCTAAATTCAATCATGTGTATCTCCTTAATACTTTAGACATTTTCATACATTTTGTTTTTTATTCTCTATTATCATAACAATAAAACTGTTTATTTGCAATAGTTTTTTTGGTTAAAAACACCACTTTTTTTGGCTTAATTTACTATTTATGGGCTTTTTCTCCATTTTGTATATTTTTTTAAAATTCACAAAAAATTCACAAAAAAGTGTTAACCTTATTGGCAATGAAACTTATTGTATCCTATTATACAAAAAACATCGGACAAAATCCGATGCTCTTATTTTTAATTTTCTTTTACTTTTTCTATTATTGCTTCTGAATCTATTTTAAAATATTTCATTAGTTCTTCTGCTTTTCCTGATTTACCAAATTCATCTTTTATTCCCATTCTTATTACTTTTTTAGGTTCTACTTCTGCTAATACTTCACATACTGCACTTCCAAGTCCTCCTATTATGTTATGATCTTCCACTGTTATAACCTTTTGCGTTTCTATAGCACATTTTACAATTAATTCTTTATCTATTGGCTTTATTGTATGTATATCAACTACTCTAATATTTATTCCCTCTGTTGCTAACTTTTTCTTTGCTTTTAATGCTTCTTGTACTGTAATTCCTGTTGCAATTATAGTAGCATCTGTTCCATTACCTATTTGAATTCCTTTGCCAATTTCAAATTTTTGTTTTTCTTCATATATTACCTCTGATGCTAATCTGCATAATCTTAAATATACTGGTCCATTAATTTTAGAAATTTCTTCTACTGCCCATTTTGTCTGTATATCATCTGATGTACACATTACTATCATATTAGGAATAGTTCTCATTAAAGAAATGTCTTCTATCATTTGATGTGTTGCTCCATCTTCTCCTACTGTAATTCCTGCATGTGTTGCACAAATTTTTACATTTAATTTTGGATAACAAATACTGTTTCTAATTTGATCATAAGCTCTTCCAGCGGCAAACATAGCAAAAGTACTTGCATAAGGTATTTTTCCATATGTTGATAAACCTGCTGCTATTCCAAACATATTTTGTTCTGCTATTCCTACATCTATAAATCTATCAGGAAATTTTTTTGCAAAAATATTAGTTTTTGTTGCTCCAGATAAATCTGCATCTAATACTACTATATTTTTGTTCTTTTCTCCCAATTCAGCTAACTTTTCGCCATAACTTTGACGTGTAGCAATTTTTGTTTTTTCTTCCATATAACTCATTCCCTTCCTTTTAGCTCTTCTATTGCCTTTTCATATTCTTCCGCTTTTGGTGCCTTTCCGTGCCATTCTGCTTTTCCTTCCATGAATGATACACCTTTTCCTTTTATAGTTTTTGCTATTATTATCGTTGGTACTCCTTTAGTTTGTTTTGCTGTATCAAATGCATCTATCAAATTAGAAATATTGTGTCCATCTACATTTATTACTTTAAACCCAAAATTTGCAAATTTACCTTCTATGTTCGTTAATCCTGCTACCTCTTCTATTTTGCCATCTATTTGTAAACCATTATTATCTAAAATAACACACAAATTATCTAATTTGTTTTTACTTGCTGCCATTGATGCTTCCCATATTTGCCCTTCGTCTATTTCTCCATCCCCAAGCAAACAATATATTCTACAACCCTCTCTATCCATCTTTGATGCTATTGCCATTCCTACAGCCACCGATAATCCCTGTCCTAATGAGCCTGTTGACATATCTACTCCTGGAATATTTTTCATGTCTGGATGCCCTTGTAAATTACTTTCCATTTTTCTAAATGTATTTAACTTTTCCTTTTCAAAGTAACCTTTTTCTGCTAAAGTAGCATATAGCGCTGGACTACAATGTCCTTTTGATAGAATAAATCTATCTCTTGTAGGCGAGTTTGGTTCCTTTTCATTAATATTCATTTGATTAAAGTATAATACTGATAAAATATCTGCTGAAGATAGTGCACCACCAGGATGCCCAGAATTTGCTTCATATACTTGGTTTATTATATCTATTCTTATGTTATTAGCTATTTTTTCTAAGGCTTTAATATCTGTAATTTTCAAATTTAATCCCTCCCCACTTATTTTATATCACATCAATTTAATAAATTCAAGATTTTGCCTAAGCAATAAGGTAGAGATTTTATTTAAAAAATTTATTTTTAGATAAAATCTCCAACCTATTGTCTAAAAGTTACTTCCTTTTAATCTATTTTGTTCCAAATATTCTATCTCCCGCATCTCCTAGTCCTGGAACTATATACTTATTTTCATTAAGTCCTTCATCTATATGTGCACAATATATTTGTACATCTGGATGAAGTGTTTTTACTTTTTCTATTCCTTCTGGTGATGCAATAATTGATAAAAATTTTATTTTTGTTACTCCCTTTTTCTTTAGTAAGTCTATTGCATCTACTGCTGTTCCGCCTGTTGCAAGCATTGGGTCTAATAAGAATACCTCTCTTTTTTCTATATCTTTTGGTACTTTAAAGAAATAATTTACTGGTTCAAATGTTTTTTCATCTCTATATATTCCTATATGTCCTATTTTGGCATTTGGTACAACACTTATAACACCATCTAGCATTCCTGTTCCTGCTCTTAATATTGGCACAAATGCTAATTTATCTTCGTTAAATTTTCCTATTTTCATCTTTTTTAACGGTGTTTCTATTTCTATTTCTTCTAACTCAACATTTTTCATTGCCTCATAGCATAGGAACATTGCTATTTCACTTACAATCTCTCTAAATTCTTTCGTTCCGGTTTCTTTATTTCTTAATATTGCCAATTTGTGACTTATTAGTGGGTGGTTTAACACTACAGTTTCCATAATTTTTCCTCCTTTTTCTTGGTGTAGTAGTACAGATACTTTTTATATAAAGTTGATTTTTATTATACAAAAAAAGAATACTAATCCCCTTAGTATTCTAATTTATTTATTACTTTATGTATCTTTCTTTTTTCTTTAATCACTCTTTACACCTCTTTTTCAAATTTTACTATATAAATTAAAAGATTGCAATAGTAAATATAAAAATCTTGTTATTTTTATATAATTGTTGTATAATAGTATTATATCATTTTTATGGGGATGTATTTGGTTTCGACAGTATCCCAGAAGTAAGAATAGCGAGTAGTGGATTCGCCTGGCCACTTTAAAAGGCGAAAAATAAATATAAACGCTGATAATAGAGAATTAGCATACGCTGCCTAAGTGCAGTGTCATCTATTTATAGTTTACCCACGGCTATAAAATAGGTGTCGACTTAGTGGGAAACAAATCTATTTAGTTCTTCAGAAATAGAGGGTATTTTTAGAGAAGATATATTTTATTTAGTTTTGTTTATTAATCTAAATAAAAAAGAAATTAAATAATAAACTGCACTCGGAGAAGTTTATATGGAAGGATTTATGGACAGGAGTTCGACTCTCCTCATCTCCACCAAGAAATTAAAAACAATAAATTAAATTTAAAGGAGAAAATCAATATTACAGATTTTCTCCTTTTATTAATGACTAACATAGCATACATAATGCTATGGACACTAATGTAATAATAGTATATGAAAAATCCCAAATTATATGCAAAAAAACGATAGCCCTTTGAGCTATCGGATTATAATGATTACGTTCTTTTCAGAACGGACACTAATGTTTTATTAACTTGATTATAAACTATTTAATGGCAAAATGTCAAGCAAAATCCAAAATTTTATTCTTTTTTTAGAGGCCTTAGCCTATATAAACTTTCAAGTTGTGAATTAATTTTATTCCAGTCATTTGATGAAATATCAACTAAATTCCCTTTTTTTCTATAAGGATTTGTGATTCTTATTTTGCTAACAACTTTTAATTGCTCAACTAAAACCGTAGAATCAATTTCTTCTAAATCTATATGAAACCAAAAACCATCTTGTAGTCTTTTTGTTGTTAATGGAAGAACTGTACATATAGGAGAATTTTTAGATGTTCTTAAGACTAGGACAGGTCTTAATTTGTTTTGTTCGCTTCCAATATTTATTCCGAGATTACACCAGTAAATAAAATTATTATAAATTGGAAATTTAGGAAGTTGACCATTATATCTTAAATTTGCTTTTTCTTTAGTCCATTCAGAAAATTGAATTGAATCAGCAGTATTAATATTGTTTAATACGTTTTCAGTTTCTTCAATATTTCTGTGAATTTCATTATTCATAACCTCACCTCACTTTCTAAAAATATAGCATATTATAGATAATAAGTAAACAAAAGTTTGAATATTTTATAGAATTTTTTAAGTAAAAACTAGAAATTAATAATATATAATAGAAACTCAAAAAAGCCCTATACAAAGTATAGAGCTTTTTTGAGTTTTGTTTGCCTTCAGTTAAGAAAGCAAGTTTGCTGCTTCAAGTGCAATTTCTAATTCTTCATTTGCATTAATAACATAAATTGGAATTGGAGAGCACTTATGAGTAATTTCAAAACAGTTTTCGCTGTTGGCAGTGTCTGATAAACAAATACCATTTAAAATTGGAGACAACATGCGAAGTATTTCTTTACGTACAACAGGAGAGTTTTCACCAATTCCACCTGTAAATACAATCTGTTTTGGCTTTTCACCAAGTGAAACAATAGCTTTTGCCATATTTTCTGCAACAGAATGACAAAATGCGGTTAATGCAAAAATGCAGTCGTCATTATATCTTTCAACACCGTTAAGAATATCGAGCATATTGCCTTGGCCTGTAAATGCATATAAGCCAGATTCTTTGTTAAGAGTTGATAAAATATCGTTAATGTCATAACCGAATTTGTTGTGCAAATGCTGAATAACTGCTGGATCGATATTGCCTGAGCGTGTGCCCATAATACAACCACTTAATGGACTAAATTCCATAGAAGTGTAGACCGATTTTCCTTCACTTACAGCACATATGCTTGTTCCTTGACCAATATGAGCCATTACAGCTGAAATGTTTTGCTTTCCAATTTTATTGCCAAGAACTCTAGTTAAATAAGAGTAGCTTGTTCCATGAAATCCGTACTTTCTAATTCCAGAATCATACCAAGAATCGGGAATTGCATAACGAAAGTTAATTTCAGGAATAGTTTGATGAAATGCGGTGTCAAAAACAGCAACATGGATTGCAGAAGGAAGTAAATTTTCACAACATCTTATGCCGGAAATTCCAACAGGGTTGTGCAATGGAGCTAACTCATTGCAAGTTGTGATTTTCTCAAGAACTTCTTCTGTAATGATTGTTGGTTTAGAGAAAAACGTACCGCCATGAACAATTCGATGACCTACAAAAGATATATCTTCTAAGTTTTTTATAACTTTTCTGTTTGAAAGGTCATTCAAAATAAGCTGCAAAGCCTGCTCATGTGTTAACGAAGTATTGTCTTCATCTAATAAAGAATAAGAAATACCGTTAACCTTTGTTGTTACTGTTGAAGAAGAGGTTTTTAAATGTCCTGCTCTTGCTTCAAAAAGTGTTTCTTTGGTATCAGTATCAATTAACCGTGTTTTAATTGAACTACTACCACAGTTTACTATAAAACCTAACATTAAGCCTTCCTTTCTAGAAAGTAAAAATTTTTACTTTCATAAATACAAAACAACAAGTTCCATAGGCGATTATAGCATAAAGGTAAAGAAAACACAATATGTAAACAAAATAAAAAATAGAACTTTCCTATAACATAAAAAAGACTTCTACATATTGTAGAAGTCTTTTTGGCTGGGCTGGCTAGATTCGAACTAGCGCATGCATGAGTCAAAGTCATGTGCCTTACCGCTTGGCTACAGCCCAATATATTAATGGGGTGGAAGATGGGACTCGAACCCACGGTCTCCAGTGCCACAAACTGGCGCGTTAACCAACTACGCTACATCCACCATAGTGTTATGCGCTTATCGCTAGCACATTTTATATTTTAACCTATTATTCTACTATTTGTCAATACTAAATAAAAAATTTATGAAATTTGTTATAAAAACTTGAAAAGAAAATACACTTAATATATAATTCGTACAAAGATAAGGGAGTAATTGGCATATAAAATATGTAATGTAGGCAACATAACCGGTTTTAAAAATCTGTCTATATTTTAAATAATGAGACTTATCTGTAGAGTTCCTACAGATGAATCTCATTATTTTTATTATACCTACATAAAAAAATATTTTTGTAAAATAATATAAACAAGGAGGAAATATATGGAGAAAAATTGGTTTAATCAAACTGTAAAAGAGGTTGAAACAGAACTAAAAACAAATTTAGAAAATGGATTAGATGATAATGAGGTAAAGAAACGACTTAATGAATGTGGTTCGAACGAGTTAAAAGGGAAAAAGAAAAAAAGTACTTTTGCCAAAATTTTAGAGCAGTTTAAAGATTTTTCAATAATTATTTTAATTATTGCAGCAATTATTTCAGGAATTGTTGGTGTAGCACAAGGCGAAGGAATTACAGATACTATTGTAATTTTAATAGTTGTAATAGTAAATGCTATTATAGGAGTTAGCCAAGAAAATAAAGCTGAGAAATCCTTAGAAGCATTGCAGAAATTGAGTAGCCACGCCGTAAAAGTAAAAAGAAATGGTAAAGTAGAGGTTATACCTTCAAGTAATTTAGTCCCAGGAGATGTTGTTGTAATAGAAACAGGAGATTACATTTCTGCAGATTTAAGAATTACAGAAGCAGTAAACTTAAAGTCACAAGAAGCATCTTTAACAGGTGAATCTTTACCAATAGAAAAAATGGCAAGTAAAATAGAAGAAAGAGAAATAGGTGTTGGAGATAGAATAAATATGCTATTTTCATCAAGCTTAATAACTTATGGCAGAGGAGAAGCAATAGTTGTTGCAACAGGAATGAATACAGAAGTTGGTAAAATAGCTAATATGTTAAACAATACAGAAAAGCAAGAAACTCCGCTTCAAACAAAGCTAAATAAACTTGGTAAAACACTTGGAATTGCAGCAATTATAATTTGTATAGTAATATTTTTAATTGGAATTATACAAGGTAAAGAAATAATAAATATGTTTATGGTAGCTGTAAGTTTAGCCGTTGCAGCAATTCCAGAAGGTTTAGTTGCAGTATCAACCATAGTACTTGCAATAGGTGTTCAAAAAATGGTAAAGAAAAATGCAATAGTAAAAAAATTGCCAGCAGTAGAAACACTTGGAAGTAGTACAGTAATATGTTCAGATAAAACAGGAACACTTACACAAAACAAAATGACAGTAAAAAAAGCATTTTGGAATAAAAAACTTATAGATATAGAAAATATAAAAATGGACAACGAATTTTTTCAGCTTCTAAATAATGCTATACTTTGTAACGATTCAAAAATACTAGAAGATGGAAGTCTTACTGGAGATCCAACAGAAACAGCTTTAACAGAAGTTGCATTCAAATTTAACTTCGATTCAAGTGTATATTCAGATATGCCAAGAATTGCAGAGGTACCATTCGATTCTGAGAGAAAATTAATGACAACAATTCATAAAGTAGCAGATAACCTATACAGAGTATATACAAAAGGTGGAATAGATGAATTATTAAGAATTTGTAAAGGTTATGAAATAGATGGAGAATTAAAAACAGACTTAGAAAATTATAAAGTAGAAATAAATTCTGCAAATGAAGAAATGGCAAAAAATGCACTCAGAGTTTTAGGCTTTGCATATAAAGAAATGGACCACAAACCAAACAAAGAAGAACTAGAAAACATAGAAAACGACTTAATATTTATCGGAATGTTAGGAATGATAGACCCACCACGTGAAGAAGCAAAACATGCAGTAGAAAAATGTAAAACAGCAGGAATAAAAACTGTAATGATTACAGGAGACCATAAAATAACTGCAATGGCAATAGCAAAACAACTTGGGATTTTAGAAAATGAGAATGAAGCATTAACAGGAGAAGAACTTGAAAAAATATCTGATGAAGAATTAACAAAAAATATAAGAAAATATTCTGTATATGCAAGAGTATCTCCAGAACACAAAGTTAGAATAGTAAAAGCATGGCAAGCAAATGGAGAAATAGTTGCTATGACAGGCGATGGGGTAAACGATAGTCCAGCATTAAAAACTGCAGATATAGGTTGTGCAATGGGAAATGTAGGAACAGAAGTTGCCAAAGAAGCTGCAGATGTTATATTAACAGATGACAATTTTGTAACAATAGTTTCAGCAGTTGAAGAAGGTAGAAGAATATATGACAATATATTAAAAGTAATACAATTTTTAATATCATCAAATATAGGAGAAGTAATAGTGTTATTTGTTGCAACACTATTAACGCCATTACTTGCAAAATGGTGTGGAGTAACAGATGTAGGATTAATAGAAGTATTATTACCAATACACATTTTATGGGTAAATTTAGTAACAGATTCACTTCCTGCATTAGCACTAGCGTTCGACCCTGCAGATAAAGAAATAATGAAAAGAAAACCTTTAAAACCATCAAAAGGTGTATTTACTAAAGGAATGGCCTATAGAGTAGTATACCAAGGAATAATGGTTGGTTTGCTTACACTTGCAGCATTTATTATAGGAATGGCTACAACAAAAACTCCAATAGAAGGACTTACTTTAGATGAATCAAAAGTAGAAGTGGGTCAAACAATGGCATTTATAACACTATCAGTAGGAGAACTTGCACATGTATTTAATGTAAGAAACAACAAGAAAACAATATTTAGTAAAGAATTATTTAATAATAAAAAACTATTAATAAATACAGGAATATCACTTGTATTAGTTTTAGTAATATTATTTATACCAGCTTTAAGACACATATTTAGTATACCTTTATTACCAAAAGACAATATAATAGAATTAATAATACTTGTTCTTATGCCAATAGTTATAGTTGAAATATTAAAAATATTAAAAATAAATACATTTAAAGATGAATAATGATAGGCACGGAAGTACCGTGCCTTAAATTTTAGGGGGATATATGATAAAAAGAATAATATTTGATTTAGATAACACATTAATAGAATGGAAAAATGAATACTGGGACGGGGTTGAAGAAGCTTTAAAGTTTGAACATATTAAATATACAAAACAAGATATAAAAGATATTGAAAATGCTATGAATAAATATGAAAGTGAATATAATATATATACAAAAGAAAACATGCTAGAATGTATAAATAAATATATAAAAATTAAAGTTAATATGGAATTTTTAGAAAAGTGTTTAGAATATTTTTCTAACTGTATACCAAATAAAATAGATAAAGACATATATGAAACCTTAGAATATCTATCTAAAAAATATGAATTAGTAGTTCTAACAAATTGGTTTGAAAAACAACAAGCTAAAAGATTAGAAACAGTAGGTATATTAAAGTATTTTAGTAAAGTATATGCACCAGAAACATTCTTAATAAAACCAAATAAAGAAGCATTTATGAAAGCATGCCAAAATAAGCCAGAAGAAGCAGTAATGGTTGGGGACAGCTTAAAGGCCGATATAGAAGGAGCAATAAATGCAGGCTTAAAAGCCATATATATAAATAAAAATGCAAAAAAAAGCAGTAGAGATTATATAACTATAAATGAATTTTCGGAATTAAAAAATGTCTTATAAGGTAGTAGACTAATTATTGATATTTCCTAAATAATGTTGTATAATGTCAATTATTGTATAAGGAGATAGAAATATGAGAATTAGATTTAAAAAGTGGGCTAGATCTGAATTAGAAGCAAGTGAATTTTATATAGATAATCCAGAAGATTATAAAGGTAAGTGGAGAGAACTTTTTAAAAATCCAGAAGCACCTTTACATTTAGAACTTGGTTGTGGTAAAGGTACATTTATGGCAAAGCTTGCTACAAGAGATAGAAACGTAAACCATATAGCTATAGATGTTGTTGATGCAATGTTAGGGTTAGCAAAAAGAAATATTGAGGCTGAATTTAAAGAAAATAATATAGAAATAGATAACGTATATTTAACAAGATTTGATATAGAGAGAATACTTTTAATTATGGACAAAAAAGATAGTATAGATAGAATATATATTAATTTTTGCAATCCATGGCCTCGTGGAAAACATAGAAAAAAGAGATTAACACATACAAGACAATTAGAAAAATATAAACAAATAATTAGTCCAAATGCAGAAATTTATTTTAAAACAGATGATGATGAATTATTTGAAGCAAGTTTAACATACTTTGAAGAAAGTGGGTTTAAAATTATAAAGAAAACCTACGACCTACATAGTGAAAATGTAGCAGATAATATAATAACAGAACATGAAAAAATGTTTTCGGAACAAGGAATAAAAATAAAAGCATTGATTGCAAAATTATAAAAAATGGTTTATAATATATTATGTAACCGAAGTTTAATCACTTAAGGAGGTAGGAATGTATAATACAAACCTATATTACAAATTATTGTGCCAAAAGAGATATGCATTATTAGATGCGATTGTCTGTGAAGATTTAGATGATTTACTTGCAATTGAACCTAATAAGCGGACTGCAAAACAGAAGAAAGCAATTAGTTATCTTCAGAGATTTGAAAAATCTGTTAACCAGGGAAAAAGAAATATTAAAATGTTGCATAAGCTAAGTGAATTGTAGTTATTAAAAAACACAGGAGGGTGACCAAATTTTGGTCACCTTTTCCAATTTTATTGAATATAAAAAATTTTTTTGAAGAAAATAAAAATGGTGATGTGTATGTTTATTCCAGATGCAATATATATGGAAGAAGAAATTGAAAATTATAAGCTTGGAAAAGAGCTTTTAGAAAAATATAAAGATGTTCCTAAAAAAATAATAGATAATCATAATAATATTGAAGAAATGAGGAAAAAGGAAAATTCGGAATTTGCAAAAATGAAAAGAAATTTAATAATAGGAACTAGAAAAACTCATAACTATGTAGAAAATCATAAGGTTTCAGATTATTTGGTACCGTATACATCCTCTGGTTGTATTGCAATGTGTATGTATTGTTATTTGGTATGTAATTATAATAAATGTGCATATTTAAGGCTTTTTGTAAATAGAGAGCAAATGTTAGATAAAATTATAAAAAGAGCAAATAAAGCAGAAGAAGATTTATGCTTTGAAATCGGAAGCAATAGCGATTTAATTTTAGAAAATACGATAACAAATAATTTAGTTTGGACAATAGAAAACTTTAAAAATTCTCCAAAAGGTAAATTAACTTTTCCAACGAAATTTGATATGGTGGATCCAATACTAGGATTAGACCATAAGGGAAAAGTAATAGCTAGAATGAGTATAAATCCTACAGAAATTATAAATAAAGTTGAATTTGGAACCTCAAGATTAAAAGGTAGAATAGAGGCAATAAACAAACTTGCAGAAGCAGATTATCCTATTGGAATTTTAATTGCACCAATAATATTAGTAGAAAATTGGAAAGAACTGTACGAAAATCTTCTAAAAGAATTGAAAGAAAAACTAACAGAAAAAGCAAAGAAAAATGTATTTTTTGAATTAATATTTATGACATATAGTTATGTTCATAGAATGATAAATACCGAAGCTTTTCCAATGGCAGTAAATTTATATGACACAGAGCTGATGACAGGAAGAGGAAAAGGAAAGTATATGTACAAAAAAGTAATAAGAGAAGATGCAGAAGTTTTTATGAAAGATATTATGTATAAATATTTTCCTAATAATAAAATTTTATATATTTCATAACTGAATAATTTATAGTAATTTGGAAAGAATTTATTTGAGTATGGAATATACCATAATTATGGAAAGAAGGTTTTATTATGATTGAAAAATTAAACAAATTACTAAGCGATTTAAATGTGTTTTACCGTAAATTGCAAAATTACCACTGGAATGTAAAAGGACACGATTTCTTTACAATTCATGCAAAATTAGAAGAATACTATAATGAAGTAAATGAACAAATAGATGAAATTGCAGAGCATATACTAATATTAAATGGGCAACCCCTAGGAACAATGAAAGACTATATAAATACCTCAGATATTGAAGAAGCAAAAAATGAAAAAATAACATCTCAAGAAATATTCACAGAAGTTATAAAAGATTTAGAAAAATTACTAGAAGATGTAAAACAAATAAAAAAATGTGCAGATGAAAATGAAGATTATCCAACTTCAAGTTTAATGGATGAATATATAGAAAATTATGGAAAAAAATTATGGATGCTAAAACAAATGAAACAATAAAATAATCAGAATAGCTAATACGGCTATTCTTTTTCTATTTCACACAAAATACACAAAATGTAAATACTTTAGAAATAAATTAAATATAAAATACCAGCATAAAATATAAAAAGAAAAGAGGTTTTTTATGAATGATTCGTTTTATAAAGAAAATATATAATATCAGATTGTAGGGGCGGACGCCTATGTCCGCCCACTTACGGAAACTAAAATTAATTTATATGAGTCACTTGAAATATAGTGACTCTTTTTATATAATTGCTTTGAGAATTATGAATAAAGAGAAAAATACATATCTGGAATTCATGCCAGAATATAAAAATAAAGGAGAAATATACATGATACATAGAATGAAATTAAATGAAAGCCCATTTGAAAGAATAAAAAACGGAACAAAAACAATAGAATTTAGGCTATATGATGAAAAAAGGCAACAAATAAAAGTAGGAGATAAAATAGAGTTTTCAAAATTACCGGATTTACAAGAAAAATTGTTAGTAGACGTTATCAAATTATATAGAGAGGATTCTTTTGAAAATTTATTTAGAAAACTATATAAAGATGAAGATGAAATAAAAAGAAAAACTAAATCAATGTACAAGTACTATTCTCCAGAAAAAGAGAAAGAATATGGAGTTTTAGGTATTGAAATAAAATTAATAAAGATAATTTAAGATCAAATTTTAAATAACAAAAGAGGTAAAAAGATGAAAGAGAAAATAGCAATAATTGTATCAGTTCTTATTATAATTGTATCAATATTTTTCTATAGTCTAATTGAAAATAATGATGACTTTGCGCCATACGAATGTAAAGAGTACAATAAAGATTATGAGTTAGGTACAGATGTATATGATTTATCCAAAATAAAAAATGAGCTAACGAATATAGCACAGGAGTACGAAAAAGGGCTAAAGTTAACCTTTATTCAATACGATATAAATGAAAATAGCAAAACCGCTATATTCCAATTTTATAAAGATGATTATAATGGAAAAAATAAAGCATGTTTACTTACTATGAATATTGACATTGATAAAAATAAAATGACAAAAATAAAGTATGAAAAAGGAAATGGAAAAAGAGTAACAGGATATTCTAATGAAATTAATTCATTAGAAAAAATATCAGATTATATAAATCTAAATGAAAATATTAAAATTATTATTGCTGGTGAAGATATAACATTATATAAAGATGGACAAAAGATTAAAAAGAATGATTTTGTTAAAAACATTACTAATAATATAAATGAATATGTTTACAATGGCAATGGAATGGTAACAGAGGTAAATGACGATAATATAATTTTTGAAAATCAATCAAATAATAAAAAATACTCCATAGATATAAATAACGATTTAAAGTTTGTAAATGGAAGAACAAATGATGAAATAAATATTAATGAAATAAAAGTTGGTTATTATATAGATACACTTACTCAAGAGCAAAATGTAATTAGTGTATTAAGTAATATAAAAGGTGAAGAATTAAGAAAAGAACTAATGAAAAATTTTACATTAGAAAATCCTATTTATTTAACAGTTTCTCCGGTAGGTACAAATATGAAAATAATAAATAAAAATAAAGCAATATTAACTATAACTTATGGCGATTTATTATCTGATTATAATACAGATAGTGGAGAATTTGAAATGAAAGTAGAAATTAATTCAAATACAAAAATAGAATGCAAAGGTGGAATTAATAATATAGAACAATTAGGAGATGTATCGTTAGATATAATAAAAATAAAGCTAGATAAAAATACTATTAATAATGAAATACCAGTTGCCACGTACTTTATGTCTAGCAATGGTGATTAAATTAAATGATAAATTGTAGGTGAAAATAATGGAATTAGTTATAAAAAGATTTATAAGACTATACCCCATTATTTACAAAATACCATATGGGGTATACAATATCAGTGGATTATAAATAGGAAAGGAATGAGAGAATATGAAAGAATTAAAATTAAAAGTAAGTGGTATGGTTTGTGGAGGCTGTGAAAATAGAGTAAAAACAGCTTTATCAGAAATTAACGGTGTAGAAAGCGTAGATGCAAATCATAATACTGGAATAGTAACTATAACTTCAAAAGAAGATATAGATGTTAGTAAAATTAAAGAAAGAATAATAGATATTGGTTTTGAAATAGTAGAGGAATAGAGAATATGAAAAGTTTAATTTTATCAATAGATGGAATGACTTGTAGTGCATGTTCAAATGGGTTGGAAAAATACTTAAATAAGCAAAATGGAATATTTAATACTAGTGTAAATCTTGTTATGGCAAATGCTACAATAACATATGATGAGAATATTTTAAATCAGGAAAAAATAGAAAAGTATGTAAAACAAGCAGGATTCAAAAGTTTAGGTATATTTAAGGAAATTAACATAGAAAAAAATAATAAAAAAGAAAAAACACAGTTTATTATTTTTACAATTCTTGCAATTATTTTAATGTATATTGCTATGGGCCATATGGTTGGATTTCCTGTTATAAGCTTTTTAGACATACATCATAATCCAGTAAATTATGCTACAAGTTTATTAATTTTGACAATTGCATTTTTGATATATGGATACGATATTTTAAAAAATGGATATAAAAATTTAATTCATAAAATACCTAATATGGATACACTTGTTTCAATAGGTGTTATAAGTAGTTTTGTTTATAGTGCATATGGTATGTATATGATATTAAAAGGAAATCATTATCTAACAATGAATTTATATTTTGAATCATCTGCAATAATAATTTACTTTGTCAAACTTGGAAGATATATTGATGGAATAAGTAAAGACAAAACAAAAGAGGCAATACAAAAATTAGTAGAAATAACACCAAATAAAGCAATTATAGAAGTAGAAGGTATTCAAAAGGAAGTAACTCTTGATGAAATAAAAAAAGGTGACACAGTAATTTCAAAAGCAGGAGATAAAATTGCGGTAGATGGAGAAATTATTGAAGGTAGTGCACATTTAGATGAATCGTTTATAACAGGTGAAAGCAAACCTGTAGCTAAAGGCACTGGGGAGAAAGTAATTGCAGGAAGCTTAAATTTCGATGGTTTTATAAAATATAAAGCAGAAAGAATAGGAAAAGAATCTACTGTTTCAGAAATTGTAAAATTAGTTATAGAGGCAAGTAATACAAAAGCACCAATAGCAAAAATTGCAGATAAAATTTCTGGATATTTTGTTCCAGCAGTTATTGCTCTTGCATTAATTACTTTTTTTGTATATCTAATTTTAGGTTATAATTTTGGAACAGCATTAAGTACCTTTATTACAGTATTAGTAGTTGCTTGTCCTTGTAGTTTAGGATTAGCTACTCCACTTGCAATAGTAGTTAGCGAAGGTGTGTGTGCAAGCAATGGTATATTAGTAAAGAAAAGTGAAATTTTAGAAAATGCTTCTAAAATTAATACAATAGTATTTGATAAAACAGGTACATTAACATATGGAAAACTAAAAATTGCAAAAATATACAATTACAGTAATCTTTCAGAAAAAGACTTAATAAAGCTTACAGGAAGTGTAGAGGAAAAATCAACACATCCAATAGGGAAGGCTTTTACATACTATATGCAAGAAAATAAAATTGAAAAATTAAATGTAGAGGATATGCAAAACTTAGCTGGTTATGGAATAGTTGGAACAGTTAACAATCAAAAAATAATATTAGGTAATAGAAAGATAATAGAAAAGTTTTCTATTAAAAATAATCATTTAGAAGATGAAAAAGAATTGGCTCTTAATGGAAATAGCATTGTTTATGTAGCAAATGAAAACGAAGTTTTAGCTTTAATTGGAGTTAATGATATTGTAAGAGAAAATTCTAAGAATGTTATTGAAGAATTAAAAAAACATAATATTAATTCAATAATGCTAACAGGAGACAACAACGAAACAGCAGAAAAGATAGGCAAAGAACTTGGAATAACTAAAGTAATTTCAAATGTTCTGCCATCTCAAAAATCAGAAACAATAAAAAAACTAAAAGAAGATGGAAATAGAGTTATGATGTGTGGGGATGGCATAAATGACAGTCCAGCATTAACAAATGCAGATATTGGTGTAAGTGTAAAAAGCGGAACAGATATTGCAATGGATTCAAGTGACGTTATTTTAACAAAAAATGATTTATATTCAATATTAAAATTAATAAAAATTAGTGAAAAAACAGTTAAAAATATAAAACAAAACCTATTTTGGGCATTTTTCTATAACTGTTTAATGATACCTATTGCCATTGGAATATTTAAGCCATTAGGAATTTCTATAAATCCTATGATTGCAAGTTTAGCAATGGTATTTAGTAGTTTAACAGTAATTTTAAATGCTTTAAGACTTAAAAAATGCTATAATTTATAAAAAAAACTACACAAACTAAAAAATATATGTTACAATGTTAACTGGATTTGTAAAATTTAGAAAATTTTTAAGATATAGTAGAAAGAAATAAAAGGAGGAATTAAAATGTCAGGACATAGCAAATGGCACAACATACAAGCTAAAAAAGGTAAAGCAGATGCAGCTAGAGGTAAAATCTTTACAAAACTAGGAAGAGAATTATTAATTGCAACTAAAGAAGGTGGACCAGACCCAGCAGGGAATTCTAAATTAAAAAATGTTATTGCAAAATGTAAAGCGGCAAATATGCCAAACGATACAATTAATAATGCAATTAAAAAAGCTTCAAGTAGTAATGAAAATTATGAAGAAATGATTTATGAAGGTTATGGACCTTGTGGTGTTGCTGTTATTGTTGAAGCAAGTACAGATAATAAAAACAGAACCGCAGCAGATGTAAGACATGTTTTTGATAAATCTGGAGGAAATCTTGGAACAACAGGTTGTGTATCTTATTTATTTAATAGAAAAGGTGTAATTATAATAGATAAAACAACAACAGATAAAGATGAAGATGAACTTATGATGCTTGCATTAGATAATGGAGCAGAAGACTTTACATCTGATGAAGAATGTTACGAGATAACAACATCACCTGAAGACTTTTCTACAGTTAGAGAAGCTTTAGAAAATGAAGGATTAGAATTTGTAGAAGCTGAAATTCAAAGAGTTCCAACTACATATGTTGCATTAGATGAAAAAGGACAAGAAAAAATGGAAAGACTTATAGAAAAACTAGATGAATTAGATGACGTTATGAATGTTTACCATAATTGGGAAGAATAAAACTCAAATATCTCGCATATACATATTAATATGTATATGCGTTTTTTATTTTAAATATTTAAAATTTTTTACACAATATATGCAAGTTTAAAAGTAGAAGGCGACCATCGGTCGCCTTTCTATGAAAGGGTGAAAAATGAGCTATAATGATATTTTAAGATATTTTCCAGATAATATAAGAGTAGTTTTGGAAAATGAAATAAATAATAATTTAGTTATAGAAGAAATAAGAATAAGAAATTCTAAACCAATAATTTTAAAATTAAACAATTCCGAAAAAATAATAAACTATATAGTACAAACAGAAGATGTATTAAAAATATTGCAAAGTATTTGCGAAAATTCTATATATTCATACCAAAATCAAATATGTGAAGGTTTTATAACTATAAAAGGTGGACATAGAATAGGAATTACAGGAAGTGCTGTAATAGAAAATAATAAAGTTAAAAATATAAATTACATATCAAACTTAAATTTTAGAATAGCAAGGCAAATAATAGGTTGCTCTAACAACATAATTAAAGAAATAATTAATCAAGAGGAAAATACTATTTATAACACTTTAATTGTATCTCCACCAGGAGCAGGAAAAACAACACTATTAAGAGATATAATTAGAAATTTAAGTAATGGAACCGAAGAAATTACAGGAAAAAACATAGGAGTTGTAGATGAAAGAGGAGAAATTGCAGCAATGTATAAAGGAATTCCTCAAAACGATTTAGGAATAAGAACAGATATAATTGAAAACATTAAAAAATCTGTAGGGATGAAAATGCTTATAAGGTCAATGGCACCAGAAATTATAGTAGCAGATGAAATAGGAAGTAAAGAAGACGTGCAAGAAATAAACTATGCAGTATGTTCAGGAATAAAAGGAATATTCACAGCACATGGAAATTCATTAGAAGATTTGAAACTAAATCCAGCTATAGCAGAATTAATAGAAAAATATATATTTGAAAGACTGATATTTTTAGATAAAAACAATAAAGGAAAAGTAAATAAAATATATGCATTAGATAAAATAAATAAAGAATACAAAATAATTTAAAAATTATTAAATATTTATTGCATAGTAAAAAGAATAATGTTAAAATACTTTTATAAAAAAGAAGGAGGTGAAAATTAATGGAAGAAAAAAGATTTATTGAATTGATGGAAGCAAACAACGAAAAATTGTACAAAGTGATGGACGAAAAAATTGAAGCTAACAATGAAAAGCTATCTGTTATGATGGACGAAAAGATAGAGGCTAATAACGAAAAAATATCTGTTATGATAGATGAAAAAATTAAAGAAAACAATAAAATTTTAGACAAAAGATTTGATCAACTTGAAGAAAAGATTATTGACAACAATTTTTATTTCGAAGAAAAGTACGGTAAAAAAATTGATGCTATGTTTGAAAAAATAATGATGGATGACCAGAAAAATGATAAAAAGTTTGATGAATATGAAAATTACATGGCATTAAACAATAAACGTTTACTTTCACATGAGGTTAGAATTACTAATTTAGAAAAGACAGTAAGTTTAAAATAATTTATAATCTAAAAATAACCAGAAAAATAGTAGGCATATATATTATATCTAATAGGAGATGTAATATATATGCCTACTATTTATATTTTATATATAAATATGTTCTAAAAACAAAAACTCCTGAATATAATATATTAATATTAAATTAAGGAGTTTTTTATGTTTATTATTAAAACAATAATTTTACTAACTATATTTGGTACAAGTTTAAGTTTAGGAATAATGTTTTCAAAAAAATATTCAAATAGAGTAAAAACACTTAAAGAATTAAATTCAGCACTAAACATATTTCTAACAAAAATAAAATATACATATGAACCTATACCAGATATATTTGAAGAAATATCAAAAAATACATATAAAAATGTTTCGAATTTATTTTATGAATCCAGCCAAAAGATGAAAAATACAGAAGCAGGCACAGCATGGCTGAACTCCATAGAAGAAAGCAATTTAGAAATAAACGAAGAAGATAAAAACATTTTAAAAGGTTTATCAAAACTTCTCGGTAAAACAAATTTAGAAGGACAAGTTAGTGAAATAGAGCTAACCCAAAGTTTTTTGAAAAAACAAATAGAAGATGCAGAACAAGAAAGACAAAAAAACGAAAAACTATATAAAACATTAGGAATGACAATAGGACTAGCAATAGTTATATTGCTAGCTTAATAAAACAAAAGAAAGGAATTTATACATATGAATATTGAATTACTTTTTAAAATAGCTGCAGTAGGAATTTTAGTTGCAGTACTTCACCAAGTGTTAGTAAGAGCAGGAAGAGAAGATCAAGCCATGATGACAACTTTAGCAGGACTTGTAATAGTTTTAACAATGGTAATAAAACAAATAAGTGGCCTGTTTGATGCTGTGCGAACAATGTTTAATTTATAAGAAAGGAATTATATATGGATATTATAAAAATAATAGGAGTTCGGTTTAATAGGGCTAATTATTATAATTATACTAAGACAATATAAACCAGAATTCACATTATATGTTTCTTTAATGGTAGGAGTAATAATATTTTTTATGATATCTGGACAATTAGCCGGTATAATAAAACTTCTATCAGATTTTTCTAACAAAGCAAGCATTAATAGTCAATTTCTCGGAATTTTATTAAAAATAACAGGAATAGCACTTTTAACAGAATTTGCAGTAAGTGTGTGCAAAGATTCTGGAGAAAATTCAATAGCAAGCAAGGTAGATTTAGGAGGAAAAATTATGATAATTTCTGTATCAATTCCTATAATTTCAAGCCTATTAGAAACAATAATAAAAATTTTACCTTAAACAAAAGAATACATTTCTAAAAAAGAGGTATACATATGAAAAAAATATTATTAATACTAGCAGTGGCATTACTTTTAGAAATACCAAGTGTATATGCAACAGACGAAACAGAAAATGTAGAAATAAATACAGAAGATATTATATCAAGCCAAATGGATGAGCTAAATGTAAGCAATTTTATAACAAAAAGTAAAGAATATTCAGGAGAATTTATGGAAGACATAGATATAGGAGAACTTTTACAATCTGCTATATCTGGAAATATAAACAATGATACATTTTTCAAAAAAATAGTAAATCTATTTGGAAAAGAAATTAAATCAACAATAAAAATTTTAGGAAGTATTTTAATAATAATTATAATACATAGTATTCTTAAAAGTATTAGCGATGGACTAGAAAACAAAAGCATTTCAACAATTACATATTATGTGCAATACATATTAATAGTAACATTAATAATGAGTAACTTTGCAGACATTATATCACTTACAAAACAATCTATACAAAATATGTTGGGCTATGGTCAAACACTTGTACCTTTACTAATGACTTTACTTTTAACCACAGGAAGTATAACTTCAGCAGGTGTAATAGAGCCAATAATACTTTTTTTAATAAACTTTATATCAAATATGCTAGAAGTTTTTATAATACCAATGGTATTAATTTCAACAGCAATTGGAATTATTTCAAAAGTATCAGAAGAAGTACATATAGATAAAATATCTAAATTTATGAAATCTAGCATAGTTTGGCTTTTAGGAATAACACTTACACTTTTTGTATCTGTAGTTTCAATAGATGGAAGCTTAACAAGTAGTGTGGATGGAATAACTGCAAAAACTACTAAAGCAGCAGTAAGTAATTTAATACCTGTTGTAGGCAAAATATTAGGTGATACAGTAGACACAGTTATAGGTTGCTCAAATATACTAAAGAATGCCGTTGGAATTGTAGGAATACTTGTAATAATTGCAATATGTATAGGTCCTATTATAAAACTTACAATTTTAACACTTTCATATCATCTTGTGGCAGCAATAAGTCAACCAATAGCAGATGCAAAAATAGTAAAGCTATTAGACGAAATGGGAGAAACTTTCAAATTGTTATTAGGAATTATGAGTGCAATAGCTGTAATGCTGATAATTGGAACAACATTAGTTATTAAAATTTCTAATAGCGGAATGATGTATAGATAAACGGAGGAAAAATAATGTGATAAATGCAATGTCGACTTGGGCAAAATCTATTATTCTAGCAGTTATAGTTTCTACAATAATACAAATGATTTTGCCAGAAGGAAATAATAAAAAGTACATAAAAACTGTAATAGGATTATACATATTATTTACAATTATATCGCCAATAATATCTAAAATAAGTGGAGGAAACTCTACAATAGATGTATCTAAATATGAAAATTACTTTAATGTGGAAAGTACCACTACTGCAAGTGCAAATGTAATAGATAAAAATTTGGATAATACATATACTTCAAGTATTAAAGCAGATATAAAAAATAGAATGAAACAAAAAGGTTATAAAGTTAATAGTTTAGATGCGAATATAGAATTAAAAAATGAAGAATCGTATGGAACTATTAATAGTTTGAAAATAAGTTTAGAAAGAGAAGAAAGTAACAATAACTCAAATATACAAGCTGTTAATAAAATAGAAATAAAGATTTCAAACAATACAAACGAAGTAAAACAAAATAATTTAACATCTATGGAAAAGCAAGAAATTAAAAACTATTTGTCAGAAATATATAGTATAAAAAAAGAAAATATAGAGGTTGATTAGCATAAAATAAGGAGGTTTTACAAATGAAGAATATTCCTAACAAAATAAAAGAATTGTATTCAGCAGAGGGTAAAGAAAGCAAGAAGAAAATGGAAAATATGGTTATACTGCTAATAATTCTTATAATTACTTGTATAGCTGTTAATAAAATTTGGAATGGAGATAAAAAAGAAGATGAAACACAAACTAGGCAAAATACTACAACAGGAAAGCAATTAGCTATACAAGGAAATAACTCTAATTCAGAAAATACAACAGATTTGCAATCTAATTTAGAAAGAATTTTAAGTAATATAGATGGTGTAGGAAAAGTTTCTGTATTACTTACATATTCAGAAAGTAGTGAGCTAGTTCCTTTATACGATGAGACCAAAAGTGAAACAACAACAGAGGAAGCAGATACTTCTGGTGGAAAGAGAACTACAACAGATACAAATACACAGAAATCTGCAATAATGCAAGAAAATAGTAGTGGAGAAAAAAGCATTATAACTCAAAAAAATGTTTCACCCAAAATAGAAGGAGCAATAATTACTGCAGAAGGAGGAGAAAATGCAAATGTAAAAACACAAATTATTCAAGCTGTGGAAGCGGCAACAGGACTTGCAACACATAAAATACAAGTGTTTAAGTTAAAAGTTTAAAAGGAGGAATTAATAATGAGAATATTTAAGAAAAATCAAATTATTATATCTGTAGTTGCACTAATGCTTATTGCAGCTGGATATTTAAACTATTCATCACAAATATCAGAAGAAGTAGCAAACAGAAAAACAGAAGAAGGATACGATTATGCAGGAATAGGAGATGCAAAATTAGTAGATAGTGAACTTGTAGTTGGAGAAGAAAACAATATAAAAGAAACAATGGCAAACAATAGTAGTGAAGACACAAACAACGTAAATACAAAAGAAGAAAACACTACAAATGAAAACATAGCAAATAACACCAGTGAAAATAATACTGTAGAAACAAATGCAAATGGAGAAGAAGACTATTTTACAAGTTCAAAACTACAAAGAGAAAATATGTATTCACAAATGTTAGAAACATATCAAAAAATATTAGAAAATACAGCAATACCAGAAACACAAAAATCAATATCATCACAAGAAATAGCAAATATAAACAATAAGAAAAATGCAATAATGATAGCAGAAAACTTAATAAAAACAAAAGGATTTGAAGATGCAGTAATATTTGTAAACGATGACAGTGTAAGTGTAGTTGTAAAAGCAGAAAAACTAGAACAAAACCAAATAGCACAAATACAAAACATAATTTCAAGAGAATTAACTACAGAAATAACAAACATACATATAAGTACAAAATAATGCAATTTATATTGCATTATTTTTTTTTATTGATATAATTAGCTAAAATAGGAGGCATAATAAATGAAATTAAATATTGTTTTGGTTGAGCCAGAAATTCCACAAAACACTGGTAACATTGTTAGAACATGTGCTGCAACAGGTGCTAAGCTTCATCTTGTTAGACCATATGGTTTTCAAATTTCAGACAAGTATTTAAAAAGAGCTGGTTTGGATTATTGGGACAAGATGGAAATTGAAGAACACATTTCTTTTAAAGAGTTTTTAAATAAATATAAACCAGAAGAAAATAATATGTTTTTTATAACTTCAAAAGGAACTCATAATTATGCAGATATAAATTTTGGAGATATGGATGAAGTATTTGTTTTATTTGGAAAAGAAACAAAAGGATTACCAGAAGATGTTATGAAGCAGTACTTAGATAAAACAGCAAGAATACCAATGTTAGATGGAATAAGATGCTTAAATTTATCTAATTCAGTTGCAATAATTGCATATGAAATATTAAGACAACACAATTTTCAAAATTTTAAAGAAATAAGCAATAGATTAATTGAACAATAATTATAAAAAACACAAAAGTATAAATTTAGGAGGTAAAAAATATGATTAAAAAAGTAGCTATATTAGCAAATGGAGGAGATGTTTCAGGGTTTAATGCTGTAATTAGAGCAATAGTAAAAACAGCAGAAAATAATGGAATTGAATGTTATGGATTTATTGATGGGTATAATGGACTTTTGAAAAATAATTATATAAAATTAAGTACTGCAAATACTGCTTCAGGAATATTACAAAAAGGTGGTTCAATAATAGGTTCTTCTTTAAATGCTAATGTATTTAATTATAAAGTAGAAGAGAATGGAGAAACAGTATATAAAGATTTATCTGAAAAATGTGTTCAAAACATTAAAGAAGATGGATTTGATTGTTTATTTACACTTGGAGGAGATAGTACTCAAAAATCTGCAAGAGATTTTTCTGTAAGAGGAATTAATGTAATAGGAGTTCCAAAAACAATAGATAATGATGTTGCATGCACAGATATTACCTTTGGATATAATACAGCAGTAACTGTTGCAACAGACGCAATAGATAGATTACACACAACAGCAGAAACACATAATAGAATAATGGTATTAGAAGTTATGGGAAGATATGCTGGATGGATAGCACTAGAATCTGCAATAGCAGGAGGAGCAGATGTAGCATTAATTCCAGAAATTCCATACGATATAAACAAAGTTGTTGAAGCAATAAATAAAAGAAAAGAAATGGGTAAAAACTTTAGTGTAATTGTTGTTGCAGAAGGAGCAGTACCACAAGGGGGTTCTCTAAGTATAAAAAATACACGTGATGGTGGAAAAGGAGTTATAAATGTTCAACTAGGAGGAGCAGGAGAAAAAGTTGCAAAAGATTTACAAGAACTAACAGGAATAACAACAAGAAATACAACATTAGGATATATGCAAAGAGGAGGAACACCAACTTCATACGATAGAGTACTTTCAACAAAATATGGAGCAAAAGCAATGGAATTAGCAATGGAAGGAAAATTTGGGGTTCTTACAGTATTGAAAGATGGAAAACTAAACTATGTAACTTTAGAAGAAGTTGTAGGAAACAATAAAGAAATAGGAGCAGTACAAGGTGGAACAGCAGTAAGTAATGTACGATTAGTAACAATGGACCATGATCTAGTAAAAACAGCAAGAGATATAGGAATTTGTTTAGGAGACTAAAAAAGTATTGACATAGTAAATAAAAAAGTGGTATTATGAATATAATAATTTAGAACAGAAATTGTTCAAAAAGCGGTGAGCCTCTACCAATAAGTGAGAAACTAAAAAAGCGGTGAGCCTCTACCAATAAGTGAGGAGCTAAAAAAGCGGTGATTCTACACCATAAAAAATAGAAGCGAAAAAAGTAAAATAGGGAGCGTTATATAATAACACTCTCTATTTTTGTTTATTTTAGAAAGGAGTATTTATGAAAAAATTAAAATTTTATAAAGTGAAAGAAAAATACATAATGTATTTGAATCAATATGATAAAAGAATAGCAAAATGTTATGGTGATAAAGCTAAAAGACCATTTATAGGAATTGTTTTAGAAATAAATAATACACTATATTTTGCACCATTTACATCACCAAAAGAAAAACATTTAAAAATGAAGAATACGATTGATTTTTTGAAGATTGATAAGGGAAGGTTAGGGGCAATAAATTTTAATAATATGATACCAATTCCACTTGAAGAATGTGAACTAATAGATATAGAAAATGAAGAGAACGAAAATTATAGAAATCTTTTATATAAGCAAATTGATTGGTGCAATGAGAAAAATAATATAAATATTATATTAAATAAAGCTCAAAATTTATACTATAAAGTTATAAATAACAAACTTCCTGAAAGAATTATAAAAAGATGTTGTGATTTTAAAATGCTTGAAGAAAAATCAAAAAAATATTGAATTTGAAAATATTATTGGTATAATATAACCATAATAAATACAAAGGAGGAATTTTAAATGGCTAATACAAAATTTGTTTTAAACGAAACATCTTATTTTGGAAAAGGAGCAAGAGAGGTACTACCAGAAGAAATTAAATCTAGAGGATTTAAAAAAGTTTTAGTAGTTACAGACAAATCTTTGGTTGAAGTTGGTGTAACAGACAAAGTTACAAGAATTTTAGATAATGAAGGAATAGACTTTGAAGTGTATTCAGATGTAAAACCAAATCCAACTATAAAAAACGTTTTAGATGGTGTAGAAAAATGCAAAGCATCTAAAGCAGATTTAATAGTTGCAGTTGGTGGAGGATCAAGCATGGACACTGCAAAAGGTATTTCTATTGTAATGACAAACCCAGACAGAGCAGATATAGTTTCTTTAAATGGAGCATCAAACACAGTAAATAGAGGAATGCCAGTAATAGCACTTCCAACAACAGCAGGAACAGCTGCAGAAGTTACAATAAACTATGTAATTACAGATGAAACAAGAGAAATAAAAATGGTATGTGTTGATCCACATGATATTCCAATAATAGCAATAGTAGATTCAGAACTTATGGCATCAATGCCAAAATCTATGGCTGCAGCAACAGGAATGGATGCACTAACACATGCAGTTGAAGGATATATAACAAAAGCACACAATTTAATGTCTGATATGTTCCATATGAAGGCAATACAATTAATATTCCAATATTTACCAGCTGCTGTAAACGATAAAGATGACTATGCAATAGAAATGATGGGATATGCTCAATATATTGCAGGAATGGGATTCTCAAACGTAGGACTTGGAATTGTACACTCAATGGCACATCAACTAGGAGCTGTATATGATACACCACATGGTCTTGCAAATGCAATTTTACTTCCAACAGTTATGAGATTTAATGGAGAAGTTTGTGCAGATAGATTTAGAGAAATATTAATAAATATAGGAAGACCAGATGCAGCAAACTTAAACGACCAAGATGTAATAAATACTTTTGTATGGATGATACAAGAACTTTCTAAGAAAGTTGGAATTACACAAACAGTAAAAGATACAGGATGTAAAGAAGAAGACTTAGAATTATTAGCAGATAAAGCAATGATAGATCCTTGTAGACCAGGAAATCCAAGAGAAACATCTAAAGAAGACTTTATAAATTTATATAGAGCAGCAATGTAAAAATAAAAAAACTATGTGCCAAAAAATGCACATAGTTTTTTATTTTTTTGTAATAATTATTGACATTAAAAAAATGTTTATATATGATATAGTTAGTTACAAATACGGAGGAAAAAATGAAAAAGAAAAGAATAATCATTTTTATTGCTATATTAATTTTGGTTGTATTAGCAGGGGTAATTTTAACTATAAATAAATCAAATATAGAGAAAATTATTGGCTTAAAATCAAGAAAATTATCAAGTGATGTTGTTGCTACATATGAAATAAAAGAAGAAACAGATGATGAAGAAAAAGTTTTAATAAAATTTGAAAGCCCTATTGAAAATATTGAATACATTATTATGCCAGATAACAACGTAATAACATTAAATAATAATAGAAAAATGCTGGCAATTGATTATGCTTTTAAAAAGGAAATTAAACAAACAGTAACATTTAAGGTAAAAACTACAAATAATGAAGAAAAAGATTTTATTTTAAGAGAAAACATGTTACCTGAAATATCACTTGGCAGTGTAGATAAATATCCTATATTAACTGCAAATGGAGTAAATAATATTAATAGGGATATTGAAATAAATTCAACTAAAGAAGAAGGTTATAAGACTTATTATTCTACTGACGAAGGAACAACTTGGAATATATATGAAGGAAAATTCAATGTTGGATTAGATGTAAACAGTGTACTTGCAAAAGAAACTAACGACAACATAAATGAAATAGTTTCATATTCAACCAGTAAGTGGGATTACAATAACGAAATGGCTAATGATGCGATTTTTAAAGAAGCATTTGATGGAGATATGAATACTGCATCAATAATGAGTTATAAATATACTTCAGGAATTAATACAAGATATATGCTAGTTGATGAAAGTATACGAGGATATAATGTTCAAATAAAATGGTGGAATTGGTATTATGGAGGTTATTATTCAACAATTACATTTTTAGATGAAAATGATTCAGAAATAACAACATACACTTTACCAAATGATACATTATATGATGAAAAATATAATATACCTGAGAATTGTTATAAAATAAAGTATTTTGTTAGATTTGCAAGTGATGCCTATGAAAGTGAAGATGGTTTTGGAAGATTATATGAAATTAAACCAAATGCTAGTATAAAAACTAATTTTACAAAAAAAGCAGATTCAATAAAAGCAGAAGTTTCTACAAACAAAATTAATGATGAAGGAAAAAGTTATAGCTATTATATAAGGAAATCAAAAGATACTGAAGTAGAAGAATATGAAATAAAAGCAGAGAATATATCTGAAAGTTCATATATATTTACAAACTTAGTTGATTATACAGAATACGATATAAAAATTGTAGTTAGAGATAAAGAAGGTAATGAATGCGTAAAAGAATATCCTAAAACAAGAACTGCAAGTAATGGAAAGAGTATATTATCTTATATTTCAAGTGATGAAGTTAATACATCTGGCAAAGAATATTCATTAACAGCTTCAGGAGTTACATATAACTTTGAAGTTGCATATTTAACACCATCAACAGCAAGTAATTATAATGCAACTTATGATTCTGCAACTAATACATATACAGTAGGAAATTTGAATTTGGGAACTGCAAATCCAAATGCAGAAGGTAATGATGGAATACAAAAAATGGCAGTACTAAAATGTGATGGTAATTTAAATATAACAGGTACAATAACAACAAATACATATGAAACCACAAGTGAAGCTGGAGTAACTGGAAATATTACAAAAATAAAAGGCTTATTTGTATATTGTAAAGGAACTCTAACAAATACAGGAAAAATAACCCAAACTGCAAGAGGAACGTGCGATACACCAGGAGAGAATATTTATTTATCTTTAAATAATGATGATACATATGAATATATACCAGCAGAAGGAGGCAATGGTGGAACCGGAAGAAGAGAAGGTTGGTGGTCATCACCAAATGCAGGGTTAGCATCAACTATAAAAAGAGGAACTGGAGGTGGAAGTGCAGGAAAATCAACTCACCACACATATGGATCTGATTCATTAGGCGGATCTGGAACATCAGGCACATCGTACTCAGGAGGAACCCGGAGGAGGTGGCTCTGTGTATCGGAAGTGGAAACAAAGGTGGAAATGCAACGCCAAATGGTGGTACTGGAGGAAATGGATATGGTGCTACTGGTGGCGGCGGAGCAGGAAACCCAGGTGGAAAAGGTGGAACTGATGATATTAACGGAGAAACTGGAACTGGAGGTCTACTTATAATATATGCAGATAGTGTTATAAATAATGGTGAAATATCTTCAAATGGCTCAGATGGAGGAATTGACAATGGAGGACTTCCTGGAGGTGGAGCATCAGGAGGAGGTACAGTAAACATTTTTTATAAAACAACATATACAGGAACTAAACCAATTGCTACAGGTGGAAAGGCTATTACAGGAGGCGGAACAATAAAAATATGGGGAGGTTCAGGATCCGTATCAATAGGTTCAATTTCTACAGGAAAATATGTTGAAGATGAGAATTAATATAAAAATTGACTATAACGTAAGGATATGATATAATTTCAAAAGGATTTGCCAAGAGCAAACATGTTATAAGTAAACCTAGCTTTAATTAAAGGAGGAAAAATTATGTTATTTGCAAAGAAGAACAAAACCGGATCAGATGTTCCTAAGAAATATCATATTGAAGAAGTATATGTATTAAAAACATATATTGTCTCAGATATTAATGATGGAACAGGTGCAGGGCCGCGGTGTATTACATGCTACTTTTTAGCAAAAAAGGAGGAAGAAAAATATTTTGAACTTTTTTCAAATGTAGAAATTAAGAAAGAATCAAGTTATTTCAATGAACCTGTAATTGAAGAAGTGAAACCGTTAACAGATTATATCAATGATAAATATAAAAGGAGGACAATGGAAAGTAAGCTTCTATTTGATTTTCTTTTAAACTTAAATATGGAAAACATTATGGAGTTAATCATTGATATAGAAAAAGGCGAGCTCTAAAAAGTAATAGAAAGTGATATTTTTAATAATTGCACTTTAAATTAATAAAAAAGATTAAGGAAATTATTTGAATTTTCTTGCTTTTTTGCAAAATGTATAGTAAAATAGGTATGCTTTAGGTTAAAGCATACCTTTTTCTTAGCTTAAGTAAAAAAACACACCTAACTTTAGCTCAGATGAAGGCAAATAAAATATTAAATAGGAGGTGCTTTTCAAATGACAAAGGAAAGAAAAACAGAAATCATTAATACTTATAAAAGAGAAGAAAACGACACTGGTTCACCAGAAGTTCAAGTTGCTATCTTAACAGAAAGAATTAATGAATTAACAGAGCATTTAAAAGTTCATAAAAAAGACAATCACTCTAGAAGAGGACTTTTAAAAATGGTAGGTAAAAGAAGAAATTTATTAAACTACCTAGCTAAAAAGGATGTTCAAAGATACAGAGACATCATTGAAAAATTAGGTTTAAGAAAATAATTTTATACATTAGGACGTTTTGCTAGAAAACGTCCTTGTTTTAAATTTTATTAAAATACAAATTTAATTGTAGGGGCACAATGTTCCGTAAAAAAATAAATATTTATTAATAGAACGTAGCTTGTATAATGTGTTTAAAGAAGAAACATATTATAGAGGTTACATCTATAATAAATATTTAAAAAAGGTGTGTAGAAAGTTTATATAGGAGGAAAAGAAATGTTTAAAAGTTATTCAATGGAATTAGCAGGAAGAGAACTAACAATAGAAACAGGAAAAATGGCAGAACTTGCAAATGGAAGTGTACTTGTAAGATATGGAGAAACAACTGTTATGGTAAATGTAACAGCATCTAAAGAACCAAGAGATGGAATAGATTTCTTCCCACTTTCAGTTGATTTTGAAGAAAAATTATATTCAGTAGGAAAAATACCAGGAAGTTTTACAAAAAGAGAGGGAAAACCAAGTGACAAAGCAATTTTAACATCAAGAGCAATAGATAGACCACTTCGTCCATTATTTCCAAAAGATTTTAGAAATGATGTATGTGTTGTTGCAACAGTATTATCTGTTGAACCAGATAATTCACCAGAAGTATGTGCAATGATAGGAGCTTCAGCAGCACTTTCAATTTCAGATATACCTTTTGGAGGACCTACAGCAGCAGTAAATGTAGGTTATGTAGATGATAAAATTGTTATAAACCCAACATTAGAACAAAGAGAAAAAAGTAGATTAAAACTTACTGTTGCAGGAACAAAAGAAAAAATAGCAATGATAGAAGCAGGAGCAGATGAAATACCAGATGATACAATGTTACAAGCAATAAAAGAAGCTCATGTAGAAATTAAAAAAGTGTGCGATTTTATTTCTAAAATGAAAGAAGAAATAGGAAAAGAAAAATTTGAATATAAATCATTTGCTGTTGATGCAAGTGTATTTGAAGAAGTTTCTGCAAACTTTAAAGAAAGAATGTACAAAGATGTACAAGCTGTAGATAAAGAAGTAAGAGATGCAAATATGGATAAATTAACAGAAGACATAGTTGCATATTTTACAGAAAAATATGGGGAAGAAGAAACAGCAGAAAAAATGTATGACATTTCTACAAGTATACACGACTTAGAAAAGAAATGTGTAAGAGAAATGATTTACAATGAACATAAAAGACCAGATGGAAGAAAAATAGATGAAATAAGACCATTATCATGTGAAATAGATTTAATACCTAGAGTTCATGGTAGTGCAATGTTCACAAGAGGACAAACACAAGTACTTTCAATTGCAACATTAGGAATGGCAAGTGAAGAACAAATATTAGATGGAATAGATGAAGAAACAGGAAAAAGATATATGCACCAATATAACTTCCCTTCATACAGTGTTGGAGAAGCTAGACCATCAAGAGGACCAGGAAGAAGAGAAGTAGGACATGGAGCATTAGCAGAAAAAGCCTTAGTTCCAGTTATACCATCTGTTGAAGAATTTCCTTACTCAATAAGAGTTGTGTCAGAGGTATTATCTTCAAATGGTTCAACCTCACAAGCAAGTATATGTGGTAGTACACTTGCATTAATGGCAGCAGGAGTTCCAATAAAAAGACCAGTAGCAGGTATTTCAACAGGACTTGTTACAGATCCAAATGGTTCAGATAACTATGTAATGCTAACAGATATACAAGGAATTGAAGACTTTTTTGGAGATATGGACTTTAAAGTTGGAGGAACGGAAAAAGGAATTACAGCTATACAAGTTGATATAAAAGTAGATGGACTAACATACGATATTATAGAAGAAGCATTTGCAAGAACAAGAAAAGCAAGACAATATATACTAGATGAAGTAATGTTAAAACAAATAGCAAAACCAAGAGCAGAAGTTTCAAAATATGCACCTAAAATTACAAACACAGTAATAAAAGTAGACAAAATAAAAGACGTAATAGGACCAGGTGGAAAAATGATAAACAAAATAATAGATGAAACAGGAGTAAAAATAGACATCGAAGAAGACGGAAAAGTGTTTATTTATTCACAAGACGAAGAAAATTCTAAAAAAGCACTAAAAATGGTAGAAGACATAGCAAAAGACATAGAAGTAGGACAAATATACGAAGGAACAGTAGCAAGAATAATGAACTTTGGAGCATTTATAGAACTTGGTGGAGGAAAAGAAGGTCTATTACATATATCAAAAATATCAAAAGAAAGAATAAAAAATATAGAAGATGTATTAAAAGTAGGAGACGTTGTAAAAGTAAAAGTAATCGAAATAGACGACCAAGGAAGAATAAACCTAAGCAAAAAAGCATTAGAAGAAGACAAAGAAAAAGAAGAAAATTTATAAACAGAATTAATTTATAGACTATCCCTTTGGAGATTCTTAAGAACCATAGGTTCTTAAGTGGGGTAGGATTAAAAGGCAGGGGCAAAGCCACTGACCTTTTGAAAAAAATTACAAATATAAATTTGAAGAATATAAAAAGGAACTATAAAGTTCCTTTTGTTTTTTTATTCCTCATTATGATTTTGGTTCTTATTGTTATTTCTTTCTTCATTTTTGTTATTATTCTTTTTATTTTTCTTGCTCATTAAAAGCACCTCCATTCAACATAAAACCATAATAGTTTTATTTTTGTACAATTATATTTTTTGCAAAAACTAATAAATTATGTAAGAAAAAATTGTCATTTTTAATTTTTTGATATATAATAAAAAAGATTTATAAACATAGGTGATTTTATGAAAGAAGAAAATATAGTTATTGGAATTGAAGGTTTAGTAGGAAGTGGAAAAACTTCAATTTGTAGGAAATTATTAGATTATATACCAAATTCAATTATATTACATGGCGGAAATATCTATAGAGCAGTTGTTTATGGAATGATGAATTCAGGAATAGACTTAAAAAATATAAAAAATAAATCCAAAAATTTAGATATTATGGATGTTATGCAAAAACTTGGAATAGATATTAAACTAGAAAATAGAGAAACAGTTATATACATAAATAATAAAAAAATTGATGAAGAAGAATTACAATCAGACAAATCTTCAATGGCAGTTTCTGTAGTTAGTAATGTTGCAGATAATACAAAATTTTATCAATTTGGAAAAGAAATAATAGATAAATATAGAGAAAAATATAATGTAATATTATCTTCAAGAGATATAGTAAAAATGTATCCAAATGTAACATATCATTTCTTTATAACTGCAACTCTAAATGAACGTGTTAGAAGAAAGAGCATACAATATAAAGAAAAGATAGATTTAAAAAAATTAAAAGAAAATATAGAAAAAAGAGATAAACTTCAAGAAGATTCAGGATATTATAAAATATATGATATAACAAATGTAATAGATGTTACAAACTGTGAAACAATAGAAGAAGGAGCTAAACTTATTTTAGATAAAATAAGTTTACCGCTTAATGTTTAAAAATAATATAGGAGATGCAAAATGGATTTTATAAATGAAAGATTAGTAGAATTTGAAAATTACATAAAAGGAAGAAAGGTTGCAATAATAGGCCTTGGTGTTAGCAATTTACCTTTAATAGACTATATGAATGAAAAAGGTGCAATAACAACAATATTTGATGATAGAACAAAAGAAAAAATAGATAGCAATATTATTAAAAAAATAGAAAATTATAATATGCAAGCATTTTTAGGAGAAAATTCACTTGAGAATTTAAAAGGCTTTGATATAATATTTAGATCTCCAAGTTGTTTACCAACAAAGCCGGAATTAGTTGCAGAGAGTGAAAGAGGAGCAATAGTTACTTCTGAAATAGAAATGCTTATGAAAATGTGCCCATGCAAAATAATAGGAGTAACAGGTAGTGATGGAAAAACAACAACAACAACTCTTATTTACAAAATAATTAGCGAAAATGGTTATAAATGTTATGTTGGTGGAAATATAGGTACACCTTTATTTACTAAATTAAATGAAATAACACCGGAAGATGTTGTTGTTTTAGAATTAAGTAGTTTTCAATTAATGGGAATGGATGTAAGCCCAAATGTTGCAGTTATTACAAATATAACTCCAAACCATTTAAATATACATAGTTCACTAGAAGAGTACATAGATGCAAAGAAGAACATTTTTAAATACCAAAATGAAAATGATTTATTAGTATTAAACTATGATAATGAAGTTACAAATAAATGTGGGGAAGAAGCCATAGGAAAAGTTGTATACTTTACAAGTAAAAACAAAATAGAAGATGGATGGATGATAGATGATGGCATAATAAAAGAATGCGCAGATAAATTAAGAAAACACATAGCAAATACAAAAGAATTTAAATTAAGAGGAATGCATAATTACGAGAATATATGTGCTGCACTTGCTGCAACAAAACAATTTGTAGATACAAAACAAGCAGTAAAAACAATAATGAATTTTAATGGAGTCGAACATAGATTAGAATTAATAAGAGAAATAGATGGTGTAAAATGGTATAACGACTCTGTTAGTTCAAGTCCAACAAGAACAATAGCTGGTTTAAATTCTTATGATGAAGAAATTATACTAATAGCTGGTGGATATGATAAAAATTTAGATTATACTCCAATAGCTAAACCTATAGTAGAAAAAGTAAAGGGGCTAATTCTTTTAGGAGATACCTCAACAAAAATATTTAATGCTGTAAAAGCTGAATTAGAAAAACAAAATAAAAACATTCCAATATATATGTGTGAAGACTTAAAACAAACAGTAACAATAGCTAAAAAAATAGCAAAACCAGGTCAAGTAGTGCTATTTTCTCCAGCAAGTGCAAGTTTTGATTTATTCAAAAATTTTGCTGATAGAGGAGAAAAATTCAAAAAACTTGTAAATGAATTATAAAATAGTCACAAAAACAAGCCTTCTTGAATAATATTAAAAAGAAATATTGTTCAAGGAGGTTTTTATGTATAACAGTTATGAAGAATATATGAGAGATGTTTTAGGCTACCCATATAATAGGTCAGATATTATGCAAAACACATACAACAATACATATAATAATTATCAAACCCAGGCTGTAGAATCAAATGTAAATGAACAAGAATTACAAGAATGTTATCCAGAAATTTATAATATTGTAAAGCCCATGGTTAAAACTACATGCCAAATGTATGCTGGAAGAACAATTACAAAAGAAGTAATTGAAGAAATGACTTTAAAAATTTATAACAGTGTAGAAACAAATGAAAATAGATCTGTTCATGAGGAAAGAAAATTAAAAAATGGAGATGTTATAAATCCAAATGCAAAACAAGAAAATAGAGAAGATAGACAAAGACCTAATAATTTCCTTTTAAGAGATTTAATAAAAATATTATTGTTAAATGAACTTTTAAGACCAGGAGGAAGAACTCCTATGCCACCAAGACCAGTTCCACCACCACGTCCACCAATGGGGCCAAACAGACCACCATATAGACCTTTTTAAAATAAAAAAATGAATTTTCAAAATTAAAATATTTTTTCAAAAAATGGTTAAAATAAAAATGTGCAAATTTTTTTGAAAAGGTAGGTAATTAAAATGAAAGTTCAAGATTGTATGTGTGGAGATATATGTGTATGTAGTCCAGAAAACACAGTATGTGATTGCTCAAAATTAATGAATAATAGACATGTAGGTTGTGTACCTGTATGCGATGCAGAAAATAAAGTAGTTGGTCTAGTTACAGATAGAGACATAATCTTAAGATGCATAGCATGTGACAAAGATCCAAAAAACACAAGAATAAGTGAAATAATGACAACTAATGTATGTTGTTGTAAACCAGAGCAAGATGTATGTGATGCAGAACAAGATATGTGTGAAACACAAGTAAGAAGAATACCTGTTGTAGACAATAACAACAAAATAATAGGAATGCTAAGTTTAGGTGATTTAGCTAAAAACAACAATGTAAGCAAGGAAGACGTAGGAAAAACAGTAGAAGAAATATGCGATTGTGCTACAATAAATATAAAAAATTGCCAATAAACTATTAAATTTTTAATTTAATAACAAACTTGTAGAAGGCGGTCATTGACCGCCACATTTTATATTAGCAGTATTAAAAAATATAATTGTTATTACAAGAAATAATGTCAAACAATGTAGGGGTCGGCGTCCTTAGGGCGACCCGAATATTTTTTATAATATCTATAAATTTATTGATATAAACATAAAAATATTGTATAATAGCTAAAAACATAAGGAGGAAAATAATGGTTTTAGATATGAATTATTGGATTAAAGTCCTAAAAAGAGTTGCAGTTTTAGCTATTTCAGTTGTTCTAGTATTTTTAAGCTTTAAGCTTGCAATTTTTTATATGCCTTTTTTAGTAGCTTTTATAATTTCACTTATTATAGAACCAGTTATTAGAGGAATAATGAAACACACAAAACTTTCTAGAAAGGCAAGTTCAATAATTGTTTTTATTATATCTCTTGGAATTATAATTGGACTTTTGGTGTGGGGAATAGCTACCCTAATTTCAGAAGCTAGTGGATTATTACATAATTTTAATGAATATGTAGATAAAGGTTATAATTTAGTTCAACAAGTTATGAATGATGTGGATTATGAAAAACTACATTTATCAGATGATGTAATAAATACAATTCAAAGTTCAGCATACGAATTCTTAAATACAGCAGCAGGTTGGTTAAAAACAGGTGTTACAAAATTTATGGGAGTTATAACATCAATTCCAGCGATAGCTATTTACACTATTATAACGATACTTGCATTGTATTTTATATGTACAGAAAAAATTTATATAATAGACCAGTTAGAACATCATTTACCTAAAAAATGGACAGTTTCAATAGGTACACACTTGAAAGACTTAACAAAAACACTAGGGGGATACTTAAAAGCGCAGGTTACATTAATATTAATATCTTTTGTAATATGTTTAATAGGACTTTCTATATTTAGTTTAGTAGGTATGAATGTAGCATTTCCATTAATGGCTGCACTTGGAATTGCATTTGTAGACGCTCTTCCAATTCTTGGTTCAGGAACAGCAATGATACCTTGGGCGATTATTTCAGCAGTACAAGGTGATATAAAATTAGCAATTTGCATTATAGTGTTATATTTAATAATGACAGGAACAAGACAATTTATAGAGCCAAAAATTGTAAGTGGAAAAATAGGAATACATCCAATATTTACTTTACTTGCAATGTATACTGGTTTTAAATTTATAGGTGTACTTGGAATGCTTGTAGGACCAATAGTTTTAATTATTTTGAAAAATATATATGCAACAGTAATAGAGAACGGAATATTTAAAACAATTATGGATGAGGAATAAAATATAAAAAGCAATAATTTCTTAATTTTGAAATTATTGCTTTTTTTTATAATTCAGAAGATGTCTGAATGTAACTGTCATCGGGTGGATTTATTTTTTGCTTATCACAATTAGGTGTTTCTTCAATTTTATCAATTTTTATTATTGGGATTTCTCCGTGATAATTTCCTTTTGTTATTTCTCCGGATATATGTACCCATGTTCCATCTACTAAATTTTTTGCTTCTTTGCTTTCACACAAAAAGCCTATAACAACGGTTTGATTATCTGGGCTAATTATCATATCTCTTGCAAGTACAAATTGATTTTCATCAAAATCGTAAACTCTATAAATATATCCAGTAAAACTAATTTTTTTACCTACAAAGTTATCTACATTTTCATGAACATTTTTTAATACATTAGAATAGTTTTCAGGATTAATTTCACTTGTTTCTGAAGAATTTGAACTAGAGAAACCTTCAGATTTTGCCATATTAACTATTTTATAAATTGAAAATATAAATATAGAAATTACTATAATCGAAATTATACTTCCAATTAATTTAAAGGTTTTCGTTCCATTAATTTTAAAATTATAAATAAACATACATACACCGCCTATCTTTTTTATAATATATTCTAAGAACAAAAAAATATGATTAAATGATATATAACTTCAAAAATAGGCTGATATAAGAGTGTTGTTATAAAAAACATTATATTTTGCATTATATTTGCTATAATTTCCAAAAATATTATAAAAAAACAATATTTTCTATTGCATAAAAAAATATTTAATGATATAGTACAGTTGTAAATTTTTATTAATAGTGGGAGGCACAAAACCAATGAAATTATTCAAATCATACAGTGAAAAAGAAGTAAAAAGAGTTAAACCATTAGTAGAAAAGATAAATGGTTTAGAAGATGAATTTATGAAATTAACAGATGCTGAATTAAAGGCAAAAACAGATTATTTTAAGAAACAATTAAAAGATGGTAAAACATTAGATGATATATTACCAGAAGCTTTTGCAACTGTTAGAGAAGCTTCTAAAAGAGTTCTAGGAATGAGACACTTTGATGTACAATTAATAGGTGGAATTATACTTCATCAAGGTAGAATTGCAGAAATGAAAACAGGTGAAGGAAAAACATTAGTTGCTACACTTCCAGTTTATTTAAATGCATTAACAGGTAAAGGTGTTCATGTAATTACAGTTAACGATTATCTTGCTAAAAGAGATAGCGAATGGATGGGAAAAGTTTATAAATTTTTAGGATTAACAGTAGGTCTAGTAATTGCTGGAATGAACCCAGCAGAAAAACAACAAGCTTATAATTGCGATGTAACATATGGTACAAATAATGAGTTCGGATTCGATTACCTAAGAGATAATATGGTTATATATAAAGACCAATTAGTTCAAAGAGGACTAAATTATGCTATTGTTGATGAAATTGATAGTATCTTAATAGATGAGGCTCGTACACCATTAATTATTTCAGGTAGAGCAAATAAATCATCAGATTTATACAAAAAAGCAGACAGTTTTGTTAGAAAATTACATGCAAAAGAAATAATTGAAGAAGATGTTAAAGATTTTGATCAAGCAGAAGATAACGAAAACTATGACTATATAGTTGACTTAAAAGCAAAATCTGCATCACTTACACAAAAAGGTATTAAAAAAGCTGAAGAAGAATTTGGACTAGAAAACTTTAATGATATAGAAAACTCTGAAATTGTTCATAACGTTAACCAAGCACTACGTGCACATGGTATTATGAAAAAAGATATAGACTATATCGTAAAAGATGGAGAAGTTTTAATTGTAGATGAATTTACTGGACGTATTATGTATGGTAGAAGATACAATAATGGACTTCACCAAGCTATTGAAGCAAAAGAAAGAGTAAAAATAGCAGATGAATCAAAAACACTTGCTACAATTACATTCCAAAATTACTTTAGAATGTATGACAAACTTTCTGGAATGACTGGTACAGCTATGACAGAAGAAGGAGAATTCCAAGAAATATACAATTTAGACGTTGTAGAAATTCCAACAAACAAGCCAATGGCAAGAAAAGATAATGTTGACATTATCTATAAAAATGAAGATGCAAAATTTAGAGCAGTTGTAGAAGATGTTAAGAAAAGTTATGGAAAAGGACAACCAGTTCTAATTGGTACAGTATCAATTGAAAAGTCAGAAAAATTAAGTAAAATTTTAACTCAAAATAGAATTAAACATGTTGTATTAAATGCTAAATTCCATGAGCAAGAAGCTGAAATAATAGCTCAAGCAGGTAAATTAGGTGCAGTTACAATAGCAACAAATATGGCTGGTCGTGGTACAGATATTATGCTTGGTGGAAATAGTGAATATTTAGCAAAACAAGAAATGAAAAAACAAAAATATTCAGAAGAATTAATAGAACAAGCAACAGCTTATAATGAAACAGAAGACCAAGAAATATTAGATGCAAGAAAGAAATTTAAAGAATTACAAGATAAATTTGAAAAAGACATTTCAGTAGAAAAAGAAAAAGTAATTGCAGCTGGTGGTTTAAAGATAATTGGTACAGAAAGACATGAATCAAGAAGAATTGACAACCAATTAAGAGGACGTAGTGGACGTCAAGGAGATGTTGGTGAATCTAGATTCTATATTGCATTAGATGATGACCTAATGAAAATATTTGGTGGAGATAGAATAACAAATCTTTACAACAGACTAGGAGCTAGCGAAGACTTACCAATTGAAGTTAAAATGGTGTCAAAAGGTGTGGAAAGAGCTCAAAAGAAAGTTGAAGGTAGAAACTTCAGTATAAGAAAAAATGTATTAAAATATGACGATGTAATGAATGCACAAAGAGAGGTAATTTACAAACAAAGAAGACAAGTTCTAGATGGTGAAAACCTAAAACAAAGTATATTAAATATGTTCAATTCTGTAATTGAAGCTGTAGTATTAACACATACACAACTTGCAGAAGGAGAAAAGCTAAACACAGAAGGACTATTGCAAGATATTCAAACAACATTTGGAATTACAGATGTAGAAAATGTAAAAGAAAATGAAGTTGATAGCGATAAATTAATAGAAGAATTAAAAGAAAAAGTTCTAAAAAATTATGAAGCTAAAGAAGCAGAATTTGGAGAAAAAGAACTTAGAGAACTTGAAAGAGTTGTTGTTCTAAAAGTTGTAGATCAAAAATGGATGGATCATATAGACAACATGGATGAATTAAAAAACGGTATAGGCTTACGTGCATACGCACAAAAAGATCCAGTTGTTCAATACAGAATTGAAGGTACAGAAATGTTTGAAGAAATGAATGAAGACATAAAATTAGATGTTGTTAAAATTCTATCAAACGTACAAAGAGCGGGAGATATGAAAAGAACAGAAGCAGCAAAAATAACAGCAACAGGATTACAAGACACAGCAATAAACTTAGTAGATGGAAAATATTCAGAAAAAGAAGGCGGAATGAACAAAACAGTAGTAAACGAAGGACCAAAAGTAGGAAGAAACGACCCATGTCCATGTGGGTCTGGTAAGAAATACAAGAACTGTTGTGGTAAATAGCCCATAAAATAAGGGTTTGTGAGATTTTGAAAAGTTCAAAAAAGTGCTAAAAATAGCAAAATGTTTGCATTTTGTTTGCAAATTGTTTTCATACAAGTAAGTAAAAACTCTGGAACTATCTAAAATAAAGACTTTGCGGGTTGCAAACAAACTAAAAACAAATATAAAAAGTGTTATCATTCGTGGTAACGCTTTTTTTGTTTACCTTCGTGGAAGGAGGTATAAATGTGAAATGTCGAATGTAACAATTCAAAAAAGAGAAAAGTACTATCAATATAAGTTTGAAACTGCAAAGATTGATGGTAAAAGAAAATTTTCAAGTAAGTCTGGTTTTAGGACTAAGACTGAAGCAGAAAAGGAGGGAATAAAAGCTTTTAATGAATATATGAATACTGGTCATGATTTTACACCAAGCGATATGAGTTATTCGGATTTATTAGATTATTGGTTAGAAAAACATTGTCATATTAATCTCAAATATCACACCATAGAAGCATATAGTAGCATTGCAAAAAATCATATAAAACCTAATATTGGTCATTATAAAATTTCTCAAATAACTAGAAGTACATTACAAGATTTTATAAACAAAATGTATGTAGATAAATCTTTCAGCAAAAACTTTCTTAACAATATAAAGAAAGTAATCAAAGGCTCATTTACTTTTGCTTATGAGAATGATTTTATAAAAGTAAATCCAGCTATTGGAATTAAATTACCTAAATATGATATTCCTCCAGAAGATCCTGCACATATTTTAACAAATGAAGAAATTAACTTAATACTTAATAGGTTTAAGAATAATCATTGTGTATATTATGCATTCTTAACTGCATATTGCACAGGACTTCGTATTGCAGAAGTATTTGCACTTACTTGGAATGATATAGATTTTAGAAATAAAACTATTTCAGTAAATAAAAACATACTAAAAAAGAATCAAGTTGGTGCAACAAAGAAAAGACACATAAGTGGGAACTCAACAACAGTATGGTATTTTGGAACTTGCAAGACTCAAACAAGTTATAGAACTATTACTATTGGAGAAACTTTATTAAATGCTTTAAAGGAGTATAAAAGAGAACAAGTAGAAAATAAAAAGAATTATGGAGATGCATATATGAAACATTATAAAAAAGTTGTTATAAATCCATATAATAATAAGCAAGAAATAAAAATATTAAATGCTTATGCAGAAATACCAATACATTTAGATGAAGTGGATTTTGTATTTGTAAAGAAAAATGGTGTATATGAAGGTACAGATAGCTGTAAATACCCATTTAAAGTTATACATTATGAATTAGGTATTCCTTGTAGATTTCATGATTTTAGAGATACACACGCAACAAAGTTAATAGAATCTGGAGCAGATATTAAGGCTGTTTCAAAAAGATTAGGACATAGAAATATTGATTTTACTTATAACATATATGTAAGAGTAACACAAAAAATGGAAAATGAAACAGCTGATAAATTTGAAGAAATATGTAGTAGTTTATAGGAGGATAAAAATATGAATAATAAATTAAAAGATACAATTATAGATGAGAAAACAGGAATAGAATACCATTTAGAAGGAGATTACTATATGCCTAATCTAACTTTACCAAAACAAGAAAAAATCATTCTTAATAAATATGGAAGAATGAGATTAAACTATTTGAAAGAACATAAAAAAGCTGAATATTCAATTATGTTATTAGATGGTACATTAAATGCACATTTGAAAGAAATTCAAGTAACAGCTCAAAATAGAATTGAACAGATAATAAACAAACTAAAAGCAGAAAGCGATTTAACTGAAGAAATGAAAGATACAGATATTCTTTATTGGGTTGGCACAATGAATGCTATTAAGAATCAAGCTGAAGAGATAGTGTTTAACGAATTAATATATGTGTAGGAGGAATGTAATATGAATAATTTAAGAGAAGTTAAAGATGATTTATTAAAAGAATGGATAGAATTTAGAGAAGAAACTGCATTTTGTGAGATGACACAACAAGACAAGAAATATTGTATTTGTTTCGAAGAGATTGCAGAAAAAATTCTCAAAAATGTTCCTGAACAGAATAAGAAATTTGTTCAAAAGGAATTAGAACAACTGGAAAGAAATTTTATGGATTATTTATATTATTGGAATGAAAAGTATTATAGAAATGGTTTTGCAGATGTAATTGAGTTATTTAAAATGTAAGATAACAAGCTGTATTGAATAAATATTCTTTACAGCTTATATTTTTTGTTAATTTATTGTAAAAAAATCATAAGATTGATATAATAGGGTGCAAGATAAATAGTAATTTGTAGAGGAGATATTTATGGAAGATAAACAAGTATTATTTAATAATATAGATAAAGTTCACACTACCGAAATGGGTATTGATAGAATTAAGAAAAATCTTAAATTAGATACTGATGATGTTGTTGAGTATTGTAAGAATAAAGTTTTAGATAAAAATTGTAACATCTATAAACAGGGTAAAAATTGGTATTGTGAAATTGATAATATAAAAATAACAATCAATTCATATAGTTATACAATTATAACAGCACACAAATTAAAGAGGTAAAATAGATGGATTATCAAATAATAGAATTAGAAGAATTTAATGTAATAGGAATAAGGTATGAATTATCAAAATCATTAAGTAATAATGTAAAATTAGCACAAAACCATTGGAAAATATTTAATAGTAAATTAAGAAATAATAAGTTATATTTAGGAAGTAATTGGTGTAAATATGCTTTTATTGAAAAAATAGAAAATAAGATATTTTATTATATATCTATTCCTAAAAAAGATTTTGTACCAAATGATTTTACAGAAAAGATAATTTTGAAAAGTAAATATTTAAGGGTAGAACATATTGGTAATATGAATAAACTAAAAGATACTATCAATTATGTTTATAAAGAAATAATACCTAAAAATAATATTTTAGTAGAAAATAGGCAATTTGTTTATTTTGAAAAATATGATTATAAATTTCATTGGAATAGAGAAGATTCTGTTATTGAGATCTATATTCCGATTAAATAACAAATTACAATATGGAAGTGAGATGAGTTAATGAATATTCACTTTGGATTTTCATATATAGGTTTAATATTTTTACTAATGTTGATGTTACCAAATATTATATGGAGTAAAAATAAGCCTAAAGGCTATGATAAATATGTAAAAAATGAAAATAAAGTATTACTACTATTGGAGTGGCTTGGAGAAATGCTAGTAACCTGTCTGTCATTGATATTTAGTGATTTTAATATAAATAAAATATCAAACTGGTCTAGTATATTGTTAATTGCCTTTATTATAATGATTTTATACGAAATATATTGGATAAGATATTTTAAAAGTAATAAAACAATGAAAGATATGTATAGTAGCTTGTTAGGAATACCAGTTGCAGGAGCTACTTTGCCAGTAGTTGCATTTCTGTTACTAGGTATATATGGTAGAAATATATTTCTTATTATATCAACAATAGTATTAGGAATAGGACATATAGGAATACACTTAAATCATAAAAAAGAATTAGAATAAGAAATTACAATTTTATAGTTATTGATTTATAGTAATTTACCGAAAAGATTGTCAGTAATGACAGTCTTTTTTGTACGACAAGCAGTTATACAAATAGATTAGTTCAGTGCAACTAATCTATTTTTTATAAGAATTATAAACGAATTAAATGCAATTATTTTTTTATTATTTATTGACATTTAATTATAACTACTATAAAATATAGTAGTATAGTTTGTAGTAGAAAGAAGGGCTTAAATATATGAAAAATTATGACAACTATTTTCTTCCTGTAGATAATATGGAAGAAGCAAAAAGATATTATGAGGAAATATTGGGGTTAAAAAAGAAATTTGATTTTTCTGATAAGGGAATGGTTGCTTATAATATTGGAAATGAAGAACCTGCAATAATTTTAAAAGACAAAAATAAATTTGAGAATTTAAAGCCTACAATATGGTTTGAAGTAGAAGATGTTGCAATCTTCTATAAAGAAATGTTGAATAATGGTATAAAATTTTTGAGTGAGCCTTTTAAAATTGGAACTGGTAATGCAGTCGAGTTTGAAGATCCATTTGGAAATAGACTTGGCGTTACAGATTATATTAAGTAAGGAGTAGAGATTATGTCAAATATAGATTTGGTATTATTAGGACTTATTAAACAAAAATCACAAAGTGCTTATGATATTAAAAAAAATATAGAATATCGTAATATACCAAGATGGGTAAGAATTAGTGAACAGTCTATTTATAAGAAAGTATTACAATTAGAATCAAAAGAATATATTGTTAGCCATAAAGAGAAAGAGGGAAATATGCCAGATAAAGCAGTATATACTATTACTGACAAAGGTAATGATTATTTTAATAGACTTATGAATGATATTTCAAATTATGATGTTAGTCTATATTTGGATTTTAATGTTATTATCACGAATTTAGATTTAGTAGATGATGAACAAAAAAAGATTCTTGTTTCTAATATAAAATCAAAGATATTAGAATTAAAAGAATTACTAAATGAAAGACAATCTCATAGACAACATATTCCTAATGTTGGAAAACAAATGTTCAAACAACAATTAGCATTAGTAGAAACATTAGAAAAGTGGATAATTGATTTTGAGAATAGTTTAAAAGAACAAAATTAGCAAATATTGATTTTAAGTTAAAAGATAAATTTGTAGGGAGGGAAATTCAATGAAAATAATCAACATTGGTATTCTTGCTCATGTAGATGCAGGAAAGACAACTTTAACGGAAAGTCTGCTTTATACAAGTGGAGCGATTTTAGAATTAGGCAGTGTAGATAAGGGAACAACAAGGACAGATACTATGTTTTTAGAACGTCAGCGTGGAATCACAATTCAGGCAGCAGTTACTTCTTTTAATTGGAATGACTACAAAATCAATATTGTAGATACTCCTGGACATACAGATTTTATAACAGAAGTGTATCGTTCCTTATCTGTTCTTGATGGAGCTATTTTAGTAATTTCTGCTAAAGATGGTGTACAAGCACAAACCAGAATACTATTCCATGCACTTCAAAAAATGAATATACCAACAATTATTTTTATAAATAAAATAGATCAGGATGGAATTAACTTAAATAATATTTATCAAAATATCAAAGAAAAACTTTCAAATGATATTATTGTTATGCAAAATGTAACATTAACTCCAGAAATATCAATTAAAAATATTATTGATTTAGATGATTGGGATCCTGTAATTTCCAAAAATGATAAACTTTTAGAAAAATATATTGCAGGAGAAAAATTGACTATACAAGAATTAACGTATGAAGAATATAGGTGTGTTAAAAAAGGTTCGTTGTTTCCTATATACCATGGAAGTGCTAGAAATAATATAGGGACTCAACAACTCATCGAAGCTATTTCAAATCTTTTTTGTCCTGAAATGAATGAGAATGATTCAGAACTATGTGGAAGGGTTTTTAAAATTGAATATACAGACCATAAGCAAAGATTAGTTTATTTGCGTCTTTACAGTGGAACATTACACTTACGAGATACAATTATATTGCCAGAAAAAAAGAAAGTGAAACTTACAGAAATATATATTCCTTCAAATGGAGAAATGATACAGACAAAAACAGTTTGTTCTGGAGATATTTTTATTATACCTAACAATACATTAAGATTGAACGATATTATAGGAAATGAAAAGCTTTTGCCATGCAATGTATGGAATGACAAGACTGTACCAATACTACGAACAAGAATTGAACCGATAAAAATAGAAGAGAGAGAAAAATTATTGGATGCTCTTACAGAAATTGCAGATACTGATCCTCTTTTACGTTATTATGTTGATACGATAACACATGAAATCATCATTTCTTTTTTAGGAACAGTGCAGTTAGAAGTTATCTGTTCTCTGTTGATTGAAAAATATCACATAAACATAAGAATCGAAGATCCAACCGTAATTTATTTGGAAAAACCATTACAAAAGGCAGATTATACTATTCATATTGAAGTACCACCAAATCCATTTTGGGCATCGATTGGATTATCAATAACTCCACTTCCAATTGGCAGTGGAATACAGTACGAAAGCAAAGTTTCACTCGGTTATTTAAATCAAAGTTTCCAAAATGCAGTAAGAGAAGGTATTAATTATGGACTGGAGCAAGGTTTGTATGGTTGGGAAGTAACAGATTGTAAAATATGTTTTGAATATGGTGTTTATTATAGCCCTGTTAGTACTCCCTCGGATTTTCGCTTTCTTGCCCCAATTGTACTTGAACAAACATTGAAAAAAGCGGGAACGCAATTATTAGAGCCATATTGTTCGTTTATACTTTTTACACCACAGGGATACTTTTCTCGTGCATATAATGATGCACAAAAACATTGTGCAATAATTGAAACAAGTCAATCAAAAAATGATGAAGTTATTTTTACAGGACATATTCCTGTACGTTGTATTAATGAATATCGTAATACTTTAACTCTATATACAAATGGGCAAGCAGTTTTTTTGACAGAATTTAAAGATTATCAAATTGCTACTTGTGAACCAGTTATTCAATCACGTAGACCAAATAATCGAATAGATAAAGTACGCCATATGTTTAATAAAAAAGAAAATTAAGTTACTATTCGCTAAATTACAATTTATCAAGATGCTAACAAGATTTTTAAGAGAGATTATTTAATGATTTCTCTTTTAATTATTGACTTAACTAATGCGGTTAGTTATAATATGAATATAATTAGTTAAGGAGGTTGAGATGTCAAAGAATAATATTAGTGATGAGCTTATTATTACAACTTCTGCAAGACTATCAAATGAAGTAGGACTAAACAATTTATCTCTAAAAATGATTGCTGAAGAACTAAATATTAAATCTCCATCTTTGTATAATCATATTTCAAGTCTTGATGATATAAAAGAAAAACTTATGATTTATGGTTGGAAAGAATTAGGAGAAAAAGCAACAGAATCAGCTGTTGGTGTGGCAGGTTATGAAGCATTGCGAAATATGTGTTATGCCTTTTATGATTATGCTACAAATAACAAAGGTGTATTTACTGCAATGCTTTGGTATAACAAATTTGAGAGTGAAGAAAAAAAAGAGGCTACAATAAAATTATTTAGTTTATTGTTTAGAGTATTACAACCATTAAATATTAGTGATAATAATATAGAACACATTATAAGAACTTTAAGAGGATTTTTAGAAGGTTTTGTATTGTTGGTTAATAATAATGCTTTTGGCAATCCAATTTCAATTAAAGAAAGTTTTGATTTGTCATTAGATATTATATTTAATGGAATGAAATCATTGGAAGGAGTAGAATAGTATGAATGAGTATATTAATTTAAGTTTAGAAAATATTGAAGAAGAACACATTTGTTGTGCAATAGGAGATCCAAAACATCAAGAAGGTGTTGATTGTAAAAAAGAATGGATTAAAAATAAATTAAAAGATGGTCATGTTTTTAGAAAGTTAAATGCAAGAGGTAAAATATTTATTGAATATGAGCCAATAGAAACAGCTTGGATTCCAATTAACGGAAAGAATTATGAATATATTTATTGTTTATGGGTTGCAGGAAGTTTCAAAGGTAAAGGAATAGGAAAAGAATTATTAGAATATGCAATAAATGATTCTAAAGAAAAAGGTAAAAGTGGTATTTGTACTTTAGTTTCTAAAAAGAAAAAGCCATTTATAGGAGAAAAGAAATTTTTTGAACATTATGGATTTGAAGTTGTAGATAGTATTGAAGATTATGAACTAATGGCACTTAAATTTGAAGAAAGCGAAACACCTAAATTTAATGATAGTGCAAGAGCTATGAAAATTGATAATCAAGAATTTACAATTTATTATAGCAATGAATGTCCTTATGTAGAATATGAAGTTAAAGAACTTTCAGATTATGCTAAAGAAAAGAATATAAAACTAAACTTTATAAAAATAGATTCATTAGAAAAAGCAAAAAATGCTCCTTGTGTTTTTAATAATTGGGCTAATTTCTATGAAGGTAAATTTATATCTAATACAATATTAAATGCAAATGCTTTTGAAAAATTATTAAAGTAGGTATTAGTATGGAATTTGTAAAGGCTAAAACTATATTAAGCAAAGTAAACTATGGTAATGATTGGTATGGTATAGATTACAATATGAATTTATATAGAGGTTGTCCTCATAAATGTATTTATTGTGATAGTAGAAGTAATTGTTACCATATAGAAGATTTTGATATGGTTAGAGGTAAAGAAAATGCACTTGAAATTTTAGAGCAAGAGTTAATTAAAAAGAGAAATAAGGGAGTTATAGGAATAGGATCTATGTCGGATACCTATAATCCATTAGAAAAAGAATATGAGCAAACTAGAGGTGCATTAAAACTAATATCAAAATATGGATTTGGAGTTAGTATTGATACAAAAAGTGATTTAATATTAAGGGATATAGATTTACTAAAAGAAATAAATTCAAAAAATAATGTTATTATTAAATTTACTATTACTACTCCCAATGATGAATTATCAAAAATAATAGAACCAAATGTATGTGTATCTTCTAAAAGATTACAAGCAATAAAAGAATTAACTGATAATGGAATATTTGCAGGTATTATGATGAATCCTGTTTTACCATTTATAACTGATAAAGAGGAAGATATAAAGGAATTAGTTAGACTTGCAAATGAATATGGTGCTAAATTTATTCAGACTTATATGGGAATGACATTAAGAGAAAATCAAAGAGATTATTATTTTGACAGATTGGAAGAGCATTTTGAAGGATTAAAAGATAGATATATTAAAACTTATGGAGAAAGATATAATTGTGTAGTTCCAAACTATAAATATTTATTTAAAGTATTTGCTGAAGAATGTAATAAGTATGGAATACTTTATAAAATGGAAGACATTATAAAAGCATACAAAAAAGATAATGCAAGTATTGAACAAATATCTTTCTTCTAATGTTAACAATATTTTGGCATTATACACAAATAAAAGTAATAGAAATTCAAAAGTTCTATTGCTTTTTTTATTCTTATAAAGTATAATAAGTATGAAAAGTATAACAAGTATAATTTAAGGAGGATAAAATGGAAAAAGATAAATTTGTAGGAATTAGTAAAGTTGGAGAAAAAGGGCAAATTGTAATACCAAAAGAAGCAAGAGATATGTTTGGTATTAAATCAGGAGATTCTATTATTGTACTATGTGATAAAGAAAGAGGAATAGCTTTACTAAAAGCAGATGCAATCGAAGATTTAACAGATAAAGTATTTCCAAAAGGGGGAATGTAGAAATGTTAGCAATAGAAACTAATAAATTAACTAAAAAGTTTAAAGAGAAAACAGCAGTTAATGAAATAAATTTAAAAATCAACGAAGGAGAATTATTTGCTTTACTTGGTACAAATGGTGCAGGAAAAACAACAACCATCAAAATGCTTTCAACATTAATATTACCAACAGAAGGAGAAATCAAAATATTAGGATTAGACATAGTAAAAGATAGACAAAAAATAAAAGAAATCTTAAATGTATCTCCACAAGAAACTGCTATTGCACCAAATCTTTCTGTAAAAGAAAATTTAGAATTTATGGCAGGAGTATATCAAATACCTAAAAAAGAAGAGAAAATAGATGAGCTTGTAAAATTATTTAAATTAGAAGAAGTTTTAAAACAAAAAGCAAAAACTTTATCTGGTGGATGGCAAAGAAAAGTATCTATTGCAATAGCTCTAATAAATGAGCCTAAAATATTATTTTTAGATGAGCCAACTTTAGGACTTGATGTAATTGCAAGAAAAGAATTATGGAATGTAATAGAAAAGCTAAAAGGAAAAATTACAATAATTCTAACTACTCATTATATGGAAGAGGCAGAAAGTTTATCAGATAGAATAGGAATTATGGCAAAAGGAAATTTAGTAGATGTCGGAACTGCTGAAGAACTTATAAAAAGAGCGGATACAAAAAACTTTGAAGATGCTTTTGTAAAAATAGCAACAGGGGGTGAGTTATAATGAGAATACTAAATTTTGCGAAAAGAAATTTTAAAGAAATAATAAGAGATCCATTAAGTATAATATTTTCTGTATTATTACCATTATTCTTATTATTTATATTTAAACAAATAAATATTCCAAACGAAAGTTATGAGTTACAGAATTTCACTCCAGGAATTGTAGTATTTGGATTTTCATTTATAACATTATTTACAGCGATGCTTGTAAGCAAAGATAGAACATCATCATTACTTATTAGATTAGGTATAAGTCCAATGAAACCAATAGAGTATATATTAGGCTATATGTTATCAATTATTCCACTTATACTAATTCAAAATGTGTTGTTTTTTATACTTGCTATTGTTTTAGGATTAAGTTTTAGTATAAATATTATTTGGGCTATACTTATTTCAATAGTTATTGCTATTCTGTTTATAACAATAGGTATAATATTGGGAAGTCTATTTTCAGAAAAGGCATCATCAGGAATATCTAGTATTGTAATTCAACTTGTTTGTTTTACGAGTGGAATGTATTTTCCAAGAGAATTATTAGGAGATGTATTTTCAAAGATATGCGAATATTTACCTTTTGAATCTTGTGTAACTATTATTAAAGGTATAATGAATGCTAATTTAGAAAGCATAACAATAAGAAATATAGTTGTTTTTAGCATATATACTATACTAGCTTTAGTTATTTCTATTGTTGTTTTTAAAAAGAAAATGATAAGTGATAATAAGTAAAATATAACCCAAAATTAAAATTTATCAAGATGTTCACAAGATTTTGGTATTGTAAACAAAAAAACAAATAGGACTAATGATGAGTTGCCATTATTAGTCTTTTATTATATAATTTGTATAACAGATTGTAATATTGCGTAAAAATAATATATAGTTTAGTTAATGTTAATAAAATATTACAAAATAGCTTATTGCAACTCAAAGTTGCAAAGAAATTTTAAGTTGCAAATGTAAGTTGGTAGAAAAATATGCACCGCAACTTTAAAATGGATTATAGGAGGTGCATAAAAATGAGTTTATCAGAAAACTTACAAAATTTAAGAAAAATTAAAAATATGTCACAGGAGGAACTAGCTGAAAAGTTAAATGTATCAAGACAGGCTGTCTCAAAATGGGAAAGTGGAAATGGTTATCCAGAAACGGAAAAAATTATTTCAATATGTGAAATATTTGATTGTAGTATGGATCAATTAGTAAAAGGTAAAATTTCAAATGATATTAAGTCAGAAAAAAACAATTATGATTTAATGATGACGAAAGCAGCAAAAGGAATTTCATTAGGCGTTGCATTGATTTTATTAGGAGTATCTATCATGCTAACTATATTAGGATTTGCCTCTAATGAACAAGCAGAAGAACAATACGCTTTAATTGGGGTTATTGCAGTATTAACAGGAGTAATATTTGCAGTACCATTATTTATAATACATGGTACAAAGATAGAAAATTTCAAAAAGAAAAATCCTAAAATTGCAAATGTATATTCAGAAGATGAGGTAGAAGAAGGTAATTCTAAATATACAAAAAATCTTGCAATTGGAATTTCTATTATACTTTTAGGTGTAGTAATAATGATGTTATTATTAGGGTTGAAAACATTTGGAGAAGAAAGTACTATACCAGTTGCTACTTTAATGTATTTTATTACAATTGGAGTATTACTTATTATATATTCTGGAAAAATGAAGGAAAAATTTGATATAGAAAAATACAATAATGAAAATACTGAAGAATATAAAAAAGTAGAAAACAAAATTGGAAGAATATGTGGAGTTATAATGTTAATAACAACAATTATTTTCTTGGTATGGGGATTTACCTTAAATATGTGGTACATAAATTGGGTAGTATATCCAGTTGGTGGAATATTGTGCGGTATAGTTGGAACGATATTTAAAAAAGATAATACGTAATAGAGATAATAGAATTAGTACAGAATATTTTGATATTCCATATAATTAATAAACGAATAAGACTGATAAATAGTGTCAATAATTTTTAAAAATGTCATAAAAAAATATTGAAATTATTTTTTAATTAT
>OJMO01000103.1_pt1 | contig 64405 bp, 64 predicted proteins | sample 1597241 | NCBI WGS metagenome assembly OJMO01 (sample SAMEA2452129, study PRJEB22498) | human gut metagenome | biome: human feces; feature: human gut; material: feces | place: Australia | collected 2012 | reverse complement strand
CAGACCATATACATATGTATGTGAGTATACCACCAAAGTTAGCAATATCATCATTCATGGGATATCCAAAAGGAAAAAGTACATTAATGTAGAAAATCAATTAAAGGAAGATATGATGTCAGACCAAATTACAATAAAAGAATATAAAGACCCTTTTAAAGGGTAGTAAGTAAAAAGAACGCAAGCGAAAGTGGCGTAAGCTGTCAAACTGGGACGCTTTAGCGTTTGCTAGTATTAAGGCCTTATAGGCCGATATGAAAATCCCCCAGTTATACTGGGGGATAATTATATCTAATATAAAGCATATAGCTAGGTAAAAAAAGTATTACTATAGAGATTATTATAATAATAATTCCTCCGAATTTATTATTATTAGTTTTTATTTCATACAATCCATATGAAACAGTTTTAAAAAATATAAATAAAGAAAATAGAAAAACAAGAACAATCATAATTTATTCCTTTCAAATTAAAATATTATAAACAGAAAAAATGTTACTAATGTCTGCTATTGTTCTATTTAAATTTCTGTAAATAATAAACTAGATACTACTTCAGAATTTACAGTAACATTAAATATAGAATTTTTGTAATTTTCTAACCAGTTATAATTTTCCCAATCGGAATTTTTATAAAATTTAGTTATAGCATATCTACCAAGCCCACATATGTCTGAATCATACGTAAGAGAAGTTTTATATAAAAATTCTGATATTTCATTTTCTAAATATTTATTAACAGCTTCTTCCACTTTTTTTATATTATCATTAGTTAATTCTAAAGAATTTTTATTAGTAGATAATACGCGAGCTTTTATAAAGACATTTACATCTATAAAAGGAGAATTATTAATAAAATTTATATTGTTTTTAGTATTTTTTAGTTTATAAACATATAATTCTATAGAAGAGCCAGTATTCAATGGATTTTTTATGGATATATTACAATTATCTAATCTATTAGTTAATATTAAATAACATGCAGATTCTATACCAGATAATTCACCAACTAATTTATCTTCCTTAAATACAGCAAGACCAATGGTTTCAGATTTTGTTTTCGAAATGAGTCCAGAACTTCCAGCTTTTATATTAGTATCTTTTTCGGTATTTGAATAATCAACATTTCTTTCATCAAGTGATGTATCAGAACTTACACCCCCGCAAGATTGCTATTGCTTGGCAAGTTGTACATTGTAATTGATTAAAAAAGTCTGCAATTTTAGCATAAGCAGTATATCCAGTAATCTGTGTATTAGCGGGTAATATTTCATAATATTTTGATACTAATGTTTCAAAATCTGGTTTAGAATTTTCAATAAAATATTTGCTATTACATTTGCTAATTATTATTCCTGTATCTGGACGAAGTTCTACGTCATTAATTAAAGTGTATACTTCTTTTTCTATTCCTTTTTGTGCTAATTCTTCTGAAAATACTACTACTTTGCAATGAGATAAATTTACTTGTTTACTAATGGAGTTATTAACTACATTTATAGCAGAAGAAATAGATGATGCTTCTACAGTATATATAAAAGAAGGAGCAGATGCAGAACTGCCACTTTCACCGCTACCGGCTTGGTTTAGTGAATTGAAAATTTACTTTTAATTTATTGTTACTACCTGAATCAATACCAATTGCTACAACATAAGCAAAATCATCGATATCCTGATCATGATTAAACCCCATGATAAAAACTGTTAGAATAACTATAATGGTAGTTATTTTTAGAGTAGTAAGAAGTTTTTTGTTCAAGTTAAAATCTCCTCCTTATTGTTGTTTTTTATTTTATTTTTTATGTTAGCTAAAATTAAAATAACTAAACTAGTAACTATTACGAAATATAGAGTTATATTTTTGTAAAAAGTTTCATTAAAAGTATTAATATCTGCTAAATTTCTTGGAATTAATGTAAAACAAAATAGTAACATACATATTGGATATATCATATTAGAAGAACTTTCTATATTAGTTATCTTCTTAAATATTCTTATAGTTAGCATAATAACAACATTTAGATATAAGCTAACTTCTAAGATCCAAATGAAGAAGAAAATTGCATCAACTCTTTGAAAAAACGTTCCAAATTCGATATATCTACTAACTAAATATATTGGCATAATTTCATTTTCTCTAATTATAAAAGAGAACATACAAATTAATGAGAATATGCAAACAAATAAATATATAGCTGAGATTACTATAGATGTAATAGCAACTTTTTTAAAACTTGCAGTGTTTTTCAAATATGGAGGTATGAAGTAAATAAGGAATAAACAGCTAAAAGCGTATAGATTACTTGTTCCTGTAATAAATGTTGAGTTTACTCCATCTCCTAATATAGGAAATATTCTTTGAGGTACGAAATTTTTAATGTTGGCTACAAATATGAATATAATACCTATTAAAACAATTGGGAGTATTAATAAATTACTTCTAATAATAGATTTTTCACCAAGTTTATTTGTAAACATTGCTACTATTATAAATAAAGCAATTATGAAATATATTTGAGTTCTTCTGAAATATATTATTTTTAATCCTTCACTAAAGTCCCTAAGAAGTACACTGCTAGTAGATAGTAGATATATAATAAATAGTAGTCCAATTATGAATTTAAACCATTTGCCAAATAAGAAGTTTGATACATCTAATATGTCGGAGCCTGGAAATTTTTGAAATAATTTGCATATTAGTAATGTTATAAGTATTGATAGAATACTTACATATAGTATGTTTAATGGAGCTGAAGACTCTGAAGTTCTTAATATGCTTTTTGGTATGTTTAGGATTATGTTGTTTATCATGATTGTTATGATTAAAAAGATGGCTGAAACGTTGCCGATTTTTGTATTATCCATAAGTTATTTTCTGTTCCTTTCTGTTTAATTTTTAAAATTTGAAAAAGTTGTATAATATAGTGTTTTGAGTCGTTACATTAGTTTTTCCAGTATTTCCATTTCATACTTATATGATTTTGAGAAGTCCTCTTTTTGGGATTTAAATAATCAGGCCTTTGTTCTTGTTTCCATGTTGGAGCAACTAAATATCTGCTACTTGTTTTTGTTGTGAGTGGAGCATATGGAACCATGTATGGTACTCCGAATGATTTGATATTACATAGTGTGGATATATATACTAATAGTCCTAATCCTAGTCCTAAAAATCCAGACATATACGCTAAAACTATAAATAAGAATCTTGATATTCTTAAATGAAAGCCAAATGAGAAGTCTGGGATTGCGAAAGAGGCGATTCCCGTAATTGCAATTATTATTATTAAAATGGGGCTTACTATACTTGCACTTACTGCAGCTTGACCAAGAACTAGTGCACCGACAATTCCTATAGTGGGACCGATTGGGGAGGGAACTCTAAGTCCAGCTTCACGAATGAGCTCGAAGGAAATTTCCATAAGTAACAGTTCGAATATCATAGGAAAAGGAACGTTTTGCCTTGATGCTACAATTGAAAATAGTAGTTCTGTGGGTATAAGTTCTTGATGAAAGTTTGTAACACTAACCCAAATTCCAGGAAGTAATAATGTTAAAAATAATGATATTCCTCTTATTATTCTTAAAAAATTTGCAAATACTGGTTTTAGATTTGTATCTTCTGGTGAAGACATAAAATCAATGAAAGTGGCTGGCATAATTAGTATATATGGATTTCCGTTTACTATAACAACTACTCTGCCTTCAAATAAGTGTTTTGTTGCTTTATCTGGCCTTTCTGTAGCTATAATTACAGGTATTCCATAGTCTGTTTCTTCACCGAATTAATTGTTCTAATTCTCCACTCGATAATAAAGAATCTATATCTAAATTATTTAATCTAAATTTTACTTCTGCTACTAAGTCGTTATTTGCTATGTTTTTCATATAGCAAACAGCACATTTTGTTTTACTTATATCACCAACTTCGATGTTTTCTATTACAAGATTTTCATTATTTACAGTTCGTCTAAGTAGAGAGGTGTTTGTTCTTAAATTTTCTACAAAAGCCTCATGTGGACCTCTAATTACAATTTCATTATTTGGACTATCTATACTTCTTTGTTTAAAACCTTTTACATCAATGTCAAAAGCAATATTAATTGTATCTACAAAAAGCGCGCAGTTACCAGAGTTAATTCCGGGATATAATATTAGAAAATTCAGTTTCTTTTTTTACACTATTTTGAGGTATTAAACAATTATCTATATAATCTGTAATATTAAATTTTTTTACTTTTCGAATTCTTACATTATTTGTGCTCATTTCAGAGATTATTTTGTTTTCTTCACCATCATAGCTATTTGCAATGTTTTTTAGCATTAGTGGATTTAGAACGAAGTCGTTTACTAGTTGTTGGTCTACCATGCCATCTATATAAAATATAAAGGCCGAAAATTGTTTGTTTCTTGCATTTAATGTGAATTCTCGAATGACTATATCACTGTTAATCATAGAATTGTATCTTATTTTCATAAATTCTAAGTTTTTATCTATAGTGTTAAAAATTGTTTGGCTTAAATTTTCTTGAGAAGAAAGTGTTAGATTATCATCATCAGGGGATTCTGCTATTGTAAAATTGTAGTCATCTTTTGGATGATATGAAAATAAACTTGAAAATACGGTTTTAAATTTATTTGTAAAATTGCTCATATAAATTCTCCATTTTATTTATTTTTAAGTTTAGTTTTTCCAAAAAAGTGAATATTATGTATGGAATTTTAGTTGAAAAATCAAATAGATTATGATATCATTTCTAAAATAAATAAATATATGGAATATTTATTTTCAAATTAGGAGTTTGTTTATGAAAGATTTAGAAAAAACAAATAATAATTCAATGATTATTAAATATCAAAATACAGATGATGTATTACAAGATATATGTTCTATTATAGATTCTGCTAAAGATTTTGCTTATCAATCAGTAAATATCGCTTTAGTTGAAAGAAACTGGTTTATAGGATATAGAATTTCAGAAGAAGAAATGAAAGGCAATAATAGAGCTGATTATGGAGTGGAAATAATTAAGAATTTATCTAAAAAATTAAAGGAAGAATATGGAAAGGGGTTTGACTCTAGAAATTTATATTATTTTTTAAAATTTTATAAAATGTTTCCTAAAATTTTGAACTCAGCGAGTTCAAAATCTAATATGCTACTTTCATGGACACATTACAGAACCTTATTACAGATAGAAGATGAAAGAGCAAGAGAATGGTATACAAAAGAAGCTTTTGAACAAACATGGAGTGTAAGAACATTACAGCGCAACATTTCTTCACAATATTATTATAGAATATTAAAATCGCAAGTTAAGGAACCTGTAATTAAAGAAATGAAAGAAAAGACAAAAGATTATTACTTAATGAATAAGCTAGAATTTGTAAAAAATCCAGTAATAGCAGAATTTTTAGGCTTTTCGATAGAAGACTCCTACACAGAAACAGAATTAGAGACAAGTATTATAAACAACTTACAGAAATTTTTAATGGAACTTCGGAAAAGGTTATGCTTTTGTGGAAAGACAACAACATATTCGTACAGAGAAAGATGACTATTATATAGATTTGGTATTTTATAATTATATTTTAAAATGTTTTGTATTAATTGATTTAAAAACAAGTAAAGTAACACATCAAGATATAGGACAAATGGATATGTATGTAAGAATGTATGATGAATTAAAAAAAGCTAAGGATGATAACCCAACGATAGGTATTCTACTTTGTACTGATACAGACGCAGATGTGGCGAGATATTCCGTTTTACATGGAAACGAGCAATTATTTGCGACTAAGTATAAAACATATTTGCCAACAGAAGAGCAACTTAAGGCTGAAATTGAAAATCAAAAGACAATGTTTGAATTACAACAACAAGAAAAAAATGAAAATAGTAAATAATAGAAAAAAATTTAGGAAAGAGGAATTTATAATGGTTGATTTTAGGTGTAGGATAGCAGAAATGATATCAAATGTTACAAATGTTTCAAAAGATGATTTGAAGAATTTTATAGAAAAGCCAAAAAATAGTGAAATGGGAGATTATGCATTTCCATGTTTTAAACTTGCAAAAGAGCTAAAGAAGGCTCCAGCTTTAATTGCACAAGATTTAAAAGAAAATATAGTAATTGATGAAGATATAATAGAAAAAGTAGAAATTGTAGGTGGATATTTAAATTTTTATATTAATAAAGAAACTTTAGTAAAAGAAGTATTAAATGAATTTGATGTAAAAAAAGAAATGTATGGTTCATCAAATGAAGGAAATAATCAAAATGTAGTTATAGATTATTCATCTCCAAATATTGCAAAACCTTTTCATATAGGACATTTAAGGTCTACAGTAATTGGGAAATCATTATATAATATATATAAATTTTTAGGATATAATGCAATAGGAATCAATCATTTAGGAGATTGGGGAACTCAATTTGGTAAACTAATAGAAGGATATAAAAGATGGGGAGAAGAATATAATATTGATGAAAACCCAATAGATGAATTAACAAAGTTATATGTAAGAATTAATGATTTATGCAAAGAAGATGAAAGTGTATTAGAAGAATGCAGAAATAACTTTAAGAAGTTAGAAGATGGAGATAAGTTATGTGTAGATTTATGGAAGAAGTTTAGTGAGGTCAGTTTAAAAGAATTTCAAAGAATCTATGATATACTTGGAACGAAATTTGAATCTGTATGTGGTGAATCTTTTTATACAGACAAAATGCCAGAAATAGTAGAAATGTTAGAAAAATCAGGAAATTTAGTAGAGTCACAAGGAGCAAAGGTTGTAGATTTAGAAGAAAAAAATATGCCACCATGTATAATAATAAAGTCAAATAAATCAACAACATATGAAACTCGTGATTTAGCAGCAATTTTATATAGAGCAAGAGAGTATGATTTCGCTAAGTCAATATATGTAACTTCTTATGAGCAAATATTACATTTTCAGCAAATCTTTGAGGTAGCAAAATTACTAGATATGGATGATAAATATAAAGAAAATCTAGTTCATGTTCCTTTTGGAATGGTTAGGCTAAAAGAAGGTAAAATGTCTACGAGAGAAGGAAATATTATAAAGTTAGAAGATTTATTAAATGAAGCGGTTTCTAGAGTAGAAAAAATAATAGAAGAGAAGAATCCAAAGTTAGAAGATAAAAGTCAAATTGCTAAAAAAGTTGGTATAGGTGCAGTAATATTTAATGATTTATCAAATAGTAGAATAAAAGACGAGATTTTTGATTGGGATGTTATGTTAAACTTTAATGGTGAAACAGGTCCATATGTACAATATATTTATGTAAGAACAAAAAGTGTATTAGAAAAAACGGAGTATATACCAGAATTTAAAAATATAAATTTAAGTAATTTATTAGATAAATATTCTATAGATGTATTAAAATTAGTATATAATTTTAATGAAAATGTAGAACTTGCAATGAAGAAAAATGAGCCTTCTATAATTGCTAGATTTTTAATAGATTTAGCTAAAGCATATAGTAGTTTTTATACAGAAAATCAAATTATGGTAGAGGATAAAGAAGTTAAAGATGCGAGAGTTTATTTAACATATGTTGTAAATAATGTTTTAAAAGTAGGGGCAGGTTTGCTTGGAATAGAGATGCCAGATAGAATGTAGTGTTATAAAAAATATATTACAATATAAAAGAAGTTTAAGCTTAATAGTGAATTTATATTTAGCCTAAATTTCTTTTTTTTGTTTGAATTTAAAATTTGAAATCTTTGTAAGAAAATAATATAAAATGTAAGATAGTAGTTTTTTATTTTAAAAATAATGTTACCGCATAGTAATAGTTAATATATTTATAAATTTAAATCAATCCATTTATAAATATATTAACTATTACTATGCTAGTATGTGCTTTTAAATTAGTTATAAATAGCAATTTCCTAAATAGGGGAGATGGAATTAGATACATACTAATTGACATAATTTAGAAAAAGATGTATAATAAAAAAAGTTACATTTTGCTATTAGGTGTACAATTAAGCGCCTTAAATGTGAAATTTAACTAGTCGTACGCCAAGAAACATTTATTATTCTATACACCTTGAGGAGGTATAAATATGGCTAGAAGAACAAAAGACGAAATCAAAAGAGATGCCATAACTGTGCAGGAATGTACGGAGAGGGTTTCGGGAGATGTTTTGTCGTTTGGAGATTTAGCTGAAAAGCTGAATCTTACAAAGAAGCAGTTGAGATATACTTTTGACTGCATGGAAGATGAAACATCAGAGAGAATAAAATCTCGTCTGAAAGTCTTAAGTCAAAGGGCAAAGGAACTTAAAAATTATAAGACTTTGAACTTTTCGACAAACACAATGTTAGGTCTTAATGGAAAACGTACGAAGGGAATTTTTATTGATCCTTCAACACTGAATCAGGTTTTGGAAGAAGGTGCCTTTATACCAAGAAAAGATGATATCCTCTATGTTGTAGAACATTATGATGGAAAGATTTTTTTCAAGAAGTCACTTGTCCTATCTGTGGAAGTAAAGCGTAATTGCTTAAAGGTTGATGTATTAGAACTAATTAATCAAAAATTTCCGGAGAGAAAAAGCATATCAGAGATTGCTGGTTTAAATAGTAGCATCTTTGATGGTATTGACAGTTATGTGCTGTCGAAGATTTGAGATTTTATGATTTTATCTAAAAAGGCACTTCCTTATATTAAGGGAGTGCTTTTTTCTAAAATTTATTTTTATCTATAACCTGTTTTATTTATTATACTATTGCTAATATTTTTAACTGTATCACTTGGTACATAATTTTTTTCGTTAAATAATTGTTCATGTAACTTAGAAACATTTTCTTCTAGTGTGACAGGAACTCCGGTACCATCTATCTAAAGTAATACCTTTTACTTCATAAGGCCATCCAAAACTTTCGTTAACTTTAATACTTGTTAATTGTGGAAGCATACTAATTGCTTCGTTAACATCGATATTAGTTGAAACATGAGGTAAAATAGTATTAGATAAAGAGTTTAATTGTGAAACGCTCATTGTTTTAGCTTTTTCAAATACTGCAATTAAAACATCTCTCATACGTTCAGCTCTTTTATAATCTCCACCATCTGTGTAACGAATTCTAGAATATGCTAATGCTTGAACTCCATTTAAGTTATGCCAGCCTGTAGTTGTAATTCTTTCTGTATTTGTACCAAATTGCTTATCATTACCAGCAATATAATTATTAATGTATTTTAATTCGTCTTGTTCAATTTTTATATTCACACCACCAACAGTATCAACAACAGTATGAACAGTATCAAAATTTATTGCAACAAAATCTGTAATATTTAAATCTAGATTTTTATTTAAAGTACTTAAAGCAAGTTTTGGACCACCATAAGAATAAGCATGTGTAACTTTATCTAAACCATAACCATCAATATTTAAATAACTATCTCTATAAACAGAAGATATCTTAACTTCATTAGTATCTTGGTTTAAGCTAATAATCATAATACAGTCACTGCGATTTCCTTTTTCAAAACTATCTTCTCTAGAATCAAGTCCTAGTAAAACTATATTACGATAGCCTTTTAAAGATTCTTCTACACCAGGGTTTACTTCAATATCACTTTTTGTTAAATTAACATATTCCATTTGATCCCATTTACTTTTTATAAAGAAATATCCAGAACCAAATGCTACTAAAACTACAATAATAATAGCTATGAGTATAAATAATAGAATTTTAGGCAATAGTCCCATTTTTTTCTTTTCTTTTAATTCTTCATGTTTAGACAAATTTATCAACCTCTTTCTAAAATAATATAAATACATTATACAACAAATAAAAAAAAAGTAAAGAAAATAGAATTAAAAGTTGTATGAAGGAAAAAATTGGTATATAATTTTTTTACATCTATAAGACAAATGAAAAAAGGAGAAGAGTACAAATGGAATTAAAAGAAAGAATAAAAAATTTTTTTAGAGATGTATTTAGTATTTCAGAAAATAAAGCAAGTAATGGAGATATAAAAGCAAGTGTTGTTTCTGGTGCTAAATTAAAAGGTACCAATATGTGTATTTTAATTTGTGCAATAATTATAGCTTCAATAGGACTAAATATGAATTCTGTAGCAGTAATAATAGGTGCAATGTTAATATCACCAATGATGGGAGCAATTATAGGAGTAGGATATGCTATTGCTACAAATGATTTTAAATTTGCAAAAAGAGCGGCCGTTTCATTAATTATACAAATTGCAATTAGTGTAATTACTTCTAGTATATATTTTATGGTTTCACCAATATCAAATACTTCATCAGAATTATTATCTAGAACAATGCCAACAATTTGGGATGTATTAATTGCGATAGTTGGAGGGTTAGCTGGAGCTATTGGAATGACAAGAAAAGAAAAATCAAATGTAATTCCTGGCGTTGCAATTGCTACTGGATTAATGCCACCACTTTGTACAGTAGGGTATGGTATCTCAATGAGAAATTTAAGCTATGTAGGAGGAGCTTTTTATCTTTTCTTTATTAATGCCTTTTTTATATGCCTTTCTTCTATTATTGTTTTTAAAATAATGAAAATGCCAAGAAAGAAAGGGGCAAATGCAAAAGAAGATTGGAAGATAAAAAGAAATCTTGTAATAATTGCTATTATTACAATTATTCCAAGCGTATTTTTAGCACATCAAATAGTAAAAGAAAGCATTATAAATGCTAACTTTCAAAAATATTTAAATGCAGAATTTAGATATGAAGGTACACAGATTGTTAAATCGAGTGTAGATATAAAGAATAAAAAAATAAATTTAGCTTTAATTGGTAAAGTTTTAGAGCATGAAGAGATTATTAATTTAAGTAATGCTTTGAAAAGATATAATCTTCAAGATATGAATTTAAAAATAACACAAACAGAAGTTGAAGAAGGAATAACAAAAGAAGAAGTAGAAAAATTGATACAAAGTCAAGTAGGAAAGTTAGATACATCTATGTATGTAAATGACAAAAAAGATGTAAATGATGGAGTAACAGAGATAACAGACAAAATTTCTGAGATAAAAGATAAATCTATTGCAAATACAGAAGATGCAAGAGATAAGGTAAAAGAAAAATTTGAAGTGGTTAAAGATTGTACAATAACAAATAATACAACAACTACTGGTACAGATAAAAATATTATAACTTTGGTGAATTTAGTTTTGAATAGAGATATAGAAAATGAAGAAAGTATTGAAATAGAGAGTTTCTTAAAAGAAATTTTAGGGGAAAATATTGTTATTTCTAAACAAGTAGAAGAAGGATAAAATTGTATAAGGAGATTATAAGAATATGTTACAAACTGATATTAAAAGGAGAAACATAATAATTAGAACAATTACATTTATGTCAACAATTGCTGTATGCATAACTATATTTAAATTTTCTTCTGAAGATTCGGGAAAATCTACTGGTACAAGTGATTTTGTTATAGAATGTATAATAAATAGTAATCCCTTTACTAAGGATTTAGATAGTGCAGAAAAAGAAAATATTAAAGAGAATATAAAAATGCCAATAAGGAAACTTGCACATTTCTCTATTTATACAGTATTAGGAATTACAACTATGTGTCATATGTCTACATATTCAATAGTTAGGTATAAGAGAATAGGCTGTAGTTTGATTAGTGGTATGTTATATGCAATTTCGGATGAGATACATCAACTTTTTGTTCCTGGGAGAAGCGGACAAATGACTGATGTTTTAATAGATACGATGGGTGTGTTATTTGGAATATGCATAGTTTTATTAGGACAAAATATAATACGAAAAAATAGAAAGAATAATTAATTTTTAGATCATTCCCATAGATTCAAATAAAATAAACATAAAAAGTTAACGAAAAGTGACGAAAGTTTTACAAATATGTTACAGAATCTTGAAATTTCTGTTAAATGATTGTATAATATTAATATTGGATGTTATAATGAACTTAATTTAAAGAATGTTATTGAAATGTAACAGGATGTTAATATTTTATATGGGGGATGGTTGAAGGTGAATCTTGCTGAAGATGATATTACCATGTTAAAGGAAGATGATTTAATATTATCACAATCAAGAAAGAGTAAAAGTGTATTAGAAAAAAGAGCTTTGAACTTATTTAATAAAACAGGAAAAAGAGTATTAGACTTATTAGCAGGAATAGTAGGAACAATAATGCTTATACCAATAACAATACTTATAGCAATTGCAAACTTTTTTGAAAAAGATAAAGGACCAATATTCTTTACACAAGAAAGAATTGGTAAAAATGGCAAATTATTTAAGATGTATAAATTTAGAACAATGATAGTAGGAGCAGATAAAGAATTAGAAAGAATTCTAAAAGAAGACAAAGAAGCTGCAAAGGAATATAAAAAGAATAAAAAATTAAAAAATGATCCAAGAGTTACAAAAATAGGTAAATTTTTAAGAAAAACAAGCTTAGATGAATTTCCACAATTTATTAATGTATTAAAAGGTGATATGAGTTTAGTAGGACCACGTCCATATTTACCAAGAGAACAGGAAGATATGGGGTATTACTATTATTACATAATAAAATGTAAACCAGGAATAACTGGTTTATGGCAGGTTTCTGGAAGAAGTGAGGTTTCTTTTGATGATAGATTAGAGCTTGATTTGGAATATTATGAAAATACAAATGTAATTCAGGATGTTGGATTAGTAGCAAAAACAGTTATAAAAACAATTAAACGTGAAGGAGCTGCATAGAAAATATGGCAGAAAAGAAAAAAATATTACATCTAGTAGAAGCCTTTGGAGGTGGAGTGTTTACCTTTTTAGTAGAGCTTTGCAATAGCATAAGTGATGAATATGATATTGTAATAGCATATTCAAAAAGAAATCAAACTCCAGATAATTTCAAAGGCTATTTTAATGAAAATATAAAGTTTATTGAAGTGAAAAATTTTACAAGAAATATAAGTATTAAAGATTTAAAAGCTTGTATAGAAGTAAGAAAAATAATTAAAGAAGAAAATCCTGATATAGTACATATGCATTCATCAAAGGCAGGAATAATAGGACGATTAGTAATTAGTGGTAAAAACAAAAAGTTATTTTATACACCACATGGATATTCTTTTTTAAAACAAGACGATTCAAAATTAAAAAGAATTATATATAAATCAATAGAAAAGATAGTAGCAACGTATAGGAGAAAATGTACAATTGTTGCTTGTTCAGAAGGAGAATATAATGAATCTTTAAAACTTACTAAAAATAGTACATATGTGAATAATGGTGTAAATATTAAAGAAATAGATGAAATTATAAAAGATGTTAAAACAAAAGAAATCGATATAAATAATTTAAAAATTTGTACAGTAGGAAGAATTGGGTTTCAAAAAAATCCAGAGTTATTTAATAAAATAGCAGAAAGTTTTCCAGATTTACAATTTACTTGGATTGGTGATGGAGAATTAAAGGATAAATTAACAAGTAAAAATATAAAGATTACTGGATGGGGCAAAAGAGAAGATGTAATAAAAAGAGTAGTAGAAAATGATATTTTTATTTTGCCATCTTTATGGGAAGGTTTACCAATTGCTCTACTAGAGGCAATGTATCTAGGAAAAATATGTATAGTAAGTAATGTAATTGGTAATAGAGATGTAATACAAAATGAGGTAAATGGATTTGTTTGCAATAAAAGAGAAGACTATGAGAGTGTTATTAACAAAATTAAGAGTAAAGATACAAATTATAAAATGATAATAAGACAAGTAAAAAATGATATTGTAAAATACTATAATATAGAGGAAATGTGTAAGAAATATAAAGTATTATATAAATAGGAGAACTAGTATGAAAAAGATTATTATAACAAATGCGTATACATGGTATAATAAAGGAGATGCAGGTATTTTATTAGGAATAGTAAATACTTTAAAAAATATATATGGAAATGATTTAGAAATAGATGTTCTATCGTTTACACCAGAAGAAGATAGAAAAAGATATTGTAAGGATAAATGTATTAAAAATGTTGAAAGCAGTATATTAAATCCATTTCCATTTAAACATTCAAAACTAGGAAAATTATTAGCAATAATAAAGTTAATAGTTAGAATGATATATCTGACTATAATGATGAATTTTTCAATGAAAAAATTAGTGGAAAAAGATAGAAGTTTTAAATTGATGTTTGAAAGCGATATTATAGTTGTTTGTGGTGGTGGATTTTTAGGAGGAAAAAAATTTGATAGTTTAATGCATTTATTTCAAATTTTTGCTAATACAAAAATTGGTAAGCCTGTAATTATAATGGGAACATCTATAGAGCCTATAAATAATAAGATAATAAAACATTATACAGAGAGTGTTTTGTCAAGAGTTAATTATATATATGCTAGGGAAACAATAACATATAAGTATTTATCAACATTTTTGCCAAAGGAAAAATATACATTAATTCCAGATATGGCTTTCATGTTAGAGGATATTGATGCAGAAAGTAAACTGATTAGTGAATTTAAGAAAAAGTATGATGTAACATTTGGAATAACTGTAAGAAAATGGAATTTTCCAAACTTAAATATGTCTAGTGAAGATGCGATGGAAAAATATATGAATGCTATTTCAGCTGTAATGATAAAATTAGCAAGAGAAGATAATGCTGGATTTGTGTTTGTTCCACAAGTGATAGTTGCACATGCAGATGATACAGATGTAGCTAAAAATATAAGAGAAAGGTTACCAAAAGAATATAAAGAAAATTTTTTGATCTTGGATAATGATTTATCACCAGTAGAAATAAAAACTTTAATAGGAAATTTAGATTATTTTATAGGAACAAGAATGCATTCAAATATTTTTGCTACAAGTATGAAAGTGCCAACAGTTGCAATTGCATATGAGAAAAAAACAAATGGAATAATGGAAACTGTGGGGTTACAAGATTATGTAGTTGAGATAGATAAAATAACATTTGAAGAGCTTATAAATAAAATTGAAAAAAGTATAAAGAACAGTGAACTTTTAAGAATAAAACTAAGAAAGACAATTCCAAATCTAAGACATGAAATTATGAATAAAATGGAACAAGTTATGAAAAAACTATAATATATGGAGGAAAATATGAAAGTTGGATTTTTCTTTGATACAATACTTTTAAAAGATAAAAATAATGATTTTTATGGGATGACTTTAACATATGATTTTTTTAAAAGTAGATATGTAGAAAATTTTGAAAATATAGTAGTTTCGACAAGAGTTAAAGATAAAATTAAGGAAAAAGGTAATGTATCGGGATATAGAAAAACAAATGGCAAAAATGTAGAAGTGCAACCAATTACTACATATAAAAATATACCAGATGCTATAAAAAATAAAAAGAGAATAAAAGCTGAAGTAAATGAAATAGTAAAAAATGTGGATAAAGTAATTGTAAGAATGCCAAGTATTATAGGAATGTTTGCATGTGATAGTGCAAGAGAAAACAATAAACCATACATGATAGAAATGGTGGCATGTCCATGGGATGGATATAAAAATCATACACATTGGGCCGGAAAATTGATGGCACCAATAATGTGGTATTTAAATAAAAAATATTTAAAAAATGCACCTAAAGTTCTATATGTTACAAATGAATTCTTACAAAGAAGATATCCAACAAAAGGTGAAGCTATTGCATGTTCTGATGTTGTATTACATGAATTGGATAATACAGTTTTACAAAAAAGACTAGATAAAATAGAAAATATGAAAGATGGAGATGTTATAAAGCTAGCAACTGTAGCTTCAGTGGGGCTAAAATATAAAGGTCAAGAATTTGTAATGCAATCTATGGCTGACTTGAAAAAAAATGGTAAAAAATTTGAGTATTATCTAGCTGGTAGTGGAGATGACATAAGGCTAAGAAATATTGCAAAAAAGCTTGGATTAGAAAATGAAGTGCATTTTTTAGGTTCATTACCACATATTGAAGTATTTAACTTAGTTGATAATATTGATATATATATACAACCAAGTTTGCAAGAAGGATTGCCAAGAGCTTTAATAGAAGCAATGAGTAGAGCCTGCCCAGCAGTCGGTTCTTCAACAGGTGGAATACCAGAATTATTAGATGAAAATTGTATATTTAAAAAGAAGAAAGTAAATAGATTAAGCAAAATATTAGATAATGTAAAAATAGATGAATTAAAAAATCAAGCAATTAGAAATTACGAAAAAGCAAAAGAGTTTGATAATGAAATATTGGATAAAAGAAGAAAAGAGTTCTATAAAAAAATTTAAAAAAGGAGATAATGATAAAAATATATCATTAAAAGAAATATGATTTATATAATAACGTTTATAGTAACAATATTATTTACATATATTGCAGAAAAAAATTTTGAAAAAAAGAATAAAGCTATTGGAAGACTTTTTTCAATATTAGCAATTATTATACCATCAATATTAGCTGGGTTAAGAACTTTAGATATTGGTATTGATGTACAAGTCTATGTAGAACAAAACTTTAAGACGGCTTTACAAAGTCAATCTTTTAAAGAATGTTTGGAAAATTGTAATACAGATTTTTTATATGTAGTAATAAACTATATAATATCAAGAATATCTAATAGTATAAATATTCTTATGTTTGTAATTGAATTAATAAATATGGTTTTAGTATATATGTTTATATATAACAAAAGAAAATCAATTCATATGTGGTTAGCGATGGCAGCATACTTATTGATGTTTTATAATATTTCTTTGAATTTAATTAGGCAAAGTCTAGCAATTAGCGTTATATTATTTTCAATCAGATATATTGAAAGCCGAAAGCCAATTAAATTTTATACATGTGTAATTATAGCAACATTGCTACATTCTACGGCTATATTTACATTACCGATTTATGTGATTTTTAATATTATAAATAAAAAATATAAGAATTTTTATAAAACTGTGATTCTTTTAGTAATTACAATAGCAGTGTTAAATTATCAAAATATTATACAATTTTTAGTATACTTGCGGAGTATTGTCAGCCAAATATGCTAATTATATTACGATTTTTTCAAGAGATGAACTTGATTTTAATTATGCAGGAATATTCTTTAGATTATTCTGGATAGTAATTGCTTTATGTTGTTATAAGAATCTAAAAAGTTTAGACGAGAAAAATGAAATATATATTTTTTTCATAATAATTGATTTAGTATTAAATCAGGTTGGAGCTCTTTCAAGTTATGCAGATAGAATTGCATATTATTATGGATTAGCACCTCTTATCTATATTATTGCACAGTTAGATAAAGGATTTAAAGATAATAGATTTAACAAGGTAATAGTGAATCTTATTTCGATTAGTTTATTGCTATTCTATTGGTATTTTACATTTGTGTATTTCAATACAGGTGAAACATACCCATATAGTTCTGATATATTAAATATATAGGAGAGAAAGAAATGGAAGATTTAATAACTATAATAGTGCCAGTATATAATGTAGAAAAATATATAAAAAAATGTATAGATTCAATATTACATCAAACATATAAGAATTTAGAGATAATATTAGTTGACGATGAGTCACCAGATAATTGTGGGACAATATGTGACGAATATGCTCAAAAAGACTATAGAGTTAAGGTTATTCATAAAAAAAATGGTGGACTATCTGATGCAAGAAATGTTGGATTAAAAATTGCAAACGGTAAATATATTGGATTTATCGATAGTGATGATTACATAAAACAAAATATGATACAAGATTTATATAATTTGTTAAAGGAAAATAATGCAGATATTTCAATTTGTGCATATGAATTATTAGATGAGGATGAAAATCCAAAAGCAAATAAAAGTGGAGAAATATATAGCTTTGATAGTATAGAAGCTATACGAGAATTACTAATATCAAAATTGATAACAAGTCATTGTTGGAATAAATTATATAAAAAAGAGTTATGGGAAAATACAGAATTTCCTATAGGTAGAAAGTTTGAAGATATTGCAGTTATGCATCTAATATTTGAAAAAGCAAAGAAAATTGTGTATAAGGATGAAATTGGATATTATTATATAAAAAGAAATAATAGTATTATGAAAAATGTAAATGAAAGTTTAGTAAATGACCTAAGAGAGATGTCGATAGCAAGAGAAGAGTATATAAAAAAATATATAACTCAGAATAGTAAATATGCAGAAATATCAGAAGTAAAAAGAATAAAAATGTGCTATGACTACATAATTTTAGGAAACTTAGAAGAGTTATATAATTCAACAAAATATATTGAAGATTATAAGAAATTAAAAGAATATATGAAAAAATATAAACTTGAAGTAATTAATACACAAATAAGTTTTAGAAAGAAAATAGAATTATGTGTATTATATTTAAATAGAAACTTATACAAATTAATAGTTTCAATCTTGGGAAGAAATAGGTGATTCAAATAAATAATTTAATAAGTGTAATTGTTCCAGTATATAATGTGGAAAAGTATTTAAAAAGATGTATCAATTCAATTTTAGGACAGACATATAATAATTTTGAATTGATTTTAATAGATGATGGTTCACCAGATAATAGCGGCAACATTTGTGATGAATATGCATTAAGAGATAGTAGAGTAAAAGTTATTCATAAAGAAAATACAGGGGTATCAGATAGTAGAAATATTGGAATTGAACAGGCTAAAGGAGAATATTTAACTTTTATTGATTCGGATGATTATATTAGTAGTGATATGCTTGAAATAATGTATAATGACATGATAGAGAACAATGCAGAAATTGTAATAGGTGGAAGAAATATTGTAAATGAAAGCGATGGTCATATCATTTTTCAAAAGAATAATAAAAAAAGTGTAATGAATTCGGAACAAGCTTTAAAAGAACTAATGATTGAAAAAAATTTTAACTGTGTATCATGGGGAAAATTATATAAAAAGGAACTATTTAATGATTATAAATTTTGTGTGAATACTGTCATAGCAGAGGATTTAGAATTATTATATAAAATTTTTCCGATATGTAACAAAATAGTATTAGATACAACAAAAGGATTATACTTTTGGACTAATAGGTCAGATAGTGTTACAAAAAGTGAATATAATGATAATTGGAAGAAAGAAATACAAATTACAGAAGAAATAGTACATTTTTTTGATAAGGAATATCATAAAATAAAAAAATATGCTATTCAAAGATATGTTAGAATTAGTATAAAATGTATGTATAAATGTATAAATATTAATAATATTAATGAAGTGAAAGATATACGAAATAACATAAAACCATATATATTTACTTTTTTATCTAGCAACAATGAAAAAATACATCATAAGGTTTCTTTTTTGCTTGCAATAATTAATGTAAAACTTTTTGTGAAATTTTATAAGAGAGTAAGAAAATAAGGAGTAGAAATATGAAAGTTTTTTTGAAAGCGTACTTAGAAAAAAACTTAGGTGATGATTTATTTGTATATATTATAGCTAATAGATATAATAAAACCGAATTTACAGCTTTTTCATATGAAGAATATGGCAAATTAAGTGATAATCTAATAATAAAATCTAATCCAAGAATAAGATTGTTTATTAGATTAATAAATAAATTAATTAGAGAGTTAAACTTTAACAATTATATAGTACCAGAAAATCTGTATAAAAGAGATAAAGATATATTAATACATATAGGTGGTTCTTTGTTTTGTGAGAAAAATAATATGAAATATTGGAGAAACACTTTAGAATTAGAATACTATAAATGTAATTTGAAGTATTACATATTAGGTTCGAACTTTGGGCCTTATAAAAATGACGAATTTGTAACATTAATGAATGAATTTTTTTCAAAAGCAGAGGATGTTTGCTTTCGTGAAGAATATTCATATAATTTATTTAAGAATTTACCGAATGTTCGTTATGCATCAGATATAGTGTTTACATTAAATACATCAGATATAAAAATAATTAATAGTAAAAAAGTTATAATGTCAGTAGTAGATTGTGGAAGAAAAGCAAAGCAAGAATATAAAGAATTATATGAAAATAAAATAATAGAAATGTCTAGATATTTTATAAAAAATGGATATGAAGTGACTTTAATGTCATATTGCAAGGCTGAAAAAGATGAAGAAGCAATTGAATCTATATTAGCAAAGTGTGATAGTAAACTAAAAGAAAAAATTAATACATATTATTATAGAGGAAATATAGAAGAAGCTTTAAATGTGATGGGAGATTGTCAAATTGTTGTTGGAACTAGATTTCATGCTAATATTATAGGTTTATTATTAGGTAAAACTATAATTCCTATAGCCTATAGTGATAAAACAATTAATGTGTTAAAAGATATGAATTTTAATGGAAGAGTTTTGAAAGTTCAGGATATAGATAAATTTGACGTAAATTCACTGACTGAAGAAGATTTAAATTATAAACATGATATATCATTTCAAATAAAAGATGCACAGAAACAATTTGAAAAATTAGATGAATTATTAAATAAAGATGATTAATGGAGGAAGTAATGTCAAGAGAAAAACAATTGGTAAAAAATACAGTAATAGTTGCAGTTGGAAAAATATGTACACAATTTATAAGCTTCTTTTTATTACCATTATATACAGCAATGCTTTCAACTGAAGAATATGGAACAGTTGATTTACTTAATACATATATTTCTTTATTATTACCATTAATAATATTACAGATAGATCAAGGAATATTTAGATTTTTGATAGATGCTAGAGAAAGCGAAGAAGAAAAGAAATCTTTAATAAGTACAACTGTGATAATTGTAACATTACAGTCTATAGCCTATTTAATCATATATGCTATAGTAGGACAATTTATTAATAATGAATACAAATATTTTTTAGCAACAAATGTTGTAGCTAGTATATTTTCTTCTATTATGCTACAGATTTCTAGAGGTTTAGGTGATAATAAAGTATATTCTATGGGAAGTTTAATTTCTGCATCTGGAACTGTTATTCTTAATGTTATATTTATAGTTATATTTAAATGGGGAGCATATGGTATGCTACTTGCTTCTCTAATTGCAAATTGCTTATGTGCATTATTTGTTTTTATAAAGAAAAAAATATATGCATATGTTTCGAAAAAGGCATTTAGTAAAGTTAAATTAAAAAGTATTTGGAAATATTCTATTCCACTAGTTCCTAATATGTTATCTTGGTGGATTGTTAATGCTTCAGATAGAACTATAGTTTCAAATATAATTAGTATTAGTGCAAATGGTATATATTCAGCTGCAAATAAATTTTCAAGTGTGTGTATAACTTTTTTTAATATTTTCAATATGACTTGGTCAGAATCAGCTTCTATGTATATTAAGGATAAAGATAGTTCGATATATTTTACTAATATTATGAATACAGCATTAAGAATATTTTCAGCAATTTGTATAGGAATAATAGCAATTATGCCTTTTGTATTTCCTATATTAGTAAATGAAAAGTTTAATGAAGCATATTATCAAATTCCAATATTAATGATATCTACATTATGTAATATAATGGTTTCACTACTTGGTTCAGTATATGTAGCACAAAAAAATAGTAAAGAAATTGCTAAGACATCTATATTTGCAGCTGTAATAAATATTAGTGTTAATTTAGGGCTAGTTAAATTTATTGGATTATATGCAGCTTCAATTTCAACACTTGTTGCTTATTTAGCAATGGCTATTTATAGATATATAGATGTGCAAAAATATATAAAGATAAAGGTTGATTTTAAATTAGTTTTGTATACTGTACTTATTTCAATCATAATATTTACAACATATTATATGAGAATCACTTGGTTATCTATAATTTCTCTTATTATAACAGTTTTGTATGCTATATTAATTAATAGAAATACTATGGGAATTATAGTTAATGTTTTAAAACGAAAGATTAATAAAAATTAATGTAAAATTATTTATATATATTGTTTTTTTTATTTATTATGACAAAATGTTAAAAATAAATTGTTATTGCCAAATATATTAATTTATTTGGCAATAACAACAAATAAATTATATATTTTTTGCCTAGATGAAATGGCAGAATGGGGGTTGTTTTATGAAATTAATAAAAAGAAGTTTAATAATTCTAATGGTACTTTTTTTAAGTATGATTGTTTTTTCAATCTCTAATAATGTACAAGCGATGACTGGGGCAGAAATGAAGACAAAGCTTGAGTATGTAGAAAATAATGTAGATGGACTTAAAAATGGTCAATATTTTACAGGAAGCTATAAAGGATATGCATTGTCTTGTTATGGATTTGCTAATGCAGTAGCAGATGAAGTTTTTGGTAGTTCACATTATACTAGTCCAAATGATTGGCAATGGTATGGTAATTTAGATAATCTATGTATTGGTGATGTTATTGAATACTATGAGCCAGCTTCAAGCAGTGGAACACATTGTTTTATTGTTACAAATCTAGATGGTACTAATATTGAGGTAACAGATTCTAATGGTTTACGGAGATTATAAAAATCGCTGGCATAAAGGATGGACTAATCATTATGACTTAACTAAAGCAGGTTATGGAATTCAGGCAGTTTGGCATCACAAAGGTAGTAATGTAAAAAAATTTGATACAACACCACCACAAATTAGTGATCAAGAAGTAGTTGTAAGCTCAATGACAGAAAATAGTTTCAAAATTAGAGCCAAAGTAGCTGATGAATCTGGAATTAAGGAAGTTGGTGTTAATGTTTGGACAAATAATAATGGTCAAGATGATATTAAATGGAGATTAATGACTAAAAAAGATGATTATTATGAATATACTGTTTATTCTAAAGATCATAATAATGAAAAAGGATTATATACTGTACATCTGTATGCAACAGATAATGAAGGTAATCAGGTAGGCTATGCATATAATGCTATTACAATGGGAACTAATGTTGAAAAGAATTTAGGTAATTTTACTGCAAGAATTGTACCTAAAAAAAATACAAATTATGTAATGGGAACTGATGGAACAAGTGTGGATGGTGCAGCAGTTGTTTTAAAATCAAAATCAAGTACAGATAATAGTCAATTATGGGAATTTACAAAGCAATCTGATAATACATATAAAATAATAAATATTGCTACAGGTAAATCGTTAGATGTTTATGGGGGATATGATGATAATGGTACTAAAATTCAGCTATACAATGACAATGGTTCTGCAGCTCAGAGATTTTACATTATGAATTACAATGATGGATATAGAATCGTACCAAAATCAACTAAACAAGTAAAAGCTATTGATATAGATAATGGAACTATGTCAAATAATAATAAAATTCAACTTTGGGAAACTAATAGTGCAACTCAAAATGCTCAGACATGGAAATTTGAAAAAATTGCAACGGGAATAACTTTAAATACAACTAGTGCTACATTAAATAAAGGAAGCACAAAGACAATAATAGCAACAATAACACCATCAGATGCTTATAATAAAACCGTTACATGGACTTCTAGCAATACTACAGTTGCTACAGTAAATTCTTCTGGTGTAGTAACAGCTAAAAAAGCAGGCACAACAGTTATAATAGCAAAGACAAATGATGGTAGTAACTTGACTAAAAAGTGTACAATAACAGTAAAAGATACAGATTTACCTTTTAAGGATGTGAAATCTAATGATTGGTATTATGAAGCTGTAAAATATACATATAATAATAAAATGATATCTGGATATAATTCAACAACATTTGCTCCAAATGATAAATTAACAAGAGGAATGATAGTAACAATTTTATATAGAATGGAAGGTAGTCCAAGCAACAATGGAAAATCAAAATTCACAGATGTAAATTCAACAGAATGGTATTCACAAGCTATAAAATGGGCATCTGATAATGGTATAGTACATGGTTATACTGGAACAACAAAGTTTGGACCAAATGATAATATATTAAGACAGGATTTAGCCGGGATCTTAAGAAATTATGCAAAATATAAGAATAAGAATACAAATATAAGTAGTAATTTATCTAAATTCTCAGATTACAAAAAAATAAGTAATTATGCCAATTTATCAATGCAGTGGGCAGTGGGAACTGGTGTCATAACTGGAAATGTTAGTAGTAGCGCCAGTTTAACATTGAATCCAAGAGGAACAGCTACAAGGGCAGAAGCAGCAGCTATGATTCAAAAGTATTGTCAAAAAGTCGGAAGATAATATTAAAAAAATATTTCATATAAATTTATCGGAACATATTATATTTTGGTAATCAGTAAGACTTGTAAAATAAAAATATAAAATAGAAAGATTACACTAAAACAAAGATTGCAAGATTTAAGTATTAATGAATAGGATATTTAGCAGAGCCTAGAGAGGAATACTAGAAACATACAGAATCGATAAAATAAGAAATATAACAAATTAATGAAAATAATAAAAGTTAGATTTAAAATGAAGTGAACTAAAGTTTTTAGACAAAAAAGTTTAACAAGGAGGTTTTAATTCAAAAGTCTAACTTTTTATTATATATATAATTTGTAAAAGTAATTTTATTTAATATTTACTTGTACATTATTTAGGGTTATGATATAAATAATCTAGAATTTAAATTATAAATAAGATTGGAGTAAATATGGAAAATATAAAAATATTCGCATGTCCAACCGCAGAACAATTTACACAAGAAATATGTAATCACTTAAATTTAGAAATTGGAAAAATAAAATATCAGAAGTTTTCAAATGACAACAATTTTGTACAAGTTTTAGAAACAGTAAGAGGACAAGATGTATATGTAATACAAACAACTGAGCCACCAGTAAATGAAAGAATAATGGAACTTCTAATAACAGTAGATGCACTAAAAAGAGCATCGGCAGGGAAAATTAATGTTGTTTTACCATATTATCTATATTCAAGGTCTGATAAAAAAGATCAACCAAGAGTTCCTGTCACTGCTAAATTAATTGCTCAATTAATAGAAGCTGCTGGAGCTGATAGAGTAATAACATGTGACTTACACAATCCAGCAATTCAAGCATATTTTAATATTAATTGTGATAGATTGTCAGCACAAAATTTATTACAGTCATATTTTAAAGAAAAAAATTTAGAAGATATGGTTATTGTAGCAACAGATGCAGGTTGCTCAAAAAAAGCATATAAATATTCAACATATTTTGGATGTCCTATTGCATTAATTGATAAAAGAAGAGATGGAAATGATGATAGAGCAATTGCAACTACTGTTATAGGTGATGTAAAAAATAAAAATGCAATTATATTTGATGATGAAGTAGATACAGCAGGTTCAATGATTGAAACAGCTAAGATACTAGAAAAATTTGAAGCTAAAAATATTTATGCAGGATGTACACATGGAATTTTATCGGGACCTGCAATTGAAAGAATTAAAAATTCACCAATTAAAGAATTGGTAATAACTAATACTGTTCCATTAACTAAGGAAAAGCAAATTGATAAAATTAAGGTATTATCTATTGCACCAACATTTGCTGATGCAATATTAAGAATACATGAAAATAAGCCGTTAGGAGAATTGTTAAAGATATATTAAAATGTAATTAATATTATATATTTAGAGTAAGAAAAATTTATTGGATTAGTAAAAGTACTTGTAGTTAATTTTTACCACATATATAAGAAAAACAATTAATAATATAAGTAAAAAATTAGATTGTATAAAATCTAATTTTTTTTGCTTATACAACAAAATTCGACAATAAATGCAAATGTCTTGTGATAGCATTTATATAAAAGAGGTGAAAGTATGAAAATACAAAAAATATGTATAAATGGTGTTGGAGGAATAAAACATCTAGAATTAAACTTTAATAAAGAAATGAATTTAATATGTGGAACAAATGGGATAGGAAAAACAACTATATTAGAATGTATATCACATTTATTTATTTCAAGTAATACATCACAATTAAAGAGAAATGTTAACTGTGATAAAGGAAGTGTAAAAGCAGAATTAGAAATAGATGGGCAAAATAGAAGTTATAATTATGAAATAAATGATTTTAAGCCAGAAAAAGATGATTATGTTTCAGCAGTTGAAATAGAAAAAAGTAAGGATATTATTGTTTTTAATTCAATAAGAAGTTTTGGTTATATAAGGTTAGAATCAATATCGAGAGATCCAGAAAGAGAAGGATATAAAACAGGAAATATAGCGTATTCTGGTGTTGATGCGGTAGACATAAAGAATTGGTTTATACAGAGATATATGTGGTCAGCACATAAAGATTCTTTAAATAAAGAGCAAATTTATAATTTAAAATGTTCAAAAGAGGCCTTTTCTATATTAGATGAGAAAGTAACTTTTTCTAAAGTAAAACCAGATACATTTGATATATTATTAAATACAAGACAAGGAGAAGTGTTTTTCGAATACTTATCATCAGGCTATAAATCATGTGTATATATTTTATTAGGAATAATAAAAGAAATTGAATATAGATACAAGGAGCCATATATAAAAATCCAAGATTTTAATGGTATCATTCTAATCGATGAAATAGATGTACATCTACACCCAGAGTGGCAAGCACGTTTAGTAAATGCACTAAAAGAATTATTACCAAATGCTCAAATAATTGCAACTACACATAGTCCAAGTATTATTCAAACTGCAAAGACTAACGAAATAATAGCTTTGTATTTTGATGAAAACAACGATATTTGTATAAAAGACCTAGAACAAAAAGAATTTGGCTATCAAGGATGGACGATAGAAGAGATTTTAAAAGATGTAATGGGGATGGAAGAAACCATGTCTAGTCTATATGAAAAAACTTCAAAAAAATTTGAAAAAGCAATAAATGAAGAAGATATTAAAACTGCAAAAGAATGTTATAAAATATTAAACAAAATGTTACATCCTCAAAATTACTTAAGAAAAATATTAGAAATACAAATGGTAGGGATGGGGGATGAAAATGATAAAAATAAATAGAACAGAAAAGCCTAAGGAATTAACTGAAGAAATTCAAAAAGAATTAACAGACGATTTTAAAAAGGATAATAAGAAAGCGGTATGGAATAAACAATATATAAGAAATGCATTATTTAAAATGTCTAATGGTAAGTGTTGCTATTGTGAAGTTAAGCTTGCAGAAGAAGGAAAAGATATGCATGTAGAACATTTTCATCCTAAAAGTAAATATCCAGATGAAGTAGTAAAATGGGAGAACTTATTACCAGCTTGTAAAAGATGTAATGGAAGTAAATCAACACATGACACTTATAAAGAAGAAATAATAAACCCTTGCGAAGATAATCCAAAAGATTATTTGTATATGAGTAATTATTGGTATAAATGTAAAAACACTAGTGAAAAAGATAGAAAAAAGGCAAAAGATACAATAGATGTTTTAAGTTTAAATGATTTAGATGGATTAATAATGCCTAGAGTTAGAATTGGAAACAAAGTGGAAGAAAAAATTGAGCAATTATTAGATAAAATGCAAGAATATAAAGATGCATCTGAAAGAAAGATACAACAAAGAAATAAAATTGTAAATGGTGTGAGAGATTTGCTGAGATTGGCTCAAAATACACAAGAATATAGTGCTACAATATCAACGGTTATAATTGGAGATGAAGATTATAAAACACTGAAAGATATGATGAAAGAATGTGGCTTATGGAATGATGAATTAACAAATTTAGATAAAGTTGCTGAAGAAATAAATCTTAATTTAAGATAATTTTAAATGAAATGTAAAAATTTGTAATACGATAATAATTGCAAATAAAATGGTCTAAGTATATAATAACTTTAAGATAGGGGCGGTTATACAAATAATAAGTATAGCTACCTCTATATTTTTATTTCAAAATATTTAATTCTAAAGGCGAATTCTTGCCAAAATTTCAAAGGAGTGATTTTATGTCAAAACAAAAATTATTAAAACCAACAAATGATTATGTATTTGGAAGAATATTTGGATATAAAGGAAATGAGTTTATAACACAAAGTTTATTAGAGGCTATAACAGAAGACAAATACCAGTCGTTAAAAATAGCAAGTTCTGTACCAACTTTAAAAGAATTACAAGATGATAAAGTAGGAATTTTAGATCTTAAAGTAACAGCAGATACCAATATAAATTTTGATATTGAAATGCAAGTAGCAAGTTGTGATTATATGGCAGATAGAATTCTTTGGTATTGGTCTAATTTATATTATAATAGTATAAATAAAGGACAAGAATACAAAAAAACTAAAAAGACTATAGCTATATTAATTGCAGATTTTAATTTGAAAAATTTAGCAAAGATACATAAGTATCATACAGCTTGGCATATAAGAGAAGATGAATTTTCTGAAATTATATTGACAGATAAATTGGAAATTCATATAATAGAATTAAAGAAGTTAGAGGTAAATAATAACCAAAGAGGCAAACATAAGGAATTAGAGAATTGGTTAAAATTTATCTTGAATCCAGAGGAAATGGAGGAAATAAATATGAGTGAAGATATAAAAGCTGCAAAAAGAGTTCTAGAACAAATAAGTAAAGACGAAAAGGAAAGAGAAAAGGCATATTTAAGAGATAAGTATATAAGAGATTGGAATTCAAGAGTAAACGAAGGTTATGAGTATGGAAAGGCTGCTGGTATGATTGAAGGAAGAAAAGAAGGAAGAAGAGAAGGAAAAAAATCAGTAGCAAAAAATATGTTAGAAAAAGGAAAAGATATAGAACTAATTATTGAATGTACAGGATTAACAAAAGAAGAAATAGAAAATTTAAAAAAATAGCAGTTATAAAAGGAATGTAAAAATGAAATCTGAAAAACTAATATTACAATTAATAGAACAAAAAATATACAATATAATAAATAATAGATTAAGAAAATATATAAAACCAAATTTAGAACTAAAAGAAGTAAACGATATAGATTTAGAATTACTAAAAAAATTAAAATCAACTTATGGAATAGGCGGAATAATTTTAGATGTTGATGAAACAATAAGACAAGATATGATGAAAATTCCAGATTGTAATAAAGAATGGATAAAATATATGAAACAGGAATTTAAGGTATTAATATTATCAAATGGATACGATAATTCTGTAAAAGAGTTTGCAAATGAAAATGGAATTGAATATATTGGATTTGCAAAAAAGCCATTAAAGAAATATTTTTTAGATGCATGTGATAGAATGGGATTAGAGCCAGAAAATGTTTTAGTTATAGGAGATAATATTATTAATGATATTCACGGTGCAAACAAATGTGGTATAATTTCTGCTATTGTAGATAGTGTTAGAGATGATGAAACAATAGATATATAATAGATAATTATTGATATTAAAAGTTTACTATACTTACTAATTGTACTAATTATTAAAATTAGAGCAATTTACTAATATAGTAAACTTTTTTTGAAACTTACAAAAAATTATGCTAAAATAGGAGCAAGTTATAAACTAACAAAAAAGTAAGGATGATAAACATGAATTATAGAATAACAAACGGATCTGTATCTTATGGAGCTGAAACAATATTAGAAGAAATAAATTTTGAAGTAAAGGGAAATGAAAAAGTAGCTATAGTAGGTAGAAATGGAAGCGGAAAATCTACATTGTTAAAGTCTATTATAAACAATGAATTACTAGAAGAAGGAACAGGAGAAGAAAAATTTAGCATATATAAAGAAGGGAGTCCAGTTATTGGATATTTAAAACAGATAGAGTTTGATGATGATAATATTACAATGTTAGATGAAATTTTAAAGGTATATAAACCAATTATAGATTTAGAAGAAAAAATAAATAAATTAGTAGAAAAAATGCAAAATGATTCTTCAGAAGAATTAGTAAAGGAGTATTCTAAAGCAAATGAAAGATATGAAATTTTAGATGGATATACATATAAAAAAGAATATGAAACAGCTATAAATAAGTTTGGGTTCTCTAAGGAAGATGAATGTAAGAAAATAGGTGAGTTTTCTGGAGGACAAAGAACTAAAATTGCTTTTATAAAGTTATTACTTAGTAAACCAGATATACTTTTATTAGATGAGCCAACAAACCATTTAGATATAAAAGCTGTGGAATGGTTAGAAAAATATTTAAAAAATTATCCTAAAGCAGTAGTTATAGTTTCACATGATAGAATGTTTTTAGATAGAATTGTGAATAAAGTTTATGAAATAGAATATGGAACGATTACTAAATATTCTGGAGATTATACATATTTTGAAAACAAAAAGAAAGAAAATTATTTAAAACAATTAAAAGATTATGAATACCAGCAAAAAGAGATAAAAAGGCTAAATGATATTGTAAACAGATTTAAGTATAAACCTACAAAAGCCAAAATGGCTATGTCTAAATTAAAACAAATTGAAAGAATGGTAAAAATAGAAGAACCAAACAAATATGATTTAACAACATTTAAGACAAATTTTGAAGTGAAAAAACAAAGTGGTAATGAGGTTTTGAATGTACGAAAATTAGGGATAGGCTATAATAAAGAGTTGCAAAATATATCCTTTAGCCTATATAAAGGGCAGAAACTGGGAATTATTGGAGAAAATGGAATAGGAAAATCTACATTACTTAAAACTTTAGTTAATAGAATAGATAAAATAAATGGAGAGTTCAATTTTGGATATAATGTCGAAATAGGATATTTCGACCAACAAATGGCACTCTTAGATTCAAATAAAACAGTAATAGATGAATTTAGTAGTGAGTTTCCAAATTTAACAACTACTGAAATTAGAAATTCACTTGCATCATTTATGTTTTTTGGAGAAGATGTTTTTAAAGAAGTAAATATGCTTTCAGGAGGAGAAAAAGTTAGATTACAATTATGTAAGATTTTAAAAAAATGTCCAAATTTATTGATTTTAGATGAACCAACCAATCATATGGATATTATAGGAAAAGAAAGTTTGGAAAATTTATTAAAAGCATATAATGGAACAGTTATTTTTGTATCTCACGATAGATTTTTTGTTAATAAAATTGCAGATTGCTTATTGATTTTTGAAAAAGACAAAGTTACATATTTTGATGGGAAATATAATGAATATGAAGAAAAGAAAATAGAAGAAGTACAAGAAAAGGTTATAGAGATAAAGAAAGAAAAAGTAGTTAATAATACATATTTAATGCAAAAAGAGAAAAATAAAATATTAACCAAAATTAAGAAGTTAGAAAGAGATATAGAAGCATATGAGGAAGAAGTAAAGATGCTAAATGAAGAATTATTGAAAGAAGATATATATACAGATTATGCAAAAGTACAAGGAATACAAAATGAAATTGATGAATTAAAGAAAAAAATAGATAGTAATATGGAAAAATGGGAAGAATTGCAAGAAAGTGTAGAAGAATAGAATTTTTAATTAAAACATTATATAAAGTTTATGAAATATTTATTAATTATATTTAAGAAATAAATAATAAATATTGAACTTTATGTAAATTCATATTATAATATACTATGATTCGCCAAAAGGTGAAATCAAATAATATATGAAAGGAGGTTCCTTTTTATGGTAAATAAAGGAACCAAACGACGGTGGATTGCAGTATTAACAATTATGGCTATTTTGGCTATGATGTTAAAATTTGTGATGCCGTCTGTTGTGCATGCATACGCAGAGGAAACAAATGTGACCGTGGGAGATGCGGACAGTGATGGCAAAATCACTATAGTAGATGCATATTACATCTTACTTGCAGATTCTAAACGTTCTGTAGGGATGCAAGTAGATGCCGATTTGAGCATTTATGATGTGGATTTTAATGGTAGGTTGGACATAATGGATGCTTACTTGACGTTGCTCTACAATTCGTATGTTTCAGTTGGAAGGAAAGACGTTATATGGCCACCTGTAAACGGAAGCATAATGACGACAACTCAAACAACTAATACAACAGAACCAATAACGACAAACCAGACAACAACTACAAGTGCTAACACAAATAATGTGACACACTATGAAAGTGGAGATGTTCTACAGTTTTCAGGAATTTCATGGAATGTGCGTTCTGGAGTTGGTGGATATGTGATTGGAACCATCGAGACAGGAGAGAAAGTTCGAATTGTCTCACGGGCTGAAAACCAATGGTATATTATTCAAATAGATAATGGAATTGGCTATATTAATATAGAAAGCCCATGGTTATTTAAAGAGGTTGGATACGTACAGCCAGAACTAAAAAAGGTTGTATCTTTTGATCTGGTAGAATTTGGAGATATACTAGTTTTCTATGACCAAATTGTAGAGGTAAAAACCAGTAATGGCATTAGATATCTACAATATGGAGATAAGGTTATAGTAACTGGCAAAGAGACTAATGAGAGCATCAGTGTTGCTATTGTGGATAGCACTGATGAAGGAACTATCGATTACAATAACAATAGTGGATTTTTTAAGACGTATAAATAAAAAATAGAAAATCTACAAAAAATCCTTTCAAAAAAGGCCCCCTTTATGGGGGCTTTTGCATGTGAAGAATTATTTAATAGTTATAATACAATTGGAAAGTAAATACATAAAATTAAATTTACATAAAATATGAAAAGTGGTATAATATTGTTAGAAAGGAGTGTATGTAATGAGCAAAAAAATTACACTTATGGGATTATTAACATTATTTATCGTATCCCTTTTCGGATGCAGCAATGGAGGTGAACAGGTTTCAAGCGAACGGATAGAATATCTGAAGGATCCTAGGTATGGATATATGTCTATAAAATATCTTAACCCAGAAGAAGAACAGGAATATTACAAAGAAAATTTGGAAGAATGTAATAAAATAATGACTTCTTATTTGGGAGAGGATTTTAAAGAGGCAGAAGTAATTCCAATAAGCATTTGTGAAATGTATGATGGAGGTAGTTTTCCAAGAGGAATGCAAATGAATGGTGTGATTTACCTAAATCTAAATTTTGAACAAGATGATATGGATATGGTAACCACATTGGTACATGAACAGTTACACTATCAAAGACAGAATGGCATGAAAATAAAAGGCCTAGATGAAAAGGATAATGTAACTTTAACAGAGTACATTGTATATAACCTAACTGAAAAAGTATGTTGTGAATATAATTATGAAATCTACAACAAATGCAACTATGGTCCTGCTCCTAAGATTGAAAAGCTAGATGATTCTTTAGAAACTCTTTATAAAGTTTATCTTGGCAAAGAAAAAATATCAAAGGAGTTAGAAAAAAAGATAAAGACCTGCTTTGAACATTCATAAAAAGCTCATTAACCTGGTAGAAAATTTTTTACTACCAGGGCTTTCTATTTAAAAACAGTAAACAGAGTATTATAAGGAAAAAATTTCTTATTGACAAAAAAACTCATTATTGTATAATTTTTATAGAACAAATTTTATTATAGATGATATAAAAAATAAAACCATAATATTATTAGTAAATATACAAAAGATATTGCATACACATAATAAAGAAAGAAGTATTTTTATTGTAATGGTGGAAATATATTAATCTGAATAAAAATAAAAATCAAGGGGGAAAAGTAAAAAATGAGAAGAAAAAGGCTAAAAAGTATATTAAAAATTGTAGTAACATTGATGCTAATTTTTGCTGCAGCATTTATTTCTTATCAAGATAAGAGCCATGCTGATGCAGGATATCATTCTAGTTATAGTGGAGGAAGTAGTAGTAGCAGTAGTCATAGTAGCAGTAGTCATAGTAGCAGTAGTTATAGCAGTAGGAGTTATGGTAGCAGAAGTAGTAGTGGTAGTAGCAGTAGCAGTGGTAATGGGATTTCAGCTCTTATTTCAATGATCTTTTTTGTTATATTTATGATAGTAATTTTTACGGCAATTAGTAGTGCAAATAAAAATAAAGGTACATTAAATAATTCAAATAGAATTCCTGTTACAAATAATGAGCAAGCAATTAATGAAATTAAGAAACACTTACCAGATTTCGATGTGAACAAATTCTTATCAAATGGATTTAATATTTATATGAGAATAGAAGATGCTTGGATGAATTTTGAATTAGATAAAGTAAGAGATATAATAACAGATGAAATGTTTAATATGTATGAATCACAATTAACTAGCATGGAAATGAAAGGTGAACAAAATATTATGAAAGACTTTAAGTTATTAAATTCGGCAATAACTAATGCTAGTCTTCAAAATAATATGCTTCAAGTAACTACAAGATATGTTATAGAATTCTATGACTATATTATTAAAAAAGATACAAAACAAGTTGTTAGAGGAAATAGTAATAGAAAGATAAGAATGGTATATGAAATGACATTTATTGAAAAATTAGAAAAGACAAAATTAGATAAATGCCCAAATTGTGGAGCGAAAGTTGATGTGAATTCATCAGGAATTTGTGAATATTGTAACTCTAAAATAGTTGATGATAATACAGAATGGGTAATGTCTAAAAAGGTTTCATTATATCAACAAAACTTATAAAATAGTTAAAAAATAAAAAAGGAGGAAAAGTAAGCTATATAAATAGAAATTTACTTTATAAAAAATTGGAAAGTGCATTATAATAATGCACTTTCCATATAAATGATATAAATATAGCTTATAAAAATAATAATGCAAGATTTGATAGATAAAATATTAAGAGAAGATAAAGATTTTTCAGAATCAAAATTTAAAGCAAAAGCAGATAATATTTTTATTCAAGTTTATACTGCAGTAATGAAAAAAGATTTAACAAGAGTAAAACATTTTCTTTCAGAAGACTTATATAAAAAATTTGAACAGAAAATACAAATGTTAGATAATGAAGGACTAATTCAAGTTTATGGAGAATTAAATGTTTCAGATACAGAAATAGTGAGAATTATAGAAAATGATGAAAGCTATGAAATAGAAGTAAGATTACTTACTAAATATTTAGATTACAAGCTAGACAACCAAACAAAAAAACTTGTTTCTGGAAATGATGAAGTAAGAATAATAAAAAATATGAGATTAATATTTTCAAAAAGAAAAAATGCTAAGACTTTAGAGCTAGCAAGAAAATGTCCTGGTTGTGGTGCTAATATGGATATTGCTATGAATGGTAAATGTGAATATTGCGGATCTATTTTTAAATTAGAAGAATATGATTGGATACTAATAGAAATAGAAGGTTAAAAAATGAATTATAATCTAATAAAAATGCATCTAATAAAAAATTGGATATAGTAAAGAGAATTATTAATGATGAATAAAAAAGTGAGTATAATGTAGAAAATACTCACTTTTAACATAAATATATCATCTTTGTTACAATATTATTAAAAAATATATAAACATCTTGAAACTTATATAGTGTTAGTATATAATACAATAGTAAAATTAAAAGAGGCAAAGGAAGAGGTATAAACGAATGGAAGAAATCGATTTAAAAGAGCTTTTAAAATTATTTTGGAAGAAAAAAGTATTAATTATTTTAACAACTATGGCATTTTTGTTTGTGGGATATATTTATAATGCTTTTATAACTACACCAGAATATAAAGCAGCAACTACATTATTATTAGTAAAATCATCTGAAGGTACATCATCTGTTACACAAGCTGATGTTACATTAAATCAAAAATTAGTATATACATATACTGAGCTTGTAAAAAGTGATACTGTATTAAGTGAAGTAGCTAATAGAATTGAGCTAAATAAATCAGTAGGGCAGCTAAGAAAAAATGTAACAATAGAAGCTGTTAAAAATACTGAGATTCTTAAAATATCAGTATTAGATTCAAATAAAGATGATGCAGCAACTATAGCAAATAGTATTGCAGAAGTTTTCTCAGAACAAGTAAAAGAATATTATCATATGGAAAATATTCGTGTTGTTGATAAAGCAGTAGCTCCATCATCACCTAGTAATATTAATCCTGTAAAATATGCAGGAATATTTGCAGTAGTTGGATTTGTTATATCAGTAGGAGTAATTTTAGTATTAAACTTATTTGATAGCACAGTAAAAAATGATAAAGATATAGAAAAAACTTTAAATATAAAAACACTTGCAAGCTTTGCTAAAAATCAAAATGCTAGACCAGGAGTAATAGACTTAGATCCAAAATCTCAAATAGCAGAAGGATTTAAATCATTAAGAACTAATTTGCAGTTTATGAAAGGTTCAGATGGAGATTTAAAAAGTGTATTAATTACTAGTTCATTACCAGGAGAAGGAAAGAGCTGGGTTGCAACTAATCTAGCAATAACATTTGCTCGTGGTGGTTACAGAACAATATTAGTAGATGCAGATATGAGAAAAGGTGTACAACATAAGAAATTTAGATTAAAACAAGTTCCAGGACTTTCTGATTTTCTTAATAGTAGTATAGAAGATTATGAAGGAGAATTACCAAAATATGTTCAACCTACAGAACTAGATAATTTATGTGTATTACCTTGCGGAAGTATTACATATGATTCTTCAGAACTACTATTATCTAATAGAATAATAAAAACAGTTGAAACATTAAAAAGAAATTGTGATATTGTTATATTTGATGCTACTCCTAGTAATTTAGTAACTGACGCTGTCGTTCTATCAAGATTAGTAGATACAAGCTTTATTGTTACAGAACATGAAAAAACACAAATTGATGATATAGCTAAAATAAAATCTCAAATTGAAGATGTTGGAGGAAATGTAGCTGGTATTGTTATTAATAAAGTACAAGATGATAAAAGTTCTAAAGGTAATTATTATTATATGAACGAGGAAGATGTAAGAAAGAGAAGAACAAGAAGTAGACGCTAAAAATATATTGAAGGTTGAAAATAAATGATATTAAAGAATCAACCATAGATAACAATTATATCAAAAATAGAGATAATAAGTTAAACACTTATTATCTCTATTTTGATATAATGGAAAAGTTATCTTAATTAAGTAATAAATTGCAAGTAGTTACAAATAACATGACAAAGACATTTTTTGTAAGAAGCATTAATTCAATCTCAATGTTTTATAACTAAAATAATCAAATGAAATGCCACTTATAAGAATATAAAAGTTGTTATATTGACAATATTCGACAAATAGATTATTATATGAAATCAGATAGATATGGAGGAAAATAAGATGAATGATGTGAAAACAAAAGAAAAAAGAGATTTTACAATATTTGGTTTTACTTTAACAAAAATTATGGCGTATTTTATTATATATAGTATATTAGGTTATATAGTTGAAACTTTATTTGGACTAGTTACAAAAGGTGTAATAGAAAGTAGACAAAGTTTTTTATATGGTCCATTCTGTGCAATATATGGTGTTGGCGCAGTGATTATGATATTAGGTCTAAAGCATTTTAATAAAAATAATTATACTTTATTTTTTGGAGGTTTTTTAATTGGATCTATAGTTGAATATTTAATTAGTCTTATAGGAGAACTTGTTTTTAATATAAAATGGTGGGATTATTCTTCTATGGCATTTAACATAAATGGTAGAGTATGTATTGCATTCTCTTTTTTCTGGGGGATTTTAGCAATCTATTTAATGAGTCATTTACATCCTAAAATAGATAAATTATTAGAAAAAGTTTCACCTAAAGTATTAAAAATAATAGTAATAATAGGTATAATTTTTATGCTTTTAGATTTTTTAATAACCAGTTTTGCATTGAAAATGTTTTTTACAAGATTAGTAAAAGAGTATAATTTAGAACTTGCCAATATGGATAGTATAATATTAGAATGTACTGAGGCTTATGAGAATCCTAAAATAAGAGATTTTACAGATAAATATTTTTCAGATAAAAAAATGCTAACAACATTTCCAAATATAAAATTAACATCAAAAGATGGAACCATTATATATGTAAGTGATATCCTAAAAGATATAAAACCATATTATTTTAGGGTATTTACACCCAAATATAGATAAGTATAGAATTTTGTTTTAGTATGTGTTATATAAAAAAGGTGTAAATTTTTACTATATTTATCTAAAAGATTTTAAATGTAAATATAAAAAAATAGTTAATATTAATTTCACAAAAGAGAAAATATATGAATTAAATATATATTTTCTTTTTTGATTTTTGAAAATTGTAATATAATTAATTACTATTTAGAAGAAAAAATTACAATTAGGACTTTTTATTGCTACCAAATGAAAAAGAGTATTTATAAAAAATATAGAACAAAGTAGCTTTGTCTAAAATGCATATAAATGTACTATTCTATATAAAACTAGCATTAAAATTAATATAAAGTTTAAATTGTAATGAAAAGAGACCTATACCTTCTTTAAATATAAAACTTTAAATTATGACAAATATTTCGATAATTTTACAATAATTTTACAGTAATTTTACGAAAAAACTTGTAAAAATTAAACATATTATGTATAATAGAAAATGTATTGTTAATAATGGAGGGGAATATGGAAGAACTAGATTTAAAACAATTAGTTAATATTTTTTTTAACAAAAGATTACAAATTATAAGTATAGTACTTATTTTCTTAATTATAGGAATTATATATACTTTTATGTTTATTACTCCTAAATATAAATCATATACATCATTAGTACTTGCTAAATCAGATAATGTATCAGAAGATGCTAATGATACAAGTACTATAACTCAAACAGATATAACATTAAATCAAAAATTAGTATCAACATATAGTGAGTTAATTAAAAGTAAAAATGTATTACGTGAGGTAATTAAAAACTTAAATATAAATGAGGATGAAGAAAGTTTAAAAGGAAATATCACAGTAAGTGCAGTAAAAGACACAGAACTTATTCAAATAACAGTTACAAATTACTATCCAGATAGAGCAAGTGATATAGCAAATGAAATTGCAAAAGTGTTTACTAAAAAGGTAGGAGAAATATATCATATTAATAATGTGTATATTGTAGACGAAGCAGAAAGCTCATATATTCCATATAATATCAACCATGTTAAAGATATAATTATTTTTATGGTAGTTGGCTTTGGGGTTTCTATTGCTTATGTTTTAATTGCAAATTTATTAGATACAACAATAAAAACAGCAGAAGATGTAGAAAAACAAATAAATGTTACTGTTTTAGCATCTATACCAGTATTAAAAGATGATACAAGAAAAATGAAGGGAGGAGTTTTATAATGAGAAATGAATTAATAACATTTACATCTCCTAAATCATCTGTATCAGAAGTGTTTAGAACATTAAGAACTAATGTGCAATTTATTAATGCTAGTAATAAATTAAAATCAATTTTAGTAACAAGTACAGTTCCTGGAGAAGGAAAAAGCTATGTATCTGCTAATCTAGCAATTACTTTTGCGCAAGCAGGTAAAAGAGTTATTTTAGTAGATGCAGATATGAGAAAAGGTAGACAACATGAAGTTTTTGAATTATCAAATGAAAATGGATTATCTAACTATTTAATATCAGCAGTAGAAAACGATAAAATCGATTTAGGTGATTATATTAAACCTACTATAGTAGAGAATTTATATGTTATGACTGCTGGAATTGTACCACCAAATCCGGCAGAACTATTGACAAGTCAGAAGATGTCTGGTTTAATAAAAGCGTTAGAAAAAAGTGCAGATATAGTTATTTTTGATGGTACACCAAGTACTATTGTTACAGATGCACTTATAATATCTAGAAGTATTGGTTCTACTTTAATTGTTACTTCTCATAAACAAACAAAAATGGAAGATTTAAAACAAATAAAGAAAAATATAGAAAATGTAGGTGGAAAAATAGCAGGTGTAGTAGTAAATAAAGTACCACGTTCACAAAAAATATATGGTGGTGGTTATTATTATGAAAGTTCGATTATTGTAAATAACAAGAAAAAGTGGTTAGATAATATATTTAATTCTATACATAAAACAGACAAAAAACAAGAAGATATAAAAATGAAAAAAGAAGTAGAAAAATTAAAATCAGTACCAAAAAAGGAGACTGTAAAGGCTGAAAAAACAAAAGCAACAAGAAGAAAGAAACAAGATATAGAGTCTATAAAAAAGGAAGAAGAAGATATAGACATTAATTTAGTACTAAAGCAATTAACAAAATATTTATCAGAAGAAAAAAAATAAAGGTTTGGAGTGAAGAAACAAATGATTGATATACATTGTCATTTATTACATGGAGTAGATGATGGATCAGATGACCTAGATAGTTCATTAGATGCTCTAAAGCTTGCAGAAGAAGCAGGGTTTACAGATATAATATTAACACCTCATTATATAAAAGATTATTATGATAATAGCATAGAAAACACAAAAGATAAAATAAAAGAATTAAAACAAGAAGTGTTTAAAAATAATATTTTAGTAAATTTGCATCAAGGAAACGAAATATATATATGTGATGATATATGTGATTTACTACTAGAGGGTGTTCCATCTACGCTTGCTAGTAGTAAGTATGTCTTATTTGAATTACCATTAACCAATAAAGTTTTTAATGTAACAGATATAATAAGAAAATTAAAACAAAATGGTTATAAACCAATTTTAGCACATCCAGAAAGATATTCTTATATACAAGAAAATCCAAATGAACTTATAGAATATATACGTGCAGGAGTATTGGTACAATCAAACTTGCGGAAGTATTATAGGTCGTTATGGAAAGGATGCAGAAAAAACACTTGGTAAATTATTAGAAAACAATATGGTTCATTTATTAGCCTCAGACACACATAAAAGGGGATTTGTATACGAAAATATGTCATTTATATTAAAGGAACTTAGTAAATATACTAGTAAACAAACAATAAAAAGATTGACTAATGCAAATCCAAAATGTATAATACAAGATGAAGAATTTCAAATACCAGTACCAACAGAAGTAAAAGCAAAGAAATTTTTCTTCTTTAGGTAGTGTATAGCAGGAGGTAAAAATGAGAAAATATTTTGGAACAGATGGAATTAGGAGAATAGCAAATACAGAACTTTCTCCAGAATTAGTTTATAGAGTAGCAAAAGCTGGTGCGTATGTATTATCTAAACATACCGACCATACACCTACAATATTAATAGGCAGAGATACAAGAATTTCTGGCTCTTTAATTGAAAGTGCAATGGTAGCCGGCTTTTTAAGTTATGGTGCAAATGTAAAAATATTAGGAGTAATGCCAACACCAGCAGTTGCATATTTAACAAGAAGATTTAAAGCAGATGCAAGTGTTGTTATATCTGCATCACATAATACTTACGAATTTAATGGAGTAAAATACTTTAGTAATAAAGGAATGAAAATTCCAGATGAATTAGAAGAAGAAATAGAAGAGGTAATGGATTCTGGGAAAATAGATGAATTAACAGCTGTTAATGATAAAATAGGTGTATCAGAAATTAGAACAGATTTATTAGATGAATATGTATATTTCTTTAGAAAGAATTTTGAAGAAGAGTTGGAAAATTTAAATAAAGAGAATTTTGTTATAGCAGTAGATACTGCAAATGGTGCTACATCTGTAGTAGCAGAAAAAGTATTTAAAAAACTTGGAATAAAACATCATATTATAAATAATCTACCTGATGGAATTAATATTAATCATAATTGTGGATCTACACATCTAGAAGGATTAAAGAAATTTGTAGTAGAAAATGGTTGTTCTTTAGGTGTAGCATATGATGGTGATGGTGACAGATGTTTATTAGTAGATGAAAACGGAAATGAAATAGATGGAGATAAAATTCTAGCCGTTATTTCAAATTATTTAAAGAAAAAAGGTAAATTAAAAAACGATGCAGTAGTTGCAACAGTAATGAGTAATTTAGGACTAAATAAATATGCTGAGAATAATGGATTAAAATTGATACAAACCAAAGTTGGAGATAGATATGTTTTAGAAGAAATGATGAAAAATGGATACAACCTAGGAGGAGAACAATCAGGACACGTTATTTTACTAGACTATAATCCAACAGGTGATGGAATATTAACATCTTTAATGTTTATTCAGACTTTACTTGAATCAAGTAAAAAAGCATCTGAACTATGTGATATTATAAAATTATATCCACAAGTTTTGGTTAATGCTAAAGTGAATAATGATAAAAAATATGATTTTGATAAAAATGAAGAAATAAAAGCAGAAATAGAAAAATTAGAAGAAGAATTTTCAGGAAATGGAAGAGTATTAATTAGAACTTCTGGAACAGAACCATTAGTTAGAGTCATGATAGAAGGAGAAAATCAAGAATATATTAAACAAAAAGCTGAACATTTGGCTAAATTAATTGAAGAGAAATTAAAATAAATTTGGAGGTATCTTTTTTGGTATAACTGAATTATTGGTTACAATTTTTTTCCTTTAAAATAGGATTTATGTAGAAATATTTGTCGTGAATAAAGAGTGTATAAAGGGGGAGTTTGAGTAATGAAAAAAACATTTTATATAACAACACCAATTTATTACCCAAGTGGAAAATTTCATATAGGAACAGCATATGCAACTACTTTAACAGATTGCATAAGAAGATATAAAGAATTAAGAGGATTCGATACATATATGTTAACAGGACTAGATGAACATGGTCAAAAAATACAAAATGTTGCAGAAAAAAAAGGAATATCGCCACAAGAACATGTAGACGAAATGGCTGGAAAAGCAAAAGAATTATGGAAGTTAATGGGTATTGGTTATAATGATTTTATAAGAACAACAGAAACTAGACATATAAAAGCTGTACAAAAAATAGTAGAAATATTCTTAAAAAATGGAGATATTTATAAAGGAAAATATGAGGGCTGGTATTGTATGCCGTGTGAAAACTACTTTACAGATACTCAAATTGTAGATGGTAAATGTCCTGATTGTGGTAGAGAAGTAAAGAAAATGCAAGAAGAAAGTTATTTCTTTAATATGAAAAAATACCAAGATTGGTTGGTAAAGTTTTATGAAGAAAATCCACATTTTATTGAGCCAGAATCAAGAAAAAATGAAATATTTAATAATTTTATAAATCCAGGGTTAGAAGATTTATGTATAAGTCGTGCTACATTTGATTGGGGTATACAGATGCCAAATGACCCAAAACATGTTTTATATGTATGGTTAGATGCACTTACAAACTATATTACAGCTTTAGGTTATTTATCTGATGATGATTCACTATTTAAAAAATACTGGCCAGCAGATTTACATATTGTTGGAAAAGAAATTATAAGATTTCATGGCATTTATTGGCCTATATTTTTACATGCTTTGGGATTAGAATTGCCAAAACAAATATATGCACATAGTTGGATTGTGATGAAAGACGGAAAAATGTCCAAATCTGTAGGAAACGTTATATATCCAGAAACATTAATAGAAAGGTATGGCTTAGATGCAACAAAATACTATTTATTAAGATTAATGCCTTTTGCACAAGATGCTATGTTTACTCCAGAAGGATTTATAGAAAGATTTAATTCTGATTTGTGTAATGACCTAGGAAATTTACTAAATCGTACTATTGGAATGATGAATAAATACTTTGATGGAATAGTACCAACTTTAAGTAGTACCAAAACAGACTTTGATGATGAATTAGAAAGCTTTGTATATGAGAAAATAAAAAGCTTTGAAGAATGTATGGATACATATCATGTAAGTAATGCAATTTCAGAGATTTGGAATATAATTTCAAGAACAAATAAATATATTGATGAAACAGCACCATGGATACTTGCAAAAGAAGATAATAAAGAAAAGCTTTCATCTGTTATGTATCATTTAGTACAAAACCTAAGAATAATTGCTGTTTTAATTAAACCTTTTATGCAAGAAACATCAAACAAAATGCTTAATCAATTAGGAATAAAAAATGAAGAATTTATGACTTGGGAAAGTTTAGAAAATTATAAAAAATTGCCAAATAATGTGAAGGTTATAGAAAAAGGTGAACCTTTATTCTTAAGATTAGATAAAGATGAAGAAATAGAATATATAAGAAACGAAATGAAAAAATAGAAATAAAAAACAAAATGAATTTAAATAAGAAACAATAAAATAGATAAAGAAAGGAGAGTACAATATATGTATAAATATATTGTACCATAAGAGATATGGGAAAGTTATTTGTTATTGATGGAACAGATGGTAGTGGTAAGCAAACTCAGTTTAAAAAATTGCAAGAAAGATTAACAAAAGAAGGAATTAGTTATAGAACTGTAAGTTTTCCAAATTATGATAGTCCATCATCTTCACTTGTAAAAATGTATTTATCTGGAGAATTTGGAGAAATAGCAAAACAAATAAGTCCATATATTGCATCTAGCTTTTATGCGGCAGATAGATATGCCACATTTAAAAAGGATTTTGAAGAATATTATAATAATGGAGGCATTATATTAGCAGATAGATACACAACTGCAAGTATGATACATCAAGCTGGTAAAATAGATAATATAGAAGAAAGAAAGCAGTTCTTAGATTGGATTTGGGATTTTGAATTTAATTTATATGGATTACCTATACCAACAGAAGTATTTTTATTAAAAATGCCTCCAGAAGTAAGTCTAGAACTAATGAAAGATAGAGAAAATAAATTTACTCATGAATCTAAAAAAGATATTCATGAAAGAGATAAAAATCATATAATTGATTCATTTAATGCGGCATGTAGTGTGGCGGCCAGTTACAATTGGTATACTATTGAATGTGTTAAAGATGGAAAGATAAGAACTATAGAAGACATTCATGAGGAAATATTTAGGGAGATAAAAACGAAATTGTAATATATATGAAGTAGGAATATAATCTGATTGACATATAATAATACGAAATGCTATAATATTTGAGTAAAAGCAATATGCTAAGTTGAAGTTAAATACATCGCAATTTTGGAGGTATGTACTAATGAAAAACAAACAAGTCAAGAACCGGATGCGCAAGTATCTGAATCGAGGATTCTCTAAGGCTCAGCTTAAAGAGATTCGAAAAGGAATCGAATCTGGGCTTTCGACTGAACAGGTTGACTGCTATGCAAAGAAGTATATCAAGCCGTCTTGCATGAAAGAAATGAGAAAAGGGCTCGAAAGAGGACTGAAAGAACAATATGTTAAAGTTCTACAGTATCAGCCTGAGTTTTCTAATTCTTGCGATGAAGTCTTGTATGACATGACTGGCCTTGATGGTCTAGATGAAGGAGACGATTTGGCTCTAGATGAACTTGACGACTTAGATGACTAAAAAAAGAAATGCAAAAAGGAATTTTTAGATTCCTTTTTGCATTTCCTTTTTTCATTTAAAATCACATACTAGCATAGCAAATAAAAATAAGATGTTAATGATAATAACAGAAAGAATAAATTTACTATTTTTAGGAAAAACTATTTAAAAAAATGATATATCATGGTATAATAATCGATGCGAAAATAATGAATGGAGGTTTTTATAATTATGATAGAAAAAAGAAAAGTAGTATTAGTAGGTACAGGATTTGTAGGTATGAGTATGGCATACTCTTTATTAAATCAAGGAGGAATTAATGAACTTGTATTAATAGATGTAATGAAAGAAAAGGCTGTAGGAGAAGCAATGGATTTAGCTCATGGTATTCCTTGTGCCCCAGCAAGAATAGATATAAAAGCAGGAGAATATGATGAATGCAAAGATGCTGATATTGTGGTAATTACAGCAGGTCTTGCTCAAAAACCAGGTCAAACTAGATTAGATTTAGCAAAAGCAAATGCTAAAATTATGAAAGATATTACTGAAAATGTTGTTAAAAGTGGATTTGATGGAATATTTGTAATTGCAAGTAATCCAGTAGATTTAATGACATATGTAGTACAAAAAGTATCAGGATTTCCAAAAAATAAAGTAATTGGTTCTGGAACAGTTTTAGATACAGCAAGACTTAGATATTTATTAGGAGAACATCTAGAAGTATGTAGTAAAAATGTTCATGCATATATAATGGGAGAACATGGAGATTCTTCATTTGTTCCATGGTCACATAGTTATGTAGGATGTAAAAGTTTAACACATATATTAGAACAAAGAAACGAAGATGTAAGTGTTTTAGATAAGATTTATACAGACGTTCAGCAAGCAGCTTATGAAATTATTAATAGAAAAAAAGCAACATATTATGGAATAGGACTTGGATTAACTAAAATTATAAAAGCTATTTTAAATAATGAAAATGAAATATTAACAGTATCAACTTATTTAGATGGTGAATATAATCAAAAAGAAATATATATAGGAGTACCAGCAATTATTAATCATCAAGGTGTAAAAGAAATATTACAATTAAATTTAGCAGATGATGAAAAAGCAAAATTAGATAATAGCTGTAATGTTTTAAGAAATATGCTTAAAGAAATTGAAGAAGAAATTTAATTTTAATATACAGTAAATAGAAAGTTTTTAATTATTTTCTAAGTATATTATATAAATAAAAAATGATTATATGTTCAGATATAATAACATTAATCATTTTTTTTTTTTTGCTAAATAATATAATTTTGTATTTTTTATTTATGAATAGTGTTACCGCATAGAAAAGATTTATATATGTATAATTTTAAAATAATCTTGAAGCGTGTCAGCAACTGCTAAAGATAAGTTTTATACCACGCAGAAAATTTGGGAGACGTTAGCTAAATACGTACCATCGGCGATTGTTTTAAAATTATACATATATAAATCTTTTCTATGCTAGTGTGTGCTTTTAAGTATGTTATAAATTATAATAAATAGAACAAAAATTTTGTTTTTTTATTTCGAATTAGATAGATTTAATAAAAAATATATGTTATAATGCAAAAGATAAAGGAAGGATAAAAAGTATGTTAAGAGAATTTAGAGAATCTGATATTGATAAAATAATGAAAATTTGGAGAGATGGAAACTTTAAAGCACATAATTTTATACCAAATAAATATTGGTCAGATAATTACATAAAAGTTCAAAATGAATATTTAAGGAAGTCAGATACATGGGTATATACTGAAAATGAAGAGGTGCAAGCATTTATTAGTATAATGCAAGATGGCTATATAGGAGCACTTTTTGTAATTCCAGAAATACAAAGAGATGGAATTGGAACAATGTTAATAAATCATTGTAAAAATTTATATGAAAGATTGTACCTAAATGTTTATGAAAAAAATGTTGGAGCAACAATGTTTTATAAGGCTATGGGATTTAGGAAAATAAGAGTACAAATAGATGAGGCAACTCAAGAAAAAGAATATATAATGGAATGGAGTAAAAGTGACAAAGACAAAGTTAGTGTTGTATATTTTGACAATAGCTTTAACGAAGAACTGGTTAGAAAGTATGCAAATGATGACATATTAGAATTAAATTGTATAGAGGTATATTCAGAAAGCAAGGTAGATAATATAAATAATATAGACATAAGACCACTGCTTGTAAAATCAGGGGTAGGTGTAAGAGTAAAAGACCATATAGCACTAATTGCAGCATTTAGTAGAGCTTTTAGAAACAAAAAAGCAATACTTTATATAAACAATAGCAATAATTATGATATGTTAGAAAATTTACTAAAAGACTTTATAAAAGTTAAGAAAATAAATTTGTTAGTAGTACTTCAAAAACCATTTTTAATAGAGGGAAATAAGAAAATAAAACAATCAGAAGTTTTAGAACAAAAATATAATATGTTTCCAATATATAAATGTAATTATGATCAAAAAGGTGAAAAGCTATCTTTTAAAGATGCATTTTATAAAAGGGATGAAGAATGTTTAAAAGAAATTAAAGAAATTTGTAAAAATTTTAATGATTTCAAAAGTAATAATGAATAAAAGGTTAAAATAATTAAATATAAAGTTTGTTTTTGAACATGATTACAAAATAGATTATTAAATTCAATATAATAAAAATTATAGTATTTGGCTAAAAAAACACTCAGTTTACAGAATTATAGTTAAATTTGATATTAATCAATAATAATTTAATAATATAGTGACAAAACAAAGGAGTAATAATTATGGAAAATTTAGAAGAATTAGATAAGATTTTGGAATCTGATAATGAAAAGAAAGATAAAATTGAAAATAAAAATGATGAAATAAATAATCTAATAGAACAAAGCGAAGTCTTAAAGAAAATAGCAAATTTGTCAGAAGAACATCATAAAATAATTAAATTATACATAAAAAACAACTTGTTTTCACTAAATAACCAAACAGAGGCACAAAAAACAAGCAATAACATAACTTATAATAGTATTAAATCTTGTGCTGATGAAAATTATGACTATTTAACATATATAGTAAATTGCAGACAAAGAGTAGATACAGGTATTGCAAGAACATCAAGAGATGGAAAAATAGGAGAGTTTTTAACTAGATGTAGAGACTGTAAATTACAAGAATGCATCAAATCAATAATGTTTAATTTTATAAATGAAATAAATGTATATAATGAAAAAAATAAAACTAAAATTAGATATATTGATGTAATAAATAATATTTTAGGTTTTGAAGAGCCAAAGTTAGAGGAATTTAAAGATATATCTAAATTTAATGAAATTGACTATTATGATTTAATATATATACAAGCAATAGTTGATTCAGAACTTGTATATATATCAGAATTTGACGAATCTAATAAAATTTTAGAATTTAGATATATAAAGCTAGATGATAGAGAAGATTATATATTTTATGCAAACAAACTATTAGATTTTTACAAAAAAGAAGCTTATACACAAGTAAAAATAGAATTAGATAAATTTAGCTTAAAAAAGAATGAATCTGAATCAAAAAGAGAATATTTAACTAGAATTTCTGCATGGTTTACATACATTTTACAATATGAAAAATTGGATATATTAAAGGCTTTAGATGAATATTTAAAACCAGGATTTGGTTTAATATCATCTACTAGATCTGTATATTTTGCAGAAAGATATAAAAATAAGATACTAGAACTACCATATAGTCAAAAAGTTAAACAAAAAATAATAGAATTATTTAATTATATAATAAATTATAATTTTAATGGAAATACACCATATATACCTATTAATATAATAATGTATACTGAAGATAAAGAAGGTGCTGAAAATATTACAAGAATTATCTCTGATTTTATGTGGTATTTTAACTATCTACCAGAGAATAGAGGATTTTATAAAGAATCTATGAATAATATGATTTTAGATAGATATATAATTGGAAAAATATATTATGATGCAGAAACAAAAAGGCAAAAGAAAGGTACTTTAATAATTGATAATTTTGAAAACTTACTATATACAGAAGACTTAAAAAGCAATATGATTATTAACTTATTAACAGACCAAATTGAAAAATGTAAAGGAATTTGTACTGTAATATATGGAAACAAAGAAAATATTAGTTCAATAATAGAAAAATATCCTAAACTTAATTATAATTTATTTAATATAAAGTTAGAAGTTGATGAATTAGATATTGAAGCTTTATATAAAGTTATATTAGAAAAGTTAAATAAAACACAAGTTGTTGATGAAAAAGCAAAAGCAAAAATATATAATTATATAAAATCTTCATATAATAGAAGTGAAGTAAAAGAAATGGACTATATAAATAAATTATATAACCATATAATATTAAATAAAAATAGAATAATAAATACAGATAAATCTAAGGTAATAATAGATGAAAATATACCAGATGTATATAATACAAGAAATTTAAGTGAAGTACTAAAAGAACTAAACTCATTAGTAGGACTTCATGATATAAAAAGACAAATAGATAATTTAATACATCTATTAAAATTTAACAAGAAAGTAAATATAGATATGTCAAAAAATAATTTGCACATGGTATTTACAGGTAATCCAGGAACAGGAAAAACAACAGTTGCTAGAATAATAAGTGATATATTATATAATTTGGGTTATATAAAACAAAATAAACTTGTAGAGGTATCTGCTAAAGACTTAGTAGCAGACTATGTGGGACAAACAGCTGGAAAAACATTTAGAATACTAAAATCTGCATTTGGAGGAGTATTATTTATAGATGAGGCATATTCAATTTTATCATCAGGTAGTTCATCTTTTGGATCTGAATGTATAGCTACAATTATAAAAATGATGGAAGACCATAAAGATGAATTAATAATAATATTTGCAGGATATGAAAAAGAAATGGAAGAGTTTGTTAAATCAAATCCTGGATTAAAATCTAGAATTGGATATGAAATTAAATTTAAAGATTATAATGTTGATGAATTAATGGAAATCTTCGATATATTGTTAAATAACAATAATTTAAAAATAGAAGACGATGCAAAAGAATTAGTAAGAGAAGTTATATACGAATCTACCAAAATAGAGAACTTTGGTAATGGTAGATATGTAAATAATTTATTCCAAAACATCCTAATAGAACATGCGAAAAATACAAGTGGAACAGAGGATGAAGAAAAATTGTATACAATTACAGTTTCAGATATTAATAAAGAGAATTTAGTAGCTAAGAAAGATTCGAGAAAAAGGATAGGTTTTTAAAAAATGTATTATATTTATATGTTAAGGTGTACAGATAATTCTTTATATACAGGTATTACAACAGACTTAAATCGTAGAATGAAAGAGCATTTTGGAAAAACAGATAAATGTGCAAAATATACACGCTATCATTCGGCATATAAATTAGAAACTGCTTGGAAAACAAATACAAAAGCGCTAGCTTCTAAATTAGAATATCACATAAAAAAAGATTTAAATAAAGCACAAAAGGAAAATCTATTGAAAAATCCAGAAAATATAAATCTATTTTTTGATGAGAAAATAGATTGCGAGGAGTTTGAAGTTGTGAAACTTGGACAAAGGGACGGTACTCTTGTCCAGTTGTCCACAAAAATGTGATGATATATTATACTATGAATTGAGTGAAGAATGGACAAGAGAGGAACTATCCCTTTGTCCAAGTCCGGATTTTGGAGGAATTAAAGTGAAAGAAGAAATACAAAAACAAATGGAATATATAGAAAAAGTAAATAAAATAAATGCAGGAAAAGTGCTTAACTATTACATATTAACAATGGGATGTCAGTTAAATGAAAATGACTCTGAAAAACTTTGTGGAATGATAGAAAATATGGGATATTCTAAAACAGAAGATTTAAATGAGGCAGACTTAGTTCTTTTTAATACGTGTTGTGTTAGAGAAAATGCTGAAGATAAGCTTTTTGGAAAATTAGGAGAAGTAAAAAAGGTTAAAGAAAAAAGAGGTACTATTGTTGCAATTGGCGGTTGTATGATGCAAGAAAAGCATATACAGGAAAAACTAAAAAAGAGTTATCCATTTTTCGATATTATTTTTGGGACACATACTATTCATAAATTTCCAGAAGATGTATATAGAATAATGCAAAGTGAAAAACAAATTCAAGATATTCTAGATATAGATGGAGAAGTAATAGAAGGACTTCCTATAAAGAGAAATGATAATATAAAAGCATCTGTTACTATTATGAATGGATGTAACAATTTTTGTAGTTATTGCATAGTTCCATATGTACGAGGTAGAGAAAGAAGCAGAAACCCAGAAGACATTATTAATGAGATAGAAGCTTTAGCCAAAGCTGGCTATAAAGAAATAACTCTTTTAGGTCAAAATGTAAATTCATATAAAGGCAATGGAAACTTAGGTATATATAAATTTTCCGAATTATTAAAAGCAGTAAATAAGATACAGGGAATAGAAAGAATTAGGTTTGTTTCACCACATCCAAAGGATTTTACAGATGATGTAATAGAAGCAATTGCTCTTAGTGATAAAGTATGTAAAATAATACATTTACCATTACAATCTGGAAGTACTAAAGTTTTAAAAGTAATGAATAGAAAATATACAAAAGAACAATACTTAAGTTTAGTAGAAAAAATGAAAAATAAAATACCAGGACTTAAGCTTTCAACAGATATTATTGTAGGTTTTCCAGGTGAGACAGAAGAGGATTTTGAAGATACTTTAGATATTGTGAAAAAAGTTTGTTTTGAGCAAGTATTTATGTTCATATATTCAAGAAGAGTAGGCACTCCAGGAGATAAAATGGAAAACCAAATACCAGAAGAAATAAAACATAAAAGATTTGATAGACTAAAAGCTTTAGTAGAAAGTCAAATTGAAGAAAATAATAAAGAATATGTTGGAACAATTCAAAAAGTATTAATAGAGGGAAAAAGTAAGACAAATGATAAAGTATTAACAGGAAGAACAGATACTAATAAAGTGGTTAATATTGATGGGAATGAAAACCTGATTGGAAATATAGTGGATGTTCAAATTATTTCAGAGCATATGTGGTATTTGAAAGGTAAAATAGTATAAAAAATAGGTGAATAAAAAAATATGAGAAGGATGGGGCAGAAATGAGTTCGATAATTGAATTAAAAAAACAGATATTATCAGGGAAAACAAGTTTGAGAAAATTAAGTAGTCAAACTGGAATAGATAGAGATGTATTAAAAGATAAGATTATAAAAGAATGTAGTGATGAAGAATTAGAACAATTAAGGATTATTCTGAAAGACAATAAGGATAATAGCAGTACTATAGATTTAGAAGGAAATGTGAAGGAAGCTGTTATAAGAATATTAAAAGGAGAAATATCTATAAAACAAGCAAGTAAAGACTATAATATAGATAGAGAAACTTTAATGAGAAAAACAGAAGAGTTAGCTAATGCTTCACCAGAATATATAAAATATTATATACAATACAAATCTAAAAGAGGAGATTACTCAGGAATAAATTTTAGAAGATTAATTATTGAAATGATAGAAAATGGTATATCACAAACAGCAATTGCTAAAGAATATGGAATTCCTGTTAGAACAATGTCAAGAGAATTACAAAAATTAGAAAAAAGTGATGATAAAAGAGATATAAAATTGTTTGATATTGCTAAGATATATGCTGAGAAAATGATTAGACATGAAAAACTAAGTGATTATGAACAACGTCTATATGAAAGTATTATAGAAGAACTTAAACAAGATACTAAGTTTACAGCAATTAATATGGAATCAAATGAAGAAAAGAGAAATAAAGAATTACAAGATTTTAAATTAAAAGTACAAGAATTAAGAGCAAAGGGTATGACTAATGTACAAATAGCGAATGAGTTAGGAGTAGGTGTTAGTACCATAAGAAGACGAATGCTTGAAGTAACGTCAAAAAAGAATTTACAAGATATGAGGAATGTTACAATAGCTGAATAATAAAGAAGAGATAAAAAGGAGTGACAATATTGGCAGAATATTCACCAATGATGCAACATTATTTAGATACAAAAAATAAATATAAAGATTGTATTTTATTTTATCGTTTAGGCGATTTTTATGAAATGTTTTTTGAAGATGCAATTACAACATCCAGAGAATTAGAGCTTACTTTAACAGGTAAGGATTGTGGTAAGGAAGAAAGAGCGCCAATGTGCGGAATTCCTTTTCATGCTGCAGAAAACTATATTGCAAAACTTATAGGCAAAGGATATAAAGTAGCTATATGTGAGCAATTAGAAGATCCAAAACAAGCAAAAGGAATTGTGAAGAGAGATGTTATAAGAGTTGTAACACCTGGTACTGTAATAGAATCTAATTTACTAGAAGAAAAGAAAAATAATTATATAATGTCTATATATAAAACTGGAATATTTTTTGGAATAGCAGTATGTGATATATCTACAGGAGACTTTTATGCATCAGAAATTAAATCTACTAATAATTTTGCTAAATTGTTAGACGAAATTTCAAGATATTCACCAGCTGAAATTGTTGTAAATGAAATGATGTATTCATCTACAGATGAGATTAATAAAATAAAAGAAAGATTCGATAGTTATATTTCAAGAACAAATGAAGAATCTTTTTCAGAAGATATAGAAAGCTTGAAAATGGAATATGAGATTTTAGATGATAATGGTTCTAAAATAGAAAATTTAAAAGAAAACTTATCTATATTACCTACAAATGCATTACTTACATATTTAAAAGATACACAAAAAACAAAACTTGACCATATAAATAAAATTATTATATATAAAACAACGAAATATATGGCACTTGATATAAATGCAAGAAGGAATTTAGAATTAACAGAAAAAATGAGAGATAAATCCAAAAAAGGTACTCTTCTTTGGGTATTAGATAAAACTTCAACCTCTATGGGAGGAAGGCTTTTAAGAAGATGGATTAATGATCCTTTAGTAGATGTTAATGAAATTAATAAAAGGTTAGAAGCGGTAAAAGAATTAAAAGAAAATATCATTTTGAAAGGTGATATTATAGAATCTCTAAAAAAGGTATATGACATTGAAAGACTATCAGCAAAAATTGCATATGGAAATGCAAATGGAAGAGATTTAATATCTTTAAAGAATTCAGCAAAACAATTACCAAATATAAAAAATATTTTAATGAACGTAAATTCTAAATTATTAAAAGAAATACAAGAAGAGTTAGATACATTAGAAGATATCTATGAACTTATAGAAATAGCAATAGTAGATGAACCACCAATTTCTGTAAAAGAGGGAGATTTAATTAAATTAGGATATAATGAAGAAATAGATAAATTAAAAACTGCTACAACCGAAGGAAAAAACTGGATTATAGCATTAGAAGCAGAAGAAAGAGAAAAAACAGGAATTAAAGGTTTAAAAGTAGGATTTAATAAAGTTTTTGGATATTTTATAGAAGTTACAAAATCAAATTTATCTCGGAGTACCAGATAGATATATAAGAAAACAGACTTTAGCAAATTGTGAAAGATATATAACAGAAGAATTAAAGAATTTAGAAAATCAGATACTAGGAGCAGAAGAAAAGGTAGTACAATTAGAATACAATGCTTTTTCTGAAATAAGAGAAAAAATAGAAAATCAAATTCAAAGACTTCAAAAATCGGCTGCTGCTATATCTACACTAGATGTTTTAAGTTCTTTTGCAACAGTGGCAGAAGAATTTAATTATTGCATGCCAGAGGTTTCTGAAGATGGAATTATAGATATAAAAGATGGACGTCATCCTGTTATAGAAAAAATGCTACCTACAGGAAGCTTTGTACAAAATGATACATTTTTAAATGAAAAAGAAAATCGTTTAGCAATTATAACAGGTCCAAATATGGCTGGTAAATCTACATATATGAGACAAGTTGCGCTAATAGTATTAATGGCTCAAATTGGAAGTTTTGTACCTGCAAGTTCTGCTAAAATTGGTGTTGTAGATAAAATATTTACAAGAGTTGGTGCATCAGATGATTTAAGTATGGGACAAAGTACATTTATGGTAGAAATGATGGAAGTAGCATCTATTTTAAAAGAAGCAAGCAAAAATAGTTTAGTGATTTTAGATGAAATAGGAAGAGGAACATCTACATATGATGGACTTTCAATTGCTTGGGCAGTGGCAGAATATATAGCAGATAAAGAAAAATGTGGTGCAAAAACATTATTTGCTACACATTATCATGAATTAACAGAATTGGAAGACAAATTAGATGGTGTTAAAAATTATTCTATTGCTGTAAAAGAAAAAGGTGAAGATATTATTTTCTTAAGAAAAATAGTAGAAGGAGGAACAGACGAGAGCTATGGTGTTCATGTAGCACGTTTAGCAGGAGTTCCACAAAATGTAACAAAAAGAGCAAATGAAATATTAAGAAGTTTAGAAAGAAAAAGCATAATGAGAGATAAGGCTAAAGAAAAAGAAGATAAAAAACAAGTTACAGGTCAGTTTGATATGTTTAATTATAAAATAGCCGAAATTGCTCATGAAATAGATAAAATAGATTTAAATCGGATTAACACCAATAGAAGCATTAAATACATTAATGAGAATAAAAGAGAAGATGAGTTAGAATAGGTTAACCAAAGGTGGACAAAGAGATGGTTTTCTTGTCCACTTTTGGTTATATGTAACTTTTTTACCATTATATAGACGAAATTTAGTTAAGTCATATGGTATATATTGTAAATTATGTAAAACTGTGTTACAATATGGTTATAAATTATTTTTTAAGGAGATGTAGACAATGGAAAAAAACTACAATGTTAATGCACGGTCTAAAAAGAATGGAATAGTATTCTATTCTAACACAAACCCTTTAATCGGATCAGAGACAATTCGAGATGAATCTGGAGAAATCAGAACAAGAGCAGTGTATCTTCCTTTTTGCGAATTTAAGGACAATATAGGAATGATAAGAGAAAAAGGTAAGTTTCTTGATAAGAAAGCTGTACTTATTTTCGATGTACTGTTAGTTACTGTTTGTATGTTAACAGGAAACATCTGGTTCTTGTTAGCAGCAGCTTATTTTTCGGTAACTATATCATTTGATTTTTTTGAACTTATAAATTACATTTATCAAATGAAATCAAAAAAGGGAACAATGCAATCTGTTGCAAAATATCACGCTGCAGAACATATGGTGATAAACAGTTATGAGAAACTAAAACGAATACCAACATTTGAAGAAGTAAAAAAAGCTTCACGTTTCAGTAAGATGTGTGGAAGCAGACTGCTTATTAATAAAGTTGTTATGTATTTGTTAGTGAGTTTATCAATGGCATTTGTTGCAGATTGGAATATTTATCTTTACTTTTTATTGTGTGTCTTGATTCTAATAACTGGAATATTTGCAGATAAGAATGGATGGTTGCGTTTCTTACAAGTATTTGTTACAGCAAAACCTTCTGACGAACATATAGAATTGGCAATTGAAGGAATTAAGCGTTATGAAGAGATGGAACAATCAAACAACAGTGGAAAACCTATTGTAATAGAAATAAGTGATCCAGACGATTTGGGATTTTTGTTATTTTTTTGATTAGTTAAAGGAAATCTCTAAAAAATTACAATTGTAAAAAAAGCAAAAGCACAAAACTAAGATTTTGTGCTTTTGCTTTTTTTTTACATTTACAATAGGAAAGTTACATGCAGAGTAAAATTAACTAAATTGTAACAACTTCTAACAAAAAGTAGCTCAAAAACAATTAGATGTGTAAGTAAGAGTATTAGTAAAGTATGAAAAAAATCAGCTAGACAAAAAGAATATGGATAAGAGAACCATTCTTTTGTCCATATTAAATTCAAGATTTAAAAATTTTAAAGTTTATTTATCGACAAAAAAGTTAATATTTATGAATACTACTTTTAAATGTAATAACTTTATGGTAATATAAAAATGTAATTACAAATATTGTTTTGTAAAGTAGTAAGAAACAATTTTATGATAAATAGAAGAAGTGTATATTAAATGTATTTTAGTTACATTAATAGATGTGAATTAAGGAGGACAAAATGCAAATAGTTCTTTACAAAAGAGAAAATGGAAAAATAGCAGATAGTATAAAGCAAATATTAAATGCAGATAAAAAAGAATTTGATGAAATACTTGAAACTCTAAGAGATCCAAAAGGAATTTTAGATGTGCTATATCAAGAAGAAATAGATAATCCAGATATGACACAGGAGATGTTTGAAGTTGCTTTTTTTCTAAGAGAATTATCAAAAATTGAAACAAATCAAATTAGCAGCCAGCAAAAAAAACGAATACATAAATTACAACAATGTAGAACTGATAAGGCTTTAAAAAAACTAATTAGAGACGAACATAAATTAAATAAAAGAGAAGTAGAAGAGATATTTGGAGTATTAGAGGGACGTGAATCTTTTTCAGAATTTACTAATAGAAAAAAAATAGAAAGTAAACAAAAAATAAAATCGAAAAGTATATTTTCTTTTTTGAAGTTAGGAAAGAATAAAGGGTTACCAGAAGGAGAAAAAACTAGAGAAAAACATTACTATGAGATTATGAATAGAGTATGTAATGGAGATTATTCTGTTCAGTTTTTTTCAAATGAACAACAAGGATATATAAATAATTTTAGATTAATTAAAAATAGACTTGATGCTGAAGCGCAAATGAAAAGCTATCCAATTGTAATAGGAAGAGAAGATGAACCAGATTGGAAAATTAATGATGAATTAAAAGAATATGTATATAGAGATATGCCAGAAGGCTTAGCTTCGGAGGAAAAAGCAATATGGATATATATGAAATTATGCAAAACACTAAATTATGATGATAGTAGACTTTGGGAAGATGTGAGCAATAAAATTAATATTAGCTTATTAGAAAGTATAAGACCAAATTCTAAGTTGATATGTTTTGATTTTGCTAGAGTATATGCTAAATTAGTAAATTCTATGCCAGATAGTGATATTGAAGCTAAGATAGTAGGTAGAGAGGGACATTTTTTAGTGAATTTAGTTAGTAAAGATATTATTATGACAGCAGAGGCTACAAATGCTATTTCAAATACAAATGAATTTTTTAAAGTTAAAATGGGATTGCCAATAGAAGGGATACATGCATCATATGACCCAAGAGGTATTATACAAAATTCGATAGAAAGATTTACACCGCTTATTTATAAAGATGTACATACAATTAAAAGTTATATACATATGCTTAATGTAATAAGGTCAGAAGAAACAGCAAGAGATACTAAAACAGAAGAAACTGAATTATATAATAAGCTTAATTCTCTAGCAAAGACAATGAAAGAAAATAATGTAAGTGGTACAGAATCAATAATGGGAATAATAAAATTTTCTAAATTAGGATTTTTTGGAGATAATACTGAGGAAGCATGGATTAGAAAGAAAACACAAAGCAGAGAAGAGGGAATAAAATATAATAGTGGTATTATTGTTAGTCAAGGAGAGAATAATCAATTTTGTATACTAGATTGTACAGATATGAAAGTGATACAAATGAGAAAAGAAGAGTTATTAGAAAAGTTTAGAGGTGGAGAGTACAGATATAAAGATCCAGACTATACTATAGAAGCATTAAAAGAAGAGTTACCAATTTCTGAAGAAGAAACAATAAAACAAGGAGAGGAGAATATAGAAATATGATTACTATAAAAGATTTAAGACTTATGAATGATACATTAATTAATTATTATAAAGATTATGAACCTCGAAATGAAAAGAAACTATTAAAACATAGAATAATTCAAGAAATATTAAAAACTGAAAAATGCTTTAATAAAATGAGCAAGGAAGATGCAATAAAAATATTAAAGGATATTGGAATCTCAGAGTCAAATATAGAGTCTACATATAAAGAGATAATTAAATAAAGTATTGTATTATACCATTTAGATAAAAAATAAATTTAAATAGTAATAATATTATAGGAGTTATTAGAAATTACAACCTACCAAATGTAAATAAAAAATATTGGTAGGTTGTAAAATTATTTCTACAAATTGTTTTCATATAGATCTTCTATATAAACATTTTTTTCTTCATTATTATCTACAAAACCTACTTTGGCAACATTATTATCCACTTCTTGAATCCAAACAGGGCGTTCATTGTAATAAACATCATGTAATTCTTTATTCTTTAAAATTTCAGAAATTCTTTCACTATTCATATAATATACCTCCAATAATTGACATATTAATAATAGTATATACAAGCATAAGAAAAATATGCATCTAGAGAGGCAAAATAAATAGAACAAAGAATACTTGACTTAAGATTCAGAAAGATATAAAATGATTTTCAAGACAAATGAGGAGGAAAATCTTATGCAAATTATATACGAAGAACATATAATTGATGTAAAAAAAGGAACAAAAGTAATAGACTTATTAAAAGATGAAATAGCAAAATCTAGAAATAAAGTGATAGCTTGTCGTTTTAATAATGAAGTTAAGTCACTTAATTATGAAATAAATTCAGATGGAAAAATAGAACTTATAGACCTTACTAATAAAGATGGAATGAGAATTTATAGAAGAGGACTAATTTATATAATAGGAAAAGCTTTTTATGAAACATATCCAGAAGCGCTACTTACAATTAATTTTCAATTATCAAATAGCATGCTTTGTGAAGTAGCAAATATGCAAGTTACAAAAGAGATGATTGCAAAAGTAGATGAAAAAGTAAAAGAAATTATAAAAAGAGATGTTCCTATTACAAAGCTAGCAATGACTAAAGAAGAAGCAGAAGCATTTTATGAAAAAGAAAATACATTAAAAGGTAGATTACAATTAGATGTAAAAAACAAAAAAGAAATTATGTTATATTATTGTGAAGACTACTATAATTACTTCTATGGTGTTATGCCAATATCTACAGGAGTTACTAATATATATGAAATTCTAGAATATGATGGTAGATTTTTAGTTCGTTATCCAAGTAAAAAAGCACCAGATAGATTACCAGAATTTAAAGAAAATAAAAAGCTACTTGCAACACTAGATGATTATGAAGAAGTACATAAAACATTAAATGTACATACATTATACAAGTTAAATAAAATTGTAAAAGAAAATAAAATAAAAGATTACATTTTATTAGATGAAGCTCTTCACGAAAAGAAAATGGCACAAATAGCAGATGATATTGTTAAAAGAGAAAAAGTAAAAGTAGTATTAATTGCAGGACCATCATCTTCAGGAAAAACAACTTTTGCTAAAAGATTAGGACTTCAATTAAGATTAAACGGATTAAAACCAGTTACAATATCTGTAGATAACTATTTTGTAGAAAGAACATTAAATCCTAAAGATGAATATGGAAATTATGATTTTGAGTGTCTAGAAGCAATAGATATAGATTTATTTAATGATCATATACTTAAGTTATTAAACGGAGAAGAAATAGAAGTTCCAACATTTGACTTTGAACATGGAACAAAGGTGTACAAAGGAAATACTATGAAGTTAAATGATGACCAAATTCTAGTAATAGAGGGAATACATTGTTTAAATGATAAACTTACACCTTTAATACCAAAAGAGCAAAAGTATAAAGTATATATTAGTGCTTTAACTGTTTTGAACATTGATTATTACAATAGAATCTCTACAACAGATACGAGATTAATAAGAAGAATTGTAAGGGATAATCAGTTTAGAAGTTATTCTGCACTTCATACTCTTAAAATGTGGGATTCTGTAAATCGTGGAGAAGAAAAAAATATTTTTCCATACCAAGAAGAGGCAGATAGTATGTTTAATTCTTCTTTAATATATGAACTTGCGGTATTAAAAGATTATGCTATGCCATTATTAGAAAAGATAGATAAATCACATCCGGAGTTTTCAGAAGCTAAAAGATTGTATAGAATGCTAGGATATTTTGAATCGATACCAGGAGAATATGTACCACAAAATTCGTTACTTAGAGAATTTATTGGTGGAAGTATTTTTGAAGACTAGTTTGTAAAAAGTTCAAAATTTATACATTTAACACGAGGTAAGAAGATTGGACACATTGTATGCATATTGATAAGAGAAGAGAGATGTGCTTTTAAAAAGTGTCCAAATAATTGTAAAAAATTATTACTAGAAAGGTAAATAAAATGTTAAGTAATTTTACAAAAATTGATGAAGAATTTATATGTGAAAATTGTGGCAAACATGTTTCGAAATTAGGGTATACATGTAGAAACCACTGTCCATATTGTTTGCATTCTAAACATGTAGATGTTAATCCAGGTGATAGAGCAGAAAGTTGTCATGGAACATTAGAACCAATAGGACTAGAGATTGATTCTAAAAAAGGATATGTAATTATTTTTAAATGCAAAAAATGTGGTATGATTAGAAAGAATAAAGCAGCAAAAGATGATGATATGGATTTGATAATAAAGCTTAGTGCAAAACATTAGCAAAACAAATATTTTTTCATGGCTTTGGAACCTGAGAGATAAAGTTACCGCTTAGCAAGAGTTAGATATATATTTTTAAAAATCAATCTTGAAGCGTGGCGGGCGAGTAGTAGGAATTAGTTTTATACCACGCAGTATATTACAGAGGAAGGTTAAAATTTAGTGCCATCTGCGATTGGTTTTTAAAAATATATATCTAACTCTTGCTAGGCTAGTATGTGCTTTTAAGCAGGTTGTAAATAGTAATAGATATTTTGTAGAAGTAAGATTAAATAAGTTAATGTAGTTATGTATAAATTGGAAAATAAAAGGGGATAATGAAACTAAAAGAGGTGAATAATACATATGCAAGGAGAAAGTATAAGAATGGAAAAAGGACTTATAAAAATTCCGAAGTATACATTAGGAGAAGAGTTAATTAGTGCAATATCACATGGGATTGGTGCAGGACTTGGAATTGCTGCACTTGTTCTTTGCACTGTAAAGTCTGCAATGCATCATAATCCATATGCTGTTGTAAGTTCATGCTTATATGGAAGTACTTTAATTATTTTGTATTTAATTTCAACATTATATCATAGTTTTAAACCAAGTATTGGAGCTAAAAGAGTATTTAGAATATTTGATCATTGTAGTATATTTTTACTTATATTTGGGACATATGCACCATTTACATTAGTTACACTAAATGGGACAGTTCGGATGGGTAATTTTTTCTATAATATTGGCTACAGCTGTACTTGGTATAGTATTAAATTCCATAAATTTAGAAAAATATAAAAAGATATCAATGGCTTGTTATATAATTATGGGATGGATGATTGTGTTTGCTTTTAAGCCAATGTGTAGAATGTTAGATTTAAATGGAATAGTTTTATTAGTTACAGGAGGAATTGTGTATACTATTGGTGCAGTGATATATGGATTAGGAAAAAAAGTTAAATATATGCATTCGTTGTGGCACTTTTTTGTATTGGGTGGTAGTATATTACATTTTTTATGTATTTATTTATATGTTGTATAGTTATTATAATATATAAGACTAGCTAAAGCCGGACTATTGGCGCTATACTTTAAATAACAACTTTAGAAAAATTAACTTGTTACAATTCACAGCTATTTTATTTAGGAGAAAATAGTTACCGCCTAGCTAAGTGTTTTATATATTTTTTTAAACCAATCTTGAAGCGTGTCAGTAATTGCTAAAAATAAGTTTTATACCACGCAGAAAATTTAGGAAACATTAGCTAAATGCGTACCATCTGCGATTGGTTTAAAAAAATATATAAAACACTTAGCTAGGCTAGTATGTACTTTTAAATAAGCTGGTACTAGTAACATTAACTTGTAACTATTATATAAAAACTAAAAAAAGTTCTTGCAAAAGAAATGTAGTAGTGATAAAATAAAAGCACTTTTAAAAGGGAGTAGCTTAAAAAATACTAATCAACAATCTCGAATTATTATCTGGTTAGTAACCTTATAAACTAAGGAAGCAAGACTTTTAAAGAAAGTATTATATGGAGTAAAAAATATAATAAGTTCTTTAAGAGTCTTATTTTTATATAATAGAATCTTTATAGAAAATATATTATATAGACTAACCATATAAAAAGTAATTTTTTAGAAAGGATGAGAAAATATTGGAAAAAAATTGGTTTAGTAAAAGTGTAGAGGAAGTAAAAAATGAACTTGCAACAGATTTAGAAAAAGGACTTACAGATGAGATAGTAAAAAAACAAAGAGAAAAATATGGAACAAATGAATTAAAAGCTCAAAAAAAGAAGAGTTTATTTGTAAAATTTTTAGAACAATTTAAAGATTTTATGATAATAGTATTAATTATAGCAGCAGTTGTTTCAGGTGTTGTTGGGTATATGGAAGGAGAAGGTATTACAGATTCTATAATCATCTTGATTGTAGTTATAGTTAATGCAATTATAGGTGTAGCACAAGAAGCAAAAGCAGAAAAATCATTAGAAGCACTTCAAAAATTAAGTAGTCATTCAGCAAAAGTTATGAGAAATGGTAATTTAGCAGTTGTACCTTCTAAAGAATTAGTACCAGGAGATATTGTAATATTAGATACAGGAGATTTTGTACCAGCAGATTTAAGAATTATAGAATCAGCTAATTTAAAATCACAAGAAGCATCATTAACTGGTGAATCTGTACCAGTAGAGAAGAATGAAAAAATAATAACTGATGAAAAAGTTGGAATTGGAGATAGAGTAAATATGCTATTTTCTTCAAGTCTTATTACTTATGGTAGAGGAAAAGGAATAGTAGTAGAAACTGGTATGAATACTGAAGTTGGAAAGATTGCAGGAATTATAAATGATACTGTAAAATCTGAAACACCACTTCAAACTAAGCTTAATAAATTAGGTAAAACTTTAGGATTAGCAGCACTTGTAATCTGTGCAGTTATATTCGGAATAGGATTACTTTATGGAAAAGAACCAATAGATATGTTTATGACAGCTGTTAGTTTAGCAGTTGCAGCAATTCCAGAGGGATTGGCTGCTGTATCTACAATAGTTCTTGCAATTGGTGTACAAAGAATGGTTAAGAAACATGCCATTGTAAAAAAACTTCCAGCAGTAGAAACTTTGGGAAGCGCTACAGTAATTTGTTCAGATAAAACAGGAACATTAACACAAAATAAGATGACTGTAAAAAAAGTATTTTATGATGAAAAATTAGTAAACTTAGAAGATATCAAACAAGAAGAAATAAAAGATGACTTAGAAAAACTTGTATATGTTAGTATGTTAT
>OJMO01000098.1_pt1 | contig 65247 bp, 77 predicted proteins | sample 1597241 | NCBI WGS metagenome assembly OJMO01 (sample SAMEA2452129, study PRJEB22498) | human gut metagenome | biome: human feces; feature: human gut; material: feces | place: Australia | collected 2012 | reverse complement strand
CCGACCCCTACAACGTTTGACAAGATTTTAGGTAATATTTTTTTGGGCACGGTGCTCCGTGCCCCTACAATATTTGATAATATTTATATAAAATAAAAATTTCCTATTATATTAAAAAAAGAGAATTCAAACGAATTCTCTTTTTTATTAATATGTTGAACCACCATATAATTGATTCATATATGAGCTATAGTCAAATGGTTTTAATGTTTCTGGTTCTCCATAGTCTACTCCATTTGTTTCTACTCTTATACTTGTTATTACTGGTGCATTTACTGGTGTGCTTGCTTCTGAACCTTCACTTTCTGCTGGTTGTACTTCTGTTTCATTTAATTTATCTAATATATCCCAACCTTCTATTACTTTACCAAATGCTGCATATTGTCCATTTAAGTTTGCATTATCTTTTGTCATTATAAAGAATTGTGATCCTGCTGAGTTGTATCCTTCTTTTGCCATTCCCATTGAGCTATAATCTGAACGTGCCATTGCTATTACACCTTTTTCAAAACGTATGTCGTTTTTATTAAATCCATTTTGTACAAATTCACCTTTTATTGAGTATTTTTCGTTGTTTTCTTCTCCTTTTAAGTCTCCAAGTGTTGGTGATCCTGAACCTGTTCCTTCTTTATCTCCACCTTGTACCATAAAGTCTTTTACTATTCTATGATATGTTAATCCATCATAAAACCCATTGTTTGCAAGTTTTATAAAGTTTGCAACTGTATTTGGTGCTTTATCTGGATATAATTCTAATTTTATTGTTCCTAGATCCTTTACTTCCATTGTTACCATTGGATTTTGTTTATTTTCAGTTGCTTTTTTGTAATAGCCAAATCCTACAACTCCTATTAGTACTATAACAACTAATATTGCTATTAATTCTATTATTATTTTTCCTTTTTTCATTTTTATTTCCTCCTTTGAATTTCTATTCTGTAATATTATATCTTATTTTGTCTATTTTGTAATTTTGCTCAATTTCTTTTTCTGTTAATGCTCGGTTGTAAATTCTAGCACAGTATATATTTCCATTAAAAAAATTTTGTTTTGCATAACTTCCATCTGGATCTGCTCCTAAAATCATTATTGTTTCACTTTTTGTTTTTTCTATTTCTTTATTAATTTCTAAAAAATTTTTCGTATTATTTTCAAAAAATTTTAAGATTGATCCATCATATGTTTCCGATAATTTATATATTTTATTTTCTACAACTTCATTCGATGATTCAGAAATATTATATTGATTATTCGCATATATTGCAGCCATATTCACAAATTTTGATTTTGATGAGCTGTATTTATATAAAATTACATATCCTCCTGCTTGATGATTAGCAATATAATCTCCCTCTATATTATTTATTTTTTTATTTAATGCAACCGTTTCCAGAGTTAATTTAGAATAGTCCATTTTAGTAATTCCTACCCAATCATCTACACCATCAAATTCTAAGAAATTATTATTCCATGTTCCACCATTTAATGTTCCATCATTTTCATTTCCACTTAAGTCTTTCCACGTTGTAGCCGCTTCATTATGTTTATAATTTTCATTGTATTCTCCATCTAAATATAACTGTAGACCATCTTTTACATATGCATATATTTCTTTTACATCGCTTTCTTTTCCTTCAGCATCTCTATATTTAAGTTCATATATTCCTGGGTCTTTTATTTCTAGTTCAAAGCTATTTGTCAACTTTTCTACACGTTTCCATTCGTAATTTTTATCTTCTTTATATTCTGCATATAATAGATTTCCTTCTAATGGATTTCCATTACATTTTATATTTTCTGAACGAACTACATATTTCCACGAATATTCTTGTGGTTCTAATGTAACCTCAAATGATATATCATTGCTTATATCTTTTTCTTCTTGTGTTGGTTTATAATACTCTATTCCAAAGTCTTTTAATGTATGTTTTCCATTTATTCCTTCTTTACTATATACTTGTCCATCCTTAAAGTTTGCATATACAGTATCTGTAATATTATATAAACCTATTTTATTAAAATCACTTTCTGTTGATAAAACATAATTATATGTAATATTGTCTTCGGTATGCTCTTCTGCTATTAGATTTAAGTTTTCATAATCGTCGCTATGCATATTTACTGCTTCATTTATTTCTTGTAATTGTTTTACAAATCTATCTTCTTTTGCATTTTGCATTGTATTATTTCCTACATATACTGCTGTTCCTGATAATATTAGTAATAATATTATTGTAATTACTAGTACAACTAATGTTATTCCTTTATTAGAGCTCATATTTTCCTCCTTTGTTTATAAAAGTACATTGTCGAATACAAATTGTTCTTGCATTCTTTTTAAAGATTGTTTTATTGTACGTGCTCTAATTTCACCAATTCCATCTACTTCATCTAATGCTGGTATATCTGCTTCTAATATATGTTGAAATGATTTAAAAGATTTTACAAGATTTTCTACTATATTATTTGGTACTCTTGGTATTTTATTTAAAATTCTATAGCCTCTTGTATAAACAGCAACTTCTTCATATGTATCGAATACATCGTAACCTAGAATTTTTGCAATTATTTGTTGTTGCATTAATGCTTCGTAATCTAAATTGCTTATATCTTCTAAATATTTTTCTGCTGTTTTACGTTTTTTACTTGTCATATAGTCTTTTATAATTAGTAATTCTTCTTTTTCCAAATCTCCTACAAGCTCTTCGAGTTGCATTTCCGTAAGTCTTCCTTCTGTTCCTAGTTCGTATATTCCACCTTGTACCTCTTTAACAATTTTCATAACCATTTCTGCTCTTTGAATTGCTGTTATAACATTATCTAAGGTTACTATATCGTTAAATTCGTATTCATTTAATATGCTAAGTTTGCTATCAAATACTTTTTTATACTTTTCAAGAGTTTGTAAAGCTTGATTTGTTTTTGTTAATACTTTTGATGTGTCTTCTATTGTATAACGTAATTCTCCTTTAAATATTGTTATTACATTTCTTCTTTGAGATATACTTACTACAAGTTCTTTGGTTTGTTTTGCTGTACGTTCTGCTGTTCTATGCCTTGTACCAGTTTCTCTTGTTGGAATCTCTGGAGATGGTATTAGCTGAGCATTTGCATATAGAATTTTTTTAAAATCGCTACTTAATACAATGGCTCCATCCATTTTTGCTAGTTCATATAGTCTTGCTGATGTATAATCCTCGTTTATAAAAAATCCACCATCAACAATGTCCATTACGTTTTTTGAATCTCCAAATACTATCAAGCCACCTGTTTTTGCCTTTAATATGTTGTCTAATCCTTCTCTAATAGGTGTTCCTGGTGCGATAAGTTTTAATATTTTTGTTAGTTCATTTTCATCGTTACTTCTCAAAATTATATCAACACCTTTCTAAAATTTATCTTAACCCTAAGCAGCTTACTGCTTGGTTAACATCCTTGACCCCTATTATATCTAATTTATATTTTTCTTTCAATAGTTTTTTGTTATTTTCTGGAATTATACACTTTTTAAATCCTAGCTTTTCCGCCTCTTTTAGACGTTTATCTATTAAATTTATGCTTCTAACTTCTCCTGTTAGTCCTACTTCTCCCATAACCACTACATCTCTAGGAATACTTTTGTTTTTAAAACTTGAAGCAACACTTAACACAATTCCTAAATCTAATGCTGGTTCATTAATTTTCATTCCTCCAACCACATTTAAATATACATCTTGATTTCCAAGCATTATTCCTGCCTTTTTTTCTAAAACTGCTATAAGAAGTGTTAATCTATTATAATCTATTCCATTTGCAGTTCTTCTTGGAAGACCAAATACACTTTGTGCACATAAAGCTTGCAATTCAACTAAAATCGGTCTTGTTCCCTCCATGCTTGCAACTATAACAGAACCTGTTAACTCTTCTTCCCTTTCAGAGATAAGCACAGAAGATGGATCTATTATTTCTTTCATTCCAAGGTGGTCCATTTCAAACATTCCAATTTCATTTGTAGAACCAAATCTATTTTTTACACTTCTTAAAATTCTATAAGAGAAATATCTTTCTCCTTCTATGTATAAAACTGTATCTACCATATGTTCCAACACTCTTGGTCCTGCAATATTTCCATCTTTTGTGACATGACCAATTATAATTGTTGTAATTTCTTTTTGCTTACACATTTTCATAATTCTAGAAGTTATTTCTCTAACCTGGCTAACACTACCTGCAGCAGATGTTATATCATCTGAATACATAGTTTGAATAGAATCTATAATAACCAATTTAGGCATAATATCAACTATATTTTCTTCTATTAAATCTATATCTGTTTCACCTAAAAACAAAATATCGTCATTATTAATTTCAAGCCTATCTGCTCTAAGTTTAATTTGCTCTGCAGACTCCTCTCCAGAAACATATAAAACCTTTCCCTCGCCTTTAAGTTTATTGCAAAGTTGAAGAATTAATGTAGACTTACCAATACCAGGCTCACCGCCAAGTAGCACAAGAGAACCTTTAACCAAACCTCCGCCTAAAACTCTATCCAGCTCTTCAAAACCGGTTTTAGTTCTAAAGCTTTCTTTTCCAACAAACGTGTTTAAAGGTTCGGCAGAAACCTTACGTTTAGGCTCACCCTTGCTACCTTTATCGTTAGAAAGTTTTTCCTCAAAAAAACTATTCCAAGTACCACAAGCAGGGCATTTTCCCATCCACTTAGCACTTTCATATCCACATTCATTACATACAAAAACTGACTTAACTTTTGCCATATTTTTCTCCTTTAATTATATATTAGAATTTTTCAATTGAATTATATCATTAAATTTTTATTTTTGTGTAGTTTTTTACAACTTTTTTATTATTTAAATTAAATACAAAATTGCATATATGTAGCTTCACACTGCAAGATGGAGCAGACTTTTATATAATTGTAACACAATTTCAAAAAATGAATATTATATACCATACTAAGAAGTAAAGCTTAGGTTCTTATATAAGGAGGTAGCTATTATGGGAAATTGTTGCTGCGGAAATGACAACATTTTATGGTTCATCATTTTATTCCTTCTTCTTTTCTGTGGAGGATGCGGAAACAGATGCTGCGACAGAGGAAACTGTGGTTGCAACGATGGATGCGGATGTTAGTCTTATGAAAAAAATGTACTTATTGAAAGGGGGGAAATGTTATGCCAGAAAATAGAGGATGCGGATGCGGTTGCGGATTTGGTGGTGACTGCTGTTGGATAATAATATTATTCATATTAATAATTTGCTGCTGTGGAAATAACAACGGATGTTGCTAATTTTTAAACACAAACTTAAGGGAGCCTTTTAGCTCCCTTGTTTTATTTTTAATACATTCCGCCCATTGGTGCGTCTTCGTGTCCTCCACATCCGCATTCTTTTGGTTCTTTCTTTTCTGTTACTAGACTTTCTGTTGTTAGTATCATTGATGCTACACTTGATGCATTTTGTATTGCACTTCTTGTTACTTTTGTTGGGTCTACTATTCCTTCTTTTTTCATGTCTACATATTTTTCTGTTGCTGCATCAAATCCTATTCCATCTTCTGAATTTTTAACCTTTTCTAGTATTACTGCTGGTTCTAGGCCTGCATTTCTTGCTATTTGTTTTATTGGCTCTTCTAAGGCATTTAATACTATTTTTGCTCCTAGTTTTTCGTCTTCTTCTAATGTACTTGCTAATTTTTCTACTTTTGGAACTACATTTACATATGCTGTTCCTCCACCCGCAACTATTCCTTCTTCAACTGCTGCTTTTGTTGCAGATAATGCATCTTCTATTCTTAGTTTTTTGTCTTTCATTTCTATTTCTGTTGCTGCCCCAACTTGAATTACGGCAACTCCACCTGCTATTTTTGCAAGTCTTTCTTGTAATTTTTCTTTATCGAATTCACTTTTTGTTTCTTCTATTAGATTTTTTAATTGTTTTACTCTTTCTTCTATTTTTGCTTTATCTCCGCTTCCATCAACTATTATTGTGTTTTCTTTTTGAACTTTTACTTGTTTTGCTCTTCCTAATTGTTCAATTTGAACATCTTTTAGTTCCATTCCAAGGTCTGAAGATATAACCTCTCCACCTGTTAAAATTGCCATATCTTCTAGCATTTCTTTTCTTCTATCTCCATAACCTGGAGCTTTTACTGCTACAACATTTAAAACTCCTCTTAATTTGTTCAATATTATTGTAGACAATGCTTCTTGTTCTATATCTTCACATACTATCACAAGTTTTCCAGATTGTTGCATTAGACTTTCTAGTAATGGTAATATTTCTTGAATGTTACTTATTTTTTTATCTGTTAATAATATGTATGGATTATCTATAATTGCCTCCATTTTGTCTGTATCTGTTACCATATATGGTGAGATGTACCCTTTATCAAATTGCATTCCTTCAACTACATCTACATATGTATCTGATGTTTTTGATTCTTCTATTGTAATTACTCCATCTTTTGAAACTTTTTCCATTGCATCTGCAATTAAGTTTCCTATTTCTTTATTGTTTGCTGAAATACTTGCAACTCTTGCTATATCTTCTTTTCCATTTACTGGCGAGCTTATTTCTTTTATTCCTTTTACTGCTTCCTCTACTGCTTTATCTATACCTCTTTTTATTGCCATTGGATCTCCACCTGCAGCAACATTTTTTACTCCTTCTTTTACCATTGCTTGTGCTAGCACTGTTGCTGTTGTTGTTCCATCTCCTGCAACATCATTTGTTTTTGTAGAAACTTCTTTAACTAAACGAGCTCCCATATTTTCAAAACTATCATCTAGTTCTATTTCTTTTGCTATTGTAACACCATCGTTTGTTATTAATGGTGCTCCATAGTTTTTATCTAATACTACATTTCTTCCTTTTGGTCCTAATGTAACTTTAACTGTATCTGCTAATTTATTAACACCTTCTAATAATGCTTTTCTTGCATTTTCTCCATAAATAATTTCTTTTGACATTTTTTTATACCTCCTAAAATAATTTATAAAAAATTCATTATTATTTGTTTATTTAACAATGGCTAGTATATCATCTTCACTAACAATTATATAATTTTCTCCTTCGAATTTAACTTCTGTTCCAGCATATTTGCTTACTATTACGTTATTTCCTTTATGTACATCCATTTCTTGATATTTTCCTTCTACTTTTAATCCTGGACCTACTTCGATTACCTCTGCTACTTGTGGTTTTTCTTTAGATCCACTTGAAAGAATAATTCCACTTTTAGTTGTTTCTTCGCCTTCTTTCATTTTTATTAATACTCTGTTTGATAATGGTTTTATCATATAAATTACCTCCTTATTTTTTGTATTAGCACTCGTCTTATTTGACTGCTAATAATTTATACCCATTTAATAAAATTGTCAATACATATTATCATTTTTCACAATAAATTCACATTTAATAGTAATTATTATAATTATCGTTTCTAAAATAATAAAAGTACAAGCAGATTGCCTGTACTTTTATTATATGTTTATTATTTTTTATATAGAACATCTTTTATTTTTTGGGCACGGAGCACCGTGCCCCTACATCTTCCAATGCAGTTTTATTTTATGCATGCTTTTATTAATCCTACAAATAATGGTGCTGGTCTGTTTGGCCTTGACTTTAATTCCGGATGGAATTGCCCTGCAATAAAGTATGGATGATTTTTCATTTCTACTATTTCTACTAAATTTCCATCTGGTGATGTTCCTGAACATATTAGTCCTGCTTTTTCTAATTGTTCTTTATAACTATTGTTATATTCATATCTATGTCTATGTCTTTCTTCTATTTTTTCTGTTCCATATATTTCTCTTGCTAAACTTCCCTCTTTTAATACACATGGATAACTTCCAAGTCTCATTGTTCCACCTTTTTTCTTTATGTCTTTTTGGTCTTCCATTATATGTATTACCGGATTTTTTGTTTTCTCATCTAGTTCAGCAGAATTGGCATCTTTTATTCCTAATACATTTCTTGCATATTCTATTACTGCCATTTGCATTCCTAAACATATTCCTAAAAATGGAATTTTGTTTTCTCTTACATATTTTATTGTTTCTATTTTTCCTTCTATTCCTCTATTTCCAAATCCTCCTGGTACAACTATTGCATTATATCCTTTTAGTTTTTCTTCTACGTTTTGAGCATTTATTGTTTCTGAATCTACTAAATCTATTTTTACCTTTACATTATTTTCATAACCTGCATGTGTTAGGCTTTCTATTACAGATATGTAGGAATCTTCTAGTTTTACATATTTTCCTACTATTGCTACTTTTACTTCTTTATCTTTTATATTTCTTACATTGTTTATCATTTGTTCCCATTTTCTATTATCTGGAACATATCTATCTAATCTTAAATAATTGCATACTTCTCTTGCTAGACCTTCTTCTTCAAGCATTAATGGTACTGCATATAAACAATCTACTGTTCTATTTTGTATTACACTGCTTTTTCGTACATTGCAAAATAGAGATATTTTTTCTTTCATATTTTCTGGTATATCTATTTCACTTCTACATACTAATATTTGTGGTTTTATTCCTAAACTTTGTAATTCTTTTACAGAGTGTTGTGTTGGTTTTGATTTTAGTTCATTTGAACCATTTATATATGGTAATAATGTTACATGTATATATAAAACATCTTCAGGATTTTTTTCTACTCCAACTTGTCTTATTGCTTCTACAAATGGTAAGCTTTCTATATCTCCAACTGTTCCTCCTATTTCGGTAATTACAATATCTATATCTTCGTTTTCGAAACTATAAATATGGTCTTTTATTTCATTAGTTATATGAGGAATTATTTGAACAGTTTTTCCTAAATAATCTCCTCTTCTTTCTTTTTCTATAACGTTTGAATATATTCTTCCTGTTGTTACACTTGAATTTTTTGTTAAGTTTTCATCTATAAATCTTTCATAATGTCCTAAATCTAAATCTGTTTCAGCTCCATCATCTGTTACAAAAACTTCTCCATGTTCATATGGATTCATTGTTCCTGGGTCCACATTTATGTATGGATCTAGCTTTTGTATTGTTACTTTATACCCTCTATTTTTTAATAATCTTCCCAATGATGCCGCTGTTATTCCTTTTCCTAGTCCTGATACTACTCCACCTGTTACAAATATGTATTTTGTGTTCATAATTTTTCTCCTTCATATATTATTTTATAAAATAAAAAATAGATTAAAAAAACAAATCCGAAAAATTCGGTTTTTTTTTAATCTATGTTTAAAATTATAACATTACATTTTTTATATTGCAAGTAAAAATCCGAGAAAAAAATTCATTCTCTATTTTTTAATTTACATATTTACTTTTTACATTTTGTGTTATAATAACAAAAAATGTTTTAGGAGGTATTTTTTATGACACCACATAATGAAGCTAAAAAAGAAGATATTTCAAATATTGTTATTATGCCGGGGGATCCTCTTCGTGCTAAATATATTGCAGAAAATTTTTTAGATGATTATAAACTTGTTAGTTCTGTTAGAAATATTTATGCTTTTACTGGCTCTTATAAAGGCAAAAGAATTACTGTTATGGCATCTGGTATGGGTATGCCTAGTATGGGAATTTATTCTTATGAACTTTATAAGTTTTATGATGTTGATACAATTATTAGAATTGGATCTTGCGGAGGTTATTCTCCAGATTTAAAACTTTTTGATATTATTTTATCTGAACAAGTTTTTTCTGAAAGTAATTATGCTTTAAATGCAAATAATGAAGATTGCCATTTAGTTAAGGCATCTGATGAAATTAATAATATTATTGAAAAAACTTCTATAGATATAAATATTCCTGTTGTTAAAGGTACAACTGCTTGCACTGAATGTTTTGATTTATATATGTCAGACGTTCATAAGGTTTTAGATAGAATTCCTAGTGATTTAAAACCTATTGGTTCTGAAATGGAAGCTTTTGCATTATTTTATAATGCTAAAATGCTTGGTAAAAAAGCATCTTGCTTAATGAGTGTTGTTGATATTAATGTCGATACTGACGGACCTAAAGCCAGTGCAACTGCTGAAGAACGTGAAACTGGTTTAAATAATATGATTACATTAGCATTGGAAAGTGCATTGAATGTATAATTTTTTTAATGAAAAAATCTTTTGAGCGGGTCGACAGAGGCGTCGACCCCCCTACAATTTAGGTATAAATATTATTAATCCTATTATTGCACTTGCTATTGCTACTATTAGCACTGCTCCTGCTGATACGTCTTTTGCTATTTTTGCTTTTTCATTTTTTTCTGGCATTGCTATGTCTACTGTTTGTTCTATTGCTGTGTTGAACATTTCTGCTGATATTACTATTCCAAATAATATTATACATATTATCCATTCTATTTTGCTTATTTTTAGTATTATTCCTGCTATTATTACTAGTATCATTATTATAAAATGTATTTTCATATTTTGTTCTTTTTTTAGTCCTGTGAGGATTCCTTCAAATGCATATTTGAAGCTGTAAATTAATTTTTTCATATTTATAACCTTTCTTTTATTTTTTGTGCTAGTTTTTCTGTTATTCCATCGACTTTTGTTAGTTCTTCTATACTTGCCTTTTTTATTTCTTCTATTGATCCAAATTCTTTTAATAGTTTTTTCTTCTTTACTTCTCCGATTCCTTCTATTTCGTCTAAAATAGATTTTGTTAGCTGGCTTTCTCTTAGTTTTCTATGATAATTTATTGCTGTTTCATGCACACAGTCTTGGAATTCTGTTATTTTATTCATTAGTCTTTCAGATAGTTTTATTTCGTTTCTTTGTTCATCTATAAGTGCTCGTGTTCTGTGTTTATCGTTTTTTACCATTCCGTATAAGGCTATTTGACCTTCTAGTCCTAGCTTATTTATTATTTCTCTTGTTGCTCTTATTTGTGTTATTCCTCCATCTACAAATATTGCATCTGGCAGATTTCCAAATCCACTTTTATTTTCGCCCATTGAGTGTTTTAATCTTCTTTCTATAACTTCTGCCATACATTTTGGGTCATCTTGTCCGAATACTGTTTTTATTTTAAATCTTCTTGATAGATTCTTTTTTATATATCCATCTTGCATTACACACATTCCTGCTACAATATTTGTTCCCGAAATGTTTGATATGTCGAAGGTTTCTATTTTTCTAGGCAATTTTTCTAATCCTAAAGTTTCTTTTAATTCTAATAATATGCTTTGTTTTTCTTCGTTTTTATTTTTTAATGTTACATTTGCATTGTTTTCTGCCATCTCTACAAATCTTAATTTTGTACCTTTTTGAGGAACTTTTATTTCAACTTTTCTACCCGCTTCTTTTCCTAACATTTCTTGCAAAAGTTCTTTATCCTCAATTTCTGTTCCTATCATTATTTTATTAGGAAGTTCAGCTCTTCCAATATAGTATTGTTTTATAAATCCGGAAATTACTTCACTATCTTCCATATCATTTAGCTCTTTGAAAAAATAATGCTCTCTTCCTACCATTTTACTGTTTCTAACAAAAAATATTTCAATACAAATTTCAAGCTCATTTCTTGCAATACCTATAACATCTATATTGTTTTCAGATATATTTGAAACTTTTTGTTTTTCGGTTACTCTTTCTATTGCAAGTTTCTTATCTCGTATATATGCTGCATTTTCAAAGTCTAATTTTGCAGATGCTTCTTTCATTTGAGCATCTAGTTCTTTTAATATTTTGTCTGTTTTTCCATCTAATAGGTCTATTATTTCATTAATTTGTTTCATATAATCTTCTCTTGAAATATATCCCATACATGGTGCTGAACATCTTTTTATATGGTAATTCAAACATGGTCTATCTTTATATTTAAAGTTTTTACATTGACGAATTTTATATTTTTTCTTTATAAAATCGACCATCTCTTTCGCTGCTCCAGCACTTACATATGGACCAAAATATTTTGAACCATCGTTTACAATTCTACGTGTTATAAATACATTTGGAAATTCGGATTTAACATCTATTTTTATATATGGATATGTTTTGTCATCCTTTAAAAGAACATTAAACTTTGGCTTGTACTTTTTTATTAAATTGCATTCCAAAATTAAAGCCTCTGCCTCATTATCTACAACAATATACTCGAAATGATCTATTAATGAGACCATTTTTTTTATTCTTTCTGTTTTATTTGTTTTTCTAAAATATGACCTTACACGATTTTTTAAAGAAATTGCTTTTCCAACATATATAACATTATCTTCTTTGTCGTGCATTATATATACGCCAGGCTTTCCTGGTAATTTTTTTAGTTCATCTTCTATAATAAATATTTTTAAGTCACCTCCCGTGTATTTTCTTCATTATTATAACATATAATTAACCTTTTAACACACAAATTCATATTTTATAATACATAGAAAAACCAGTTTAGAAATTTCTAAACTGGTTTTTCTATTATTTTTCATGTGTAAGACTAACTATTTTATACACAACTGATTGACTAATTAACATAGAGTTTCCTCTTTTAACTGTCTTTTTATTCCTCCTGTACAGTTGCTTTCTGTCATCTTACCATCGGCCTTTATGCCTGCAAGCATATTTACTTCAATGCATTTAACTTCATTCATTTGTTTATCGTAACTTCTTAAAACACATTCACCTGCCGAATTCATTTCTAATACATCTTTGCATTTAACTGTTATGCAATCATCATCAGAAACAATTGTCATCCCGTGAAATTTATCACTTGGAAAATAGCACATACTGATTACCTCCTTTTTCTAAAAGGATCTATTTACAAGTTATTTTATAAGTATATTTCTACTTTACATAATTATCAAGTGCTTTTGAAAAAGTTTTTTAATTATTTCCTATTAATATAAACATTTAATGAAAACTTTTTAACTAAAGTATTTGTTTTCTATTTATTTCTGAATATAAACAAAATATATTTTGCAGATGTTCCATTATTGTATCTTCTTTTTCTTTGTTTTCAATATCTCCCAAGCAAAACATTATTTCTAATAAGTTAATTTTATTTTCTATTACTTCATTAACAGCTAAATATAAATGAATATATTCAGCTCATTTTCTACTGTTCTTACTCCTATACTTTATATTTTGTTTGAGTTCATTTGCTATTTTCTTTCTTTTTTGATAATTTTATTGTTTTATGGTTATGTTGTTTAATTTATTCTATAAAACATATTTTGATATTAATGAATTTATCATTTTTATATCTACATTAGACCTAAAATCAAATTGCAAAATATGACCATTACTAAATGTCAATATTAATTCACTATCTATATCCAAAAAGCCAGCTGTTTCAATTCCATAATATTGTATTTTGGAATATGGATATGAAAAGTATGCAATTTTCTTCCCTGTTACTCCTTTAACATTTACAACGAATATTCTATTATTAGTAAAAATAACTTGATCTCTTATAGTTTTAAATGCACATTTTATTTCTTCTCCTTCTACTAATAATTTTTTTACTTCAGAACGTACATCTTTTATATTTATTGCTTTAAGATTAAGAAAATTAGCATCCATATTAATTCCTGATGATATATTTGGCATAATTAATTCCTCCTTTTTTTATTTTTTATATTATATCTTATCATTTTATATTTACAAAATTAGTTTGTTTTGAGGTATGGCCTTCGGGTTATGAGAATTCAATTAGCCATTTTTGAAGTTTATTGAAACGTTTAGTTTTTATTGAAATATAAGTGTTTATAGCACTTTTCTTTTACTGAACTCTTGTGCGATTTTAGGACATTTTTGAAGGCTTTTGTCCCCTTTCTGTCCCCAAGATTTTGAAAGTCTTGTCGCACAAGATGTTCAAATATACATTTGCAAATTGGGGACATTTTGAATTTTATATAATTTGGAGGTTTATTTATGAATAATTTTAGAGAAGTTAATGATGATATTATTAAAGAATGGTTAGAATTTAGAGAGGAAACTGCATTTTGTAATATGACTCCTCAAGATAAAAAATATTGTATTTATTTTGATGAATTGGCTGAAAAGATTTTAAACAATGTACCAAAACAAAATAAGAAATATGTTCAAAAGCAATTAGATCAACTTGATAAGAACTTTATGGACTATCTTTGCTACTGGAATGAGAAATATTATAGGAATGGTTTTGTAGATGGTTCTCAGTTAGTTATGGGATGTTTAGATGCATAGTAAAAGGCGAGAAATAAATCTCGCCCTTTTTAACATCATTAATTAAAATGGTAATTGTGCACCAAATAAAATATTTTCATCATATTCAAAATTACTATACTTCTTTAAATCTATCTTATTCCAATCCACATTAGATTTTTCAATAATTTGATTATTATCAAATTGGGCCTTTCCTCTATTATATATTTGATTATTTTTATTGATATTTTCTAATAGTTTTTCGATTTGATTTTGTTGCATTCTATTTAAATTTGGCCTTATAAGGATATCAAAATTTGAATCCGCTGCATCATAACATAAACTATTACCAAAAGCTTCAATATATTTATCAAATAATAAATATTCTAAACCTTCATCCTTTGCTTTCTTTTCAAGTAATTCTCTTGTATGCTTATTTTTAAAATTATAAGATTGAAGGCTCTTTATGTGTTCTTCAACATTGTTTGAAGTAAAATATGCTATCGACTTATAATCCTTATTTTTATTAATTGTAACTCCTATTGCAATCTTATTTTCTTCTTTTAAATAATTATAAACCTCTGGAAAATAATATATAAACTCTACTAAATAAACTGCTATGCTTTCATTATCACTTATATTGTTATATTTATCTTTTTCCTTTTGCATATCTTCTATAATTCTTAATTTATTTTTTTGCATCATATGTATTAATAATTCTAAGTTTATTTTTCTATTTTCATTACAATCTTCATTGTCTAATTTAAATGTCAATTTCCAAATATCCTTAAAAATACCTATTATCATATTTTCAGGTATTCTTTCAAAGTACTTCTTTTCCATATATTTTTTAAATTTTTCACTATCTTCTAAAAAATCTTCTTTTTTACTAGCTATATCTTCAAGTAAATTGTTTGTTATTTTCTTTATAAATAGTGGCGGTCTTATAAAAATGCCTATTAGCATTTCTTTTATCAACCCTAATGTTTTTTCTCTTGACGGTCTTATTAGTTCATTATTTTGATTTAATGAAGGATGTGCTGAAAAGTTTCTAACATTCTTTAAATCTTCAATATTTGTTAATACATATGGCTCTATAATGTTTGTTTTATCCTTTATACTTTCAATTAATTTATTTTCCCATTCTGAATTTTTAGGATTACTTTCTCTCATTCTATTTATATCTTCTAATATTCCTTCTGCTATTGGATCTAAATAATAATCTTTTAATTCTTCTAATTTAAATAATAAATCTGCAATTACAACAGAATAAAGCATTACAATTGCCGATCTATAATTTTCATTATAAAAAGATCTCTCAACTTCTTCAAAGTATTCCTTCGTTCTTTGAAAATATATTTGTTCTTTTAATTCCGATATATTTCTTTCCATTTTTTTGCCCCCTAATTATTGTACAATTTTTTTATTAAAAAATTTGTCGAATCTTGTAATTATTTATTATTTTTTGAAAACAGTCTTTGTCTAATTCAAAATTAGTTAAATAAAATCTATTAATTATATCATCCATATCAAAAATCTCTCCACAATGTTTACAAACTAAATTTCCTCTATATTCCAACTTAATTTTCAAATTTGCACTATTTATATTTCCATTTAAAATTCTGTTTTCACCGTATTTTGTTATATCATATTGTAATGGATCTATAATTTTATATTTTTCTAATTCAATCAAATAATTTTTTACAGCATCATATTTTGAATCCCAAATTTCATCTTTACTATAATCAAATTCTTTAAAATATTTTAATCTTGAATATTTTTCAATCCATGAAATTATTTTAGCTAATTGGATACTTTTTCCCTCTCTATTTAATATAAACATATCATATATAGCCTTTTGCCATATTTCTCGCGAACAATTAAATACATATTCCCCTTTAACTGGTAAATTATATACACTAACAATATTGTTCTTATATTTTTCACTATAATCATTTATTACACTTAAAAATTTATTAATTTTATTTTTTCTATACTCATCTTTGTGCTCTATAGCATATTTTTTTCTTTCCTCTTTTTGTCGTTCCTGAAGTATCTTTATTCTTTCATCATACTCTCTTTTTCTTTCTCTAATAATTCCTTTTTCATACAAATCCTTCTCTGTGTATTTCTCATTTAAAATATAATTTTTTGTGTTGTATATCAAGTTATATAAGTTTTTTTCTTCTCTTTCTACCTTTGTTTTATAAATCCACCACCTTATAGCCTTAAAAAGTATATATTCATCCAAATTAAATTCTTCATCTTGCATATCTTCTTTGATATAACTTAAGCAAATTTCTATCATATCAATTTTTGATTTTTTTACCTTTTTCTCTTTTTCTTTATCTACTTCATGTGTAACATAAACTTCTATAGCTAGTTTTTTTCCACCTATTTCAACAATGCAATCTGGAATAAAATCATCAATCCTTACTTCATTTTCAATCCATTTATATTGATATATATTCTCTTTTATAAATAATTTATCTGTAATTCTTTCTTGGTTTTCATTTTCCCATTTATGCATATCTTTAAGAAAAGCTGTATCCATTTTGTTATCTTCTATATATTCTCCTACTGTTATGTCTGGCAATAATATTTTATTATTCCTTTTAATTAGTTCTTTTGCATATAAATGTAAGCTCGTTTCAAAATTACCATTACATTGTTTATTACTTAAATGTGAAAAATGCCATTTGTTTTTTTCTCCCATTCTTGGAATTAATTTTTCACCACATTCTGGGCAATAACAATTTTTATATTTTTCTTTATTATTTACATCTCCAGTTTTTATATAAATCATTTCATTATTTTCATTCATTGCAAATGGATTTCTGAATTTTTGCATATATTACCTCTTTTTATTTTTATGTAAAGTATATCATAGATTTATGTTTTTCACAACAAAATACCCTATTAAATTTAATATATCTTTAATAAGTTAATCATAAAAAAATAAAGACGAGTTAATTCTCGCCTTTTAGTTTATAACTTTTAAACATTATTAGTAGCTCTCTTTTGCCTTCTTGATATTTTTTCTATCTCTTCAAAAGACATTTGTGATGAAATATTTTTCATTACATTCTCTAATCTTTCATTCATATTGATATTTCTTTCATCTTTTCTTCTCAAAATTCCTGTACATCCTACAGGAGAAATGTAAATGTTCTGAGGAGCATCTATTGAAATTATATCCTTCATATTTGATTCCACAATATTGTCTGGTATTTCCGTACAATTTATATTAGTATAATCACTTATGTCATTATCAAATCCAATATATGTACCGTCACAAAGTCTATTAGTATAGTTTTCTATTATAAAATTATTTTCTTGTATAATTGATTTTTCCGTATTTACATTTTCAAGCCTATTTCCTATCCATTCAACCACTGGTACTGCCCAAGAATTTCCTATAGCCTGATATCTTTTGGTATATGAAGCTCCTTCAATATTTGTATAATTATCAGGGAAGCCCATAAGTCTTTCACATTCAACAGGAGATAATCTTCTTATTTTATCATCTTGTACTACATATAATGAGCCATTATATGCAGCTGCATTTCCATTCCATTTTGTTCCATATGCTGCATATAAGCAATCTGTATATTCTCTAAAAACCTCAAATTTATGATCATATTTTTCAAATTTTAATGGTTTAGTTATTTGCTTATAAATACTTTTTCCATTATTCTCAAATAAAACATTTTCTGGGCAAAAATCTTTCCCTCCAGCTAATAAATATAGTCTTCTTCTTTGTTGTGGCACTCCAAAATATTTTGCGTCTAGTACTCTCCATGCAACATTTCTTTTTGGTCCTCTAACAATACCCGCATTAGGCCATTTTTTATTATCTATTACATTTTCAAGTCCAGCCAATGATGAGATTAGACATCCAAAAGCATTGGTCTTATCTTTCAATACACCTTCAACATTTTCCCAAAATATAATGGTTTTGTTTTTGTTTTTATTCTCCCTGATTAAATCATTAGCCTCTATTATATCTACAAACTTAAGTGTTAAATTTCCTCTATCATCATTTAATCCTTTTTTCCATCCTGCCAATGAAAATGCTTGGCAAGGTGTACCTCCACATATTAAATCAGAATCTTCAACTTCTCCACTCTCTATTAAATTTGGGATTTTATTCATATCACCTAAATTTGGAATTCCTGGATATTTTGTTTTTAATACTTGTGAAGGAAAGTCTGCAATTTCCGAAAACCAGTTAAATTTATAATTATTTTTTTTCCATGCAACTGATGCTGCCTCTATTCCAGAGCAAACACTTCCAACTGTCTTTATTTTCATAAATTCCTCCTAATTATTTTTTTCTAATGTTTTAATTAATTCTTCTCTCCATTTTTTTATGTCATACCATGGACATCCTACACAACCTTTTTCAGCATCTTTTCCTGTTTTAGGAATAGACTCGTCCCAATTTTCATTTCCTTCATAATAAAATGGTATTCCAAAAATTACTCCTCTTTTTCCTGTTTGATAACATCTCCTACATATTTCTCTTTTCTGTTGATTTCTTTGATTTGTTAATAATTGAAATTTTTGTTGTATTTCTTCATCAGTCATATCATCTGGATTTTCACTTTTTGTATTCTCATCCCATCTTATCTCTGAAAATTTGTGATCAGGTAAACAATGAGCAGATTTTACATTTTCATATACATCTATAGCATTTAATACCTTAATAATTCTTTTTCTTAATTCTAAAGACCATGTTTCATATCCGTTTCCATTGTCTTGTTGTCTATCTAGTGGCAATAACATTAAATGTGAGGTATAAGAATTACAATGGTTACAAAATCTATGAGTATCTGTAGAAATTGTATACCCAAATTCTTTTAAATCCTGTATTCTTCTTGCCCAATTTGGATTCTTTGGTAATTTACAATTTACACAAACCCATTTAGCTAAATTGTTCTCTAAACAATCATAAAATGATTTTGTAACGTTTGCATTCTTTTTCAAGTTCCAAAATTCTTCTTGTTCTTTTTTCCATTTATCATAATGGAGAGGATTTAATTTCTCATAAATCATATTAAAATATTTAGCTATATCTTTATCTTCTTTTAAGAATAATCCTGTTCTTCGATACTCAATTGGAATCCATCCTGTCCATATCTCATTTTCATACATTAATTTTACATCTAAATATGTCTCAGATGCTTTGTTATGTGATTTTTTACCTAAAACTACTATATTTTCATTCAACATTTTTTACCTCTTTTTATTATTTATATAATTCCATTGTAACTATATCATATTTTCAAATAATTAACAATCTTTTCCGTACTTATAAATAATAAAAATTTGGTATTAAAATCTTGTATTAATTCTATTTTTCTTTTGTTTTTGTTCTTTTTCCTGTTCCTTATCTTCAACTTCTTTAATCTGCTGTTTCATTTCTGGAACATTATTATAAATTACTTCACATAGTTTTATTTCCTTTTTTACTTTCTTAAGCATATTTGTAACATGAATAATATCTTTAGTAATAGCATCTTTATCTTCCTCATTGTTGCACTTGTTTCTGTGATAATATAACTTATTCCTTTTATTAAGAACTACTTGTTTTTCTCTAAGTTTTTTCTTTTTTAATTCGTCTACTGCATCCGTTGTTTCTAATTTATATTTACACATAAATCTAATTTGTTCTGAGTAGAAATCCATTTTCTTAATAGCTTTTTGCATTTCTGGTGTTAGTTTGTATTCAATATTATTCTTTTTATGAAAGCCTAATAAAAACTTATAATAGTAATATAATGCAATTATTCCTTTAGGCTTATATTTTTTCTTTACACTAAATTTGCTTGAATAATACTTTGCTTTCGTAACTCTATAAGGAACTATATCTGGTCTTCAAACATAATCATTTTGAAGAATTCTCTTTGTAATATTATCAACAGAATATTCTTCTCCAAAAGCTCTTTCAACTCTTATATTTCTTTTATAAGGTTCTCTCCTCACAGATAATTTTCCTGCTCTGTAATAATAGTTATATCCCATTGATTCTAATATCCTGTGAAAGTCTTTTATAGTATAAGAATTTTTAATTGCATAATCTAAATCTTCTTTAACTTCTTTATGATAATCACTTTCTTGTATATGCTTTTTATAGAAGTTTTCAAAGTTTATTCCAGATTTACATTTCTTCTCTTCTAATACACTTAAACCATATTCCTCACAAAGTTCATCAGATGTTTTTCTCAATAATGCTGTATTTTCAAAATTACTATAATACTTATATCCGTCTTTAAATGAGACAGAATTAATTACAAAATGATTATGAAGATGTTTAGTATTTAAGTGAGTAGATACTACTACTTGAAATCTATCTCCCCACATTTCTTCTGCAAGTCTTACTCCAATTTCATGAGCTATTTCTGGTGTTACTTCGTTTTCCTTAAAAGATTGCTCTGCATGAAATGCTAATATGCCATCTGTTTTGTGCCAGAAATCTTTTGCATTTCTCATTTCTTCTACTGCTGAATCTACATCACAATTTATACCTGTTGTATAAAATTGTTTTTCTGTTTTATCTGCATTTGTTGCATACATCATTACTTGTCTTATGCTATCATAATCATCTACTCCATTTTCTAAATAATCATTTTTTGTTTTTTCCTCATTAGTTGTATAATTCACCACATGATCTAATCTATTTTCTACTTTCCATATTTTTGTTGTAGCCATAATTTTCTCCTTTCTAAAAATAAAAAGGGGCTTGGGGAATTTCCCCATTTTGAATTTCGAGCTACAGAAATTCATTGCTTGCTGATACATAACTTATAACTAAAATATGGAAGGAAATGCCCAAATCCTTTTTAAAAATTCAGGCATTATTCCTTAAGTTTAATCATCATAAATGCATTCTTTTAGTACAATTTCATCTACACAATTGCTTATATTATTCATTAGTCCTACCCACTTCATTTGGTCTTTTTGTTTTAATTCTTCAGTAATATTTTCTCTTTTTTTGAACTCTTCCATAAGCTGATTGTATCTTTTAATTGCTAACTCTTGTACTTCTTTTAAATGATCTATTAAAGTATCTTCGCACTTCATAATTTCATATTGTATATGCTTATTTTCCTTTAAGTAATTAAGTCTTAACCTTCCATATTTATCTAATCTAAAATCTTTATATTTTTTTGGTAATTCCAATTCAGGATAATAATAATCTCCTACTTTTTTATAAGTTATATCCATAACTTTCCTCCTTTTTATTTACTTTTCTAAAATTTTATATTAAAATATATTTATAAACATTTGGGTTAGTATTTTAGTTTGCCGACTTATACTAACTCTTTTCTTTTGTCTTTTCCAAAGATGATTATTCCTCTACACATTTCATAAAGTCTTGATATTATTGAGTCTACTATTTCTTCATTGTTATTACATAAAAGTCTTTTTCTTAACTTTTCCTTGTTATAATTTGTTGTAATTATTATTGGTAAATTGTTTTCGTATCTATTATTTATTATTGTAAATAGCTTTTCTAATGTCCATTCACTAGGTCTTTCTTTACCCAAATCATCAATTATTAACAATGGAATCTTTGAATATTTTTCAATAACATCACTCTCACAATTGCCATCAATTTTGTAAGTATCCTTTATATCATTTAGTAAAGTTATTAGTGTTCCAAATATAACTGGTATTTCATTTTCTATTAAGTAATTTGCAATACTTGCTGCTAAATGTGTTTTACCTGTTCCAACTCCTCCAGTTATAAATAAACTTCCTTTGTTATCACCTTTTACAAAATTCTCTGCATACCTTTTTGACTTTTCATAAGCCATTCTATTGTCATTATTAGTCATATAATTATCAAAACTATATTCCATTAATCTTTTGTTCATTTTGCTATTTAAGTAATATCTCTTTCTTAGCATCATCTTTCTGTTATACTCCCTTTTGTATTCTATTGCAGCTCTTCTATCATCAACCTTTTTCCAATATATCTTTGCTTTCATGCAGTCGCATCTTACAGGTTCTCCTGATAGAACGAACTCTCTATCTCCTACTATAAAACTCATTGTCTTTTGTTCTAATTCCTTTCCACAGAATTTACATTTTTCTCTTTTAATTGTTCTTGTACTTATCATATAAATTTCTCCTTTCATAATTAAAAATTGCTTTTTTAGTCTTTAAAACCACTATCATTTTCTATTCTAATCTTTTCTTCTCTATTCTTATCTTCTGCGTTATCTAACGTTACGGTAACGTTATTTATCATTTGTTTATCTCTAAATCTTTGCTGTCTTTTCCTGTTGTCTTCCTTGATTTTTTCGAGCTTATCAAGATTTTGGTAAACATCCCAATTTTTAATATAGATTGTTCCATCTTCTACGAATATCATGTGAAGATTCACTAGTTGTTGCATGATCGTTGTAAGTTTGTTTACTGTCTTGTTCATAATTCTTGCAAGATCATCTATTGCTATTGGAATATTCTCACCAAGTAGAACTGCTCCATGTGCATTACACTTTGCAGCTAATGCTAATAGTTGAAACCATACTCTACAATAGGTGTCCCCATCCCTACTATTTAGTAGTTTTTTAATTTTTTCATTGTCAAATATATCTGCCTGTATCTTAAACCAATGAACTTCAACCATTTTTCTTCCTCCTTTGCTATCTTACTGAAGCTCGTTCTTTTTCACATAGATATTCATCCAGTGCTTTTACTCTAAACAAGAACTTGCCGCCTACTTTTGAATATGGTATTTGTTTTTTCTTTACCAGTTGATTAATTAACCAATATGATATTCCTAAATAGTCTGCTGCTTCTCTCATTGTTAGAGTTATTCTTTTGACTTCCTGAAATTCCATATACATTCCTCCTTTCTTTTGAAATTTTATCTTCTTTGTTGACAACTTATCTTTTGTGTGGTAAGCTATTGTTATAAGTAATCAATTACTGGTTTGATACCGTAATTTTACTTAAAAGTCAAGTCCTGACTGGTTTTTATCTCTGTAATCGATTTTATATAATAATCGCTTACTATGGTAAAAGTATATCAGTAATCTATTATGTTTGTCAAGGGCTTACTGTAATTTTTTTATAATTTTTTAGGAGGTATTCGTATGAGCCTTAATTTTAGTGCATTTGAAGGAAAAAATATTTTTAAATTTGCTAAATATGAAATTAAAGAATTAGGCAAAACTAAATATATAGTTCCAGATAGTATAAATAAAAAGCACTCTAGTGGTGCTCCATTAATTGATATAGAAAAAGATTTTGAAGAATCTATTTTAATAGATTTATTAAATATTGGTAAACTAGCTTTTTATAACGAAAATGATATAGAAAAAAGTATTTTAGACTTTGTAAATAAATATTCTACATTGGGATTAATAAATGATTTACCTTTGAATAAATACTTTTTCTTAGATGATAAAATAGTTTTAAAAGATTATAACTATATTGGAAATTCTGATTTAACAACAGTAGTAGATAGAAAGAAATATTTTAAATTATTTTTCCCTACTTGTGATGATAATCAGATTAAAGAATTAATTAATGAAGTAACTAAATTAGCAGAAACTCCTGCCATGGAAAAATACATATTATCTGATGTAAATAAATTATTATCAGGATCTAATTTATATTGTGAACCTTTAGATATGTTTATTCAATATGCTAAATACTTGTATAGTTTATTAAATAATATTTCTAATGAAGATAATCACAATATAGATGAATTATTAAAGCAATTTGAAATTAACAATATTAAAATAAGTTTATCTAGAAAAGAAAATTTAGTTATTGAATTTCAAATCACTTGTTTAAAGCAATATATTGATTATTACTTTGCTAAAACAGTAGCACAAGATATTAATCTATTAAAAATATGTAAATTCTGTAATAAGGCTTTTCTTGCTGTTAATCCTAAAGCAGAATATCATACTCCTCAATGTAAGAATAAAGCTAATGTTTATAAAAATAGAGCAAAAAATAAATAAAATCCAGATAATCTGGATTTTATTTATTTACTCTATTGATAAGATCATGCATATAATTTGTTATTTTTTTATGAATAAAATTTAAAGGAACTAAATCCATCTTTCTTCTTTTTTCTATAAGATGTTGTAAAAAAATTAAATCATCTTTTTTTATTTTATTTTTTGAAAACTGATTTATTAAACATTCCCTATTACTAATATTAATATTATATTTAAAATAGACTACAAATCTTTTAATAATTTCATAGACCAACTCAACTCCAGCCAATATTACTGATATTAATTCACTTAATTCTTTATTGTAATATTTAAATATTACTAATATAGCAACTGCAATTAGAACAGCAATAAATATTATTAAGTCAATTTTTGTAATCTTTTTATCCCATTTTGTATTTTCTATCTGGCATTTAAAAACAATTTCATTTTTATTATTTCCTTCTTTTTCGCTATACCAATTTCTTAAACCAGGAGGATTATCTGTACCTAAATTTACTTTTTGTATATCATAACTTTTTTTATGTCTTTTACATAAAGAATAAGCCTTTTCTTTGATCTCTATTTCGTAATCTTTTGATCCAAACTCAAATAAATTATTATCAAATAAATTCCTTGCTTTTGCAGCATTTTTAATGCAAAAATGTTCACTAATTTCCAATATAGTAAAAATTATAAAAAATGCTGCTGATAAATATACTGTATCTTTTTGTATTAATGATAAAATAATATTTATTATAACTACAATTATTTTTAATATTGCTATTCTAGTAGAATTATTGTATAAACACCTAGAATAAAATAATAATTGTATCATATCATCTTCATTTTGCTTTTTATTTATTTCTTCCCACATAATTCATTCTCCTAAAATTTTCTTTTAAAATTTCAAAATCTTTACCGTTTATTACTTCAAGTATTAAATTCCCATGGCAATTTCTTATTTTCTTTTTACTTCCACATGGGCATTCCAAATGTCCTCTATATTGTTTAGTACAAATATAATCATAAATTTTTTTTGCAACAATTATATTATCTATCTTTAAATATCTTTGGATAAATTCATATATTCCCTTATCTCCATGAGAATACTCTCCAAAAGGAAATACTCCGTATCTTTCATAATATACATATGATATAAAGAATTTCTCTACAAATTCTTCTATCCACTCTACTAAATTATGCTTTTTTAAATATAATTCTTGCTCTAAATCCGTAGCTAAACAAAGCTTTCTATCATTATATATGTGTGGATAACTATTTTTTACTTTATTAGATAATTCCCATACTCTTGGTAATAAATTTTCAAATAATTTTATTTTAATTTCAAATTCTTCATTTATGTATTCATCATTGCATAAACATTCTATATGAATTTTACCGATAATACACTGCTCTTCCTCAAAGTATTCTAATTGAGGAAAATGTTCTTCAAGCATCTTTGTATCTATTGACATTTCCATGGTCCAGGCCCTCTCTGTATTGTTTTAACTTTATCCAAGCCATAATAACTTTCAACTAGTTTATTTCCAAGGATATTTCCAATTGTTCTTTGATAATCTATATTGTTTTCGTCTAAAATTTCTCCTAATGTTTTTTCTAAATTAAACACCCATTCAAAAAATAACTTTGCTGAGTTAGAGTTTTTATTCCAGCTATCTACCAAATTATCTTCAGGGTTAACAGGATTCCACATTTCCCAATTTGAACCATTTCTTCTTATAGTTACTTTTGATTGATATAAAGCTTTAAAACTATCTTCAGATAAACTTTGATACTTAGAATATGTTTTTAATTCATTTAAAACTATATTTATAACATCCATAACATCTGCATTATTTGGAATCAAATTTCTTTTTGCTGTATCTAATACGATTGTTGAAATAATTGCAGAAATTGGTTTTAACTTTTCTTTTTCTTTACCTAGTTTTGAAAAATAAACATCCCTTGCTCTCTTTAATAATTGAATTGCCATTTGTAATGAAGATTTATTGAAGTACTCTGGAACATCTTCTTCAGATTTGTATAAATCCATATTACTTTCATATATTTTTCTCCTGTTTTGTACTCTGTTTACATCTGCAAATGGGGCATTTATTTCTTCAAACCATTTTACATAAGCTTGAGGGTTAGAACTAATCCACCTGTCTTTTTCAGTTTCATTTACTTCAGCAACTTCAATAGCTGTATTACAATATTCTGGTAAACACCCTTTAATCATCATTTGTCCTTTTTTATTTTCTGTTGCACCTGCAGAAGGCACTACATCTATACTAAATCCTAAACTACCATAATCAGCATAATTTATTGTTATGCATCTTGGATAATTATCTATTTTAGAACTATATTTTTCTGTACTTTCCAACCAATTCTGCAATTGAGATCTTATTTCATTAGGATTTGTTTCCTCACTTGTTTTATTAAATAAACAAATTGAATCCAAATCATAATTTCTTTCCATTTGTTCCTTATACGGTCTAACCGTTGTACCTAGCATGAATGAACCATGTGGATAAAAAATAATACTACTATCTTTTTCTTTAAGAAAATCTCTTAGATTATCATACTTTTCCTTTGCATTTCTATACATTGCTGGTGTTAAATCCAATTTTTTTATTAAATCCTCTATTTCATCTTTTTTATTCTTCATAATTTCCTCCTTAAAACCATCAAAAGCAAGACCTAAAAGGTCATGCTTTTATTTTCTATCTCTTGGTGGGCATGGATCGCTACCATATGAATTCTTATTTTGTATTCTACCATTAAGCCCATGAATAATATGTTCTGAATTATTTTGTATTGCTTTTTCTCTTCCTGCTGCTTGTGCTTCTGCTTTTGTGTCATAGTATCCCCATGCTCTATTTGAGTTTTCATATCTGTTTGTCCATCCATTTTCACTATGCACTGTGTGAACATTTCTATTTGGCATTTTTCTTCACCTCCTGTAATATTTTTTGTATAAAAGCTTGCAATGCCAAATTAAAAATGTTATAATTTTTTTATCCAATTTAAAATTAAGCTGCAAGTATATACCAGTTTAGTTTTTAGAGCTAGCCGTAAACTATGCTCTTTTTTTATTGACATTTATAAATAAATGTTATAAAATGTTATCAGTAGACAATTTTTGTTTATTAAATCTACAACAATAATATACATTATTTTTCATAAGTTGTCAATATCTATTTTAAAATATTTTTTGATAACAAGGAGGAGTTTTAATGGAAGCTTTAATTTCCTTTGATTTCGTTGAGATGAAAGAAAATATAAAAATAGGGAATAAAAAGATTGAATCAAACATCTGTTCTGCTTTTTTGGATATTCTTTCTCTTGATACTAACTATATAGAAAATGAAATTATTAAAAAAACAAATTTTGATAATATTAATGAAATAAAAAAAGCTTATAAAAAAGCTTATAAAATACAACCTCTTCTATTTATAGATGAATTTAATTTAATAAATCATTTAAATGATTTTAGTAATTCAAAACAAACAATTAAAGATTTTGATCACTCTATATCTCAATTATCGAAATTAATTGAAGAACAAAGTATAATTGATACTAATAGTTCCGTTTTAAACGAATTGACAGATAATTTAAAATTCTTAAAACAAAAAAGAAAAAATTATATAAAAATAACAAATGACTTACCAAAATACATAAATACTATTTTTTCCATAATACTTAATAGAATAGAATTTTATAGAAATCTTGTTGAAATATGTTATATAAAAAATATTGATATGTTTTTTAAGGGTTTTTCTCAGCTTTCACCTTTAAACAAATGCATATTCTATAATAAATATGAATTCCCTAAAAACAATTTTTTTAATAACTTACCATCTAGTAATATAAATTTTACATTTTCTTTTCCATCAAAAGAGTCTAAAGAAAATTATATAAATAAGGCCAAAAGTAATCCCGATAAAGCCTTAAAACTTCTTTTTGATGAAAAGGTTTCAACAATATATGAATATAATTGTAAAAATCTCGATCAATTTTTACAAATATCTTTTTTTACATGTATAACAAAAAATTTCAATATTAAAAAATGTGAAAATTGTGGAAAATACTTTATTGCATATCAAAGGAGCGATGAAAAATATTGCAATAGAATTAGTCCTCAAAACATCCATAAAACCTGTAAACAATTTGCAAATTTTGAAAACTGGAAAAATAATATTAATTCAAATGAAGAATTAAAAATATATAGAAGGATATATATGGCCAAACAAATGCAAACTCGTAGAAATCCTGAAAATATTGATTTAAAAAATAATTTTGAATTATGGAAAAAAGAAGCTCAAAATAAAAGAAATGAATACATACATGGTAATCTAAGTAAAAAAGATTTTCTAAATTGGCTTAATGCCAATTCTTAAACATTCTATTTTTATAGAATGTTTTTTATTACATTTTATCTAGTTTTTTATTGTTTTATATTAGTTATTTTATGAATCTTATTGTAATCTTTGTAACACTTGAAAAATAAGCAAATTTCACTAGTAATCATCAATATTTTGATATATAATAATCACAATTAAATATGAAACTCTCACCCATGGTTATGCCTGAAAGGAGGTGAAAAAGGCAATGGCTGGGAGTATTGAAAAAAGAGGTGAAAATACTTATAGGTTAGTAGTATCTACTGGTAAAAATCTTGATGGATCCAGAGCTAGAAGAACAAAAACCATCCATGGAACTCGTAAAGACGCTGAAATTGCACTTGCAGAATTTGTTACAGAAGCTAATCGTGGATTAGTACCTGAAGGAAAACCAGTAACTTTTGAAGAATTCTATCATATTTGGCAAGTAAACTATGGTACAAAAGATTTAGCACCATCTACTTATAACAGATATGTTGGAATGTTAGAAAGCCGAATTCTTCCATATTTAGGTTCTTTTACTTTAGAAAAGATTAAACCTACAGATCTTATGAAATTGTATGATATGCTAGAACAAGATACACAAATAAAAAGACTTGCTAAAAATAATGGCGAACGAACTTTAAAACCATTATCTAAAAAAACTATTCTAGAACATCATAGATTAATAAGTGCAATGCTACACAAAGCTGTATATTGGCAACTTATACCTTATAATCCTGCAGATAGAGTTCAACCACCAAGAGCACCAAAAGCTCAACGAAGATTCTATGATGATGAACAATGTAGAGTTCTTCTAAAAGGATTAAATGAGCTTAAAGATAGCGAAATGAAATATAAGGTTGCTATTATTCTTACAGTATTTACTGGAGTCAGATTAGGTGAATTAATGGGACTTGATTGGGAAAACATTGATTTCAAGAACAAAGAAATAGCCGTAAACAAATCAAGTCAATATTTAGCAAGTACAGGAGTTTATACAAAACCGCCTAAAACACCTAGTTCTTTTAGACATATTTCTATACCTGATTCTGTCATCGAAATACTAGAGGAATATAAATTATGGTATGATAGTCAAAAAGAGCTTTGTGGTGAATTCTGGGAAGAATCTAATAGGTTATTTATACAAGATAATGGCAAACCTATGCATCCCGATACAGTAAGTAAATGGTTTGTTAAATTTGTTCAAAAGATAGGACTACCTTATTTGAATTTTCATGGTATTAGGCATACAAATGCTACTCTTCTTATTTCACAAAATGTTGATGTAGCAGTTGTAGCTGCAAGACTAGGGCATGCTCAAATTAGTACGACATTTAATTTTTATGTCCATCCACTTGCTTCCCACAATAGAAGTGCAGGTATAGTCTTGCAAAATTTATTAGTCGATAAAAACTAATATACTTATCAGCTAAAACTCTTGATTTCAATAAATTCAAAAATTGCTTTTTTAGAGAATATAAATGAGGATTTATGCTATTTTATGAGCTTTATAAAGACTCTTGTCCCCAAGCTGTCCCCATTTGTATATAAATTTAACTAAGGTCAAAAAAATAAGAGTCTGCAATCTCTTGCGACTCTAATAAGATTTCTGGTTGCGGGGGTAAGACTCGAACTTACGACCTTCGGGTTATGAGCATCAATGCTTTGATATTGCTTAGTTTGGTTGAATTGCGTTACTCTTTGTGCAGTAAGTATATCTCTGATATTTGTTTTCTTGTGATATATATGTTACTTTCTTGTATGTTAGCATCTGTCAATCTTTGTAATACTTCTTCAGTTGGGTGATTATATTTTTTATTATCTCCATATGTATCATTTGATTCTTCTATCCCTTCTGGCATAAATATCTGATTCACATTGCAATAATTTAGAACATCTTTCTTCATTATTTTTAATCCTCTATATCTATTTTATATTTTTTAATTAATCTTTTTGCCTCATCTATTCCTTTTTCTTCCCAAATAAAATATTTTTTCTTATTTTCTTGATAGATATATTCTTCTTCATTTAGTTTATTTAAAATATCAAAATCATAACCTTTCCATGACTTTTTGAATTCTTGTTGAAGTAATCTATCTTTCTCATCCCACGAAGTTAAGTATGCTAATAATAAAGTTATTTCTTTAATTTGTTCTTCCATAATTTCTCCTACTTCCCATGACAATTTTTATATTTTTTTCCGGCTGCCACATGGACAAGGTTCATTTCTTCCCACTTTAGGAAATTGTACTGTATTATCCATCTTCCCACCTTGCTTCCATATTGGCATCTTTTTTCTAATTTTATCAATATAACCAATAATTACTTGTTTTTCTAAGTCATCAATTTCAAAATATCTATCCAATGCATCCTTTACATTTTCTTTAGCTTCTTTTTCGTCTAATTGAGCATTATCTATATAATCACATATAATTTCGCCTATTAGCGTTTCATCTTCATTACTATCAAATTGATAATATTCTTTTAGATAATTTCTAAATTCTTTATATTCTTTTAAATTAATGACATAATTATCGTTTCCTATGTCTTCATACATTTTCTTATCATAAACCACTGTATACTCACTTGTTTCCATTATTTCGGCTATTCTCTCATCTCTTAAATTAAAGCTACATAAACATTGATATTCAAAAGAATAATAAATTGGCTCTAATTCGAGTAAACTAACAAACTTTATTATATTATCGTATTTTTCAAAACTAATTAATATATCATTTTTTATAATATCATATGCTTCTTGTATATGTATTGCTCCATATGTATCTGCTATCCCCTTACTATATGAGATAATTGCTTCATAATAGTCTAAATACAAATTGCCACATATATTATTAATTTTATCTCTTATAAATTTAGGCATATGAATTATAATGCCATTCTTTTCTTTTTTGCAGTAAATAAACTTTAATTGTTTTAATATCTTTATAGTATCTAGTGAAATATTGTTTTCTTTATTTTTTCTAAACTCAGAAAATTCTTGATTATATGCAATATCTTTTATATCTTCTATTCTTTTATTATTAAAAAACTGTAATATTGATACTATCTGATTATCTAAAAAATTAATAATTCTTTTGATTGTTTCTTCTTTTTTCTTATTTTGTAATTCAACAATTTCTTCTACTATGTGCTCATTATTCCCTGCATAACCATATAACAAATATAAAGATAATAATTCATTTTTTGTATTGTCTTTTAAGTAATCAACAATATCCTTATTTTTATCAACTTTATCTTTATATTCGTTGGTCATAATATCAAATATAATTTCACCTAAATTTTCTTCCATTTATACTATTACCTTTCTTACTATATTTATTTTTACTTTTTTAATAAATTAATTAGTCTGTCGTTTTTATATATTCTGTCTCTTCCTATTTTTTCTGATGAAAGGAATCCCGCTTCTTCTAATTGACTTAAATATGACATTGCCGTTTTTCTTGTAACTCCACATATATTTTCAATATAATTTATTTTTGTATAGACTTCGAAAAATAGTCCTTCTAATAGTTCCTTACTATATATCTTAGGTAATTTTTCTTTCAATTCTTCATTATATTTTTCCATTTCACCTTGAATGTCTTTAATTAATTTCATTGTTTCTTCTGCAGTTTCTTCAATTCCAATTAATATATATATAATCCACTCTTCAAAATTATTTGTTTCTCTTACTTCTTTAAATAATTTGTAATATGTTTGTTTATTGTCATTAATGTATCTACTTAAATATAGAATTGGACTATCTAATAAATCCTTTAATACTAAATATAAAATATTTAATATTCTCCCTGTTCTTCCGTTGCCATCATAAAATGGATGAATTGATTCAAATTGATAATGGATAATTGCAAGTTTTATTAGAGGATCTATCATATCATCAGTATTTATATATTCTTCTAAGTTCTTCAAATATTCTCTAACTTCTTTTTCTGTTTCTGGTGGAGTATATACAATTTCTCCAGTTTTGGAATTCCTTAAAACTGTTCCTGGAATTTTTCTGATTCCTGCATTGTTGTGTTCTATTATTGATTGAATCTCTACCAAAATATTAGTAGTTATCATTTCTTTTTCTTTTACTAAACTATAGCCTCTCCATATAGCGCTTCTGTAATCTACTACTTCTTTAGCACTTTCATTCTTATAATTACTTTGAGTCATTGCTTTATATATTTCATCATGTGTAGTAACTATATTTTCTATTTCGCTACTGTCTTTTGCTTCATTTATTGTTATAGCATTTATTAATATATGTTGATTTGGTATTGTTCTTGCATATCCTTTTAATTCTGCAAGTGCTCTATTGGTTCTTGCTAATTGTTCTAATATTCTTACTGTTCTGAAATTTTCCTCTGGTGGTAACATTTTTAATTCATGTTTCATTTTTACACCTCCATATGTGTATTATAATATAAAATTTACACACATGCAATAAATATGTGTAAAAAGTATAAAAAATTACACATATTTTAAAGATATGTGTAATTTTAATTCTATTTTTCTTTTAGTGATTTTTTTATTTATAGTCACCTAAAAAAATGCTATAAAACTTTCTTAAGATAATTTCTAATTATATTGAAATTTTCTATCATATATTCTGTATCTTTTCTATAATTGAATATTTCTGCAAACATTGCTAGCAATATATTACAATCTGAAGTATCTTTAAAATTATATATAAAATCTAATTTATTATTTTTAATTACATACTCTATTAATTTATTTTTTGTATACTCATACATAGGATCTTTGCTGTTTTCAAATACCTCTCTTATTAGCCCTATTTCTTTATATAAAAAACTTTTATCTATTATGTTCTTTAATATTCTCTCTCTATCTGGATTAATTTTTTTCTTTAATACATCAAATAATAGAGAATTTTTTTTCATATTGAAAACTTATTAATATAATAATGTAATCTTTTACATCTAAAATTTTTTTATTTTTCAATCTTTCACATATTAATGATATAACACCTGGATTAAAATTTTCATTTAAAATTATTTTCTTATAAAATTCACCATTTACTATTTTTTTATGAGTTTCTGTACCTATTAAATTATTTATTTTCATATGATTGTACAAAATATTTCCTTTTTCTTCATACGTATAACCTGAAATATCTATTAAGTACTCATCTTTTATACTTGTAGCATTATGAAATTTATAAAATAATTGTTTTGCATTATTATAAATATACGTTCTTGTTGTAAATATAAGTTTTTTATTTTTAGATTTTCTAAAAATATCAATTATTTTATCCAATGTGCTATCTGCAACATTTTTCTCTAAGTATTGAACATTTGAACCTAAAAAGTCATCCAATAAACATATTATTTTTTCATCTACTGCAACTTGTTCCTTTATTTTAGTTAGATCATCTACATTTCCATAAACAAACATATAATCTTGCTTTACATAGTCTGCAACTAATTTTCTTGCTGTAGTTGTTTTTCCTACCCATGGCTCTCCATGTAAAATTATAATATTTTGTTTTTCGATTTTCAGATTTATTTTTCTTCAAGATTTTCTCAATTGTTTTTAAATCAAACACTTTGTAAAAAATTTGTGTATTCTTATTTTTATCAATTTCTACAACAAAATATATTGTAGGCATATTTATCTTTCTGTAGTTTTCTATATCCGAAATTTTTACGTTATAACTTAACTCTTCCTCAAACAATTTAAAATTATCTACGAATTTTCCTTTTATTTGCGCAGGAATTATTCCAACTATATCTGTTGTTTTATTACTATCTTTTTTATATACTTCTATATTTCCATCCCATACAGGATTTCTATCTTTAGTTGGAAAGTTTTCTAGTAGGTTGTTGTATTTATTTATTTCATTTATTACTGTTGTTACTCCTATACTTTCTATTTTGTTTGAGTTCATTTGCTATTTCCTTTCGTTTTTGGTATTTTTTTACATTATACCATATCATTTTATATTTACAAAAATGGTACAACAGAATCACTTATAGTTTTGTATTTAGAATATTTAACAGTTTTTTCATATCTATATTACTAACAGTACTACATTCATCAATAACTACTAAATCGTATTCTTTCCATAATGAAGCATTATTTAAAAATTTTGCAATTGTTTGAAAATCATTTAAAAACTTAGTTTCTTTTCTCACCGCTATATGTTTCTCCGCCTGTTTAAAATTATTTTGATTAATCTCTAACTCTTTTCCTTGATCCATAAAATAAATCTTTAAATCAATATGTTCCACTAATTTTCTTAACTGTGATAAAATCTCCTCTCTTCAGCTGAAATTCTATCAATATAGGTACATATTATCTTATCTAAAGTAATAATTCTATTATCTATTGTTCGCTATCATTTATTTTGTCTAAATTAAAATTTTCATTGCTAATAATTTTAGTTGTATTGCCATTTTCAGTTTCAATATCTTCTCTTTGATATTTATCATCTAATAATGATAATTCATCATATTTTTTATACACTATAGTAGGTCCAAATTTTTGATTTTGATAAGTTAGTCCTGTAATCGCAACCGCTCTCTTATTATTTGAATATATTCCTCTCATTTATTTAATATTTTATTTAACTCTATTTCTGCTTTTTTCACAAAGTAATTATCTTTATAAATTGGTATCTCAAATTCATTAATTTTATTAATTATTTTTTCAATTGAATCTAATTCTTCATCTTCTGTTGTTTCTACTTCTATTAATTTATCGCCATTCTCTATATCCTTTACTGCTATTTCAAATTTCTCTTTTTCATACACTATATCGTTTTCTTTAATATTCATAATTTTTTTATATCCTATTGCATTTAATAAACTCATAGCATCTTTAATATTTAAAACATCGCAGCAAACAGCTTTCTGACTCAATATATTTCCTTATTATTTAAGGAGGATTTGATATGTATCATTTTGAACCAAGAAAAGAAACAAGATTTGTTACTGAAACTAAAAAATTCGTAAATTTTAATGAGCGGGATTCTTTAATACTTAAAGAAACAACTATAACATACAAAAGAATTGTTAATCTTCATCCTTCAACAGGCGGTTTTATATCTGAAGAGAGTAAAGATGTAATACAAAAAGATGAAAAAATTCTAAAGGAGTTTCCTTTGAAAGTTGTTTCTGTTGATGATCTTGTAAAACTTCGTTCTTCAGGTAAACCAGGATTTCTTCTTAAAGAAAATGAAATTTATTATTACGCTAAAATAGATCCTATTATTCGCATTATTTCTCACGAAATAATGACACCACATTTATGTGGAAAAAAAGGTCATGAATGTCGTAGACTTGCAGCATTGTCTGATGCAAAAGGAGGCTGTGCCAAAGTAAGGGATAAATACAAGTACATAGAGAATTATCCATTTATAACAAAAGGCTTTGAAACTTTTAACACAATTCATAATGATTCCTTTGTTGTTTTTGAATGTTCTCATTATAAAGACATTCACTAATAACTTAGCGTAGCAAAAAACAACCTTCAAAATTGAAGGTTGTTTTTTTATTTTTCTTGTCCATCTTTTTCCCAATCTTTAATTGCTTCGTCTACACTATTTTGAATTTCTTCTTCACTCATAGCTTTTTTAGCATTGTTTTCAATATGATTATCACTATTATCTATTTTTTCTACAAAATCTTTTTGTGAATACTTTTCTTCTGCTGCTTTTTGCATTCTATTTATAACATTTTCAGCTGTATTTTCTTTTTTATCTCCAAGATTTAATTTCCCTGGCAACATTTTTCTATCACTTGTTATTCTTTTAAAGAAATTTGATATACTTTGTATTATTTTACTTGATTTAATTTTATTTAACATCCTTTTTAAAATACCTTCTTTCTTTTCATCGTTCTCTGTTTCCTCATATTTTGAAGTGTCTTTATTCTTTTCTGGTAATTCTTCCTCATCATTTTGATTGCTTATATTCTTTTCTGGTAATTCTTTTTCATCTTTATTATTATCTTTGTTTTCTTCTGTTTTTTCTTCATTCTTTTTACTTTCATTTTCTTGTTGATTTTTTTCTGATTCTATTTTTGCTTGCTCTTCTTTTTCTTCTTGAAGTTGTATTAAATTCTCTAACTTACTTATTCCATCTTTTTCTATATCTATTGAATTATAAAATTTAATTTTTTTATCTAATTCTTTTCTTTCTTCCTTTAAATTTTTAATAATTTGAGGCATTTTATTTTTTCTTTCCATAGCTTTTTCGTTTTCTTCTTTAGCAGCTTTATATACTAAACTATTTTCATCTCTATTTTTTAATAAAGCATTATTATTAGCTATAGCTCTTTTTACTCTTTTATTTAAATCTTTTGCTTTTTGAATTTTTCTATCTAATCTTTCACTTTCTTTATTTAATTTTTCTTTAACATTATCTAATTCAGCATTTAACTCATTTTTTAATATAACTTTCTTTTGTATTCTTACTTCTCTAAGTTCATTTATAAATTCTTTTCTCTTTGAAATATCTGATGTTTCATCTATTTTCTCTAGAATTTCTCCTTCTCTAGTGTTTTCATAATGTTTTTCTTCTTTCTTACTACTAACTCTTTTATCATTCCATCCAACAGTACTTGGCATTTCATCTGCTTTATTTAATTCGTTTATAATTATTTTAGCTTTATTTATAAAATTTTCTTCCATATATTTCTCCCTTCTTTGGTGAAATCTCACTCATACGAATCTATTATATCATATTTACATAATTTTGGCAAATTTTAATATTCTCCAAAGCTCTGTCTCCTAATTTTTCATATCTCTTTTTCTTATCTTTTATTTTTTCTTTTAATTCTGGTACAATTCCAAAGTTTGCATTCATCGGCTGAAATTTTTCATTTGGAGTTGAAATATATTTTGATAATGCTCCTATAATTGTTTCTTTTGGAAATTTAGCTTTTTCTTTTCCATTTATTTTTGCAACTGCATTTAAAGCAGCAACCATCCCTGATGATATAGATTCAACATAACCTTCCACACCAGTTATTTGTCCTGCAAAAAATATATTGTTATTACTCTTCAAATTATATGTATCATCAAGTAATTCACTTGAATTTATATAAGTATTTCTATGCATTACTCCATATTTAATAAAATCTGCTTTTTCAAGTCCTGGTATTAAACTAAATACTCTTTTTTGTTCTCCAAATTTTAAATTTGTTTGAAATCCAACAATATTATAAATATTTGCTCCACTATCGTCTTGTCTTAACTGTACTACCGCATATGGTCTTTTGGCATATCTGGGATCATCAAACCCTACAGGCTTTAGCGGACCATATCTTAATGTATCTATTCCTCTCTTAGCCATTATTTCTATTGGCATGCAGCCTTCAAAAATTTCTCTTTTTTCAAAATTATGAAGTTCTACTACTTCTGCATTTATTAATTCATTGTAAAAACTTTCATATTCTTCTTGGTTCATTGGAAGATTTATATAACTTTTTTCTTGGTTTTCTAGTCTATCTTTCCACTGTTCTACACTTTCATCTTTCCTTTTTTCTTGTTCATATCTATTTCCATAAAACGCTATATTAAAGTCTATACTTTCCTTTGCTACTATAGGAGCAGCAGCATCATAAAAATATAATTTTTCGTTTCCAGTTATATTGGATATTTTTTGTGCAAGCTTATTAGAAGTTAATGGTCCTGTTGCAATAATAGTTATTTCATTGTTTTCTATCATGTTTTGTAATAGATTTTCATCAACTTCTATATTTTTTATTTCTATTAAATTATTTTTTCTTAATTCCTCTGTAACTCTTGCAGAAAATTTTTCTCTATCAACAGCTAGAGCTTGTCCAGCTGGAACTGCAGTTTCGTCTGCTATTTTTATTAAGAGAGAATCTAACATTCTAAGTTCTTCTTTTAATACACCACATGCATTTGTATGTAAATTAGATTTAAAAGAATTACTACATACAATTTCGGCCAAATTTTCATTAGAATGTGCTGGTGAAAATTTTACGGGTTTCATTTCATATAATTTCACATTTATTCCTCTTTTTGCAATTTGATAAGCAGCCTCTGAACCCGCAAGTCCTCCGCCTATAACATTTATAAATTTTTCCATAATTACTCCTGTTTTATTTTGTTTTCTTTATTATTTTCAATCTAGAAAATTCTTCTCTTTCTCTTTCTTCTAAAATTTCTTCTATTGTTTTTATTTGTTGTTTTTCTTCTGGTATTATTATATCTTTTAAAGCATTAGACCTTTTCTTTACTTTTTCTATTGCTTTATTTATTCTTAATATTGTATTTTCTATTTCTGCAAGCTCTATTATTTCTGTTTTTATTTTTGTAAATATTTCTATTGCTTCATCTACTTGTATATTTGTATTATATAGTCCAATCATTGTTTTTTGGTCTTGTTTTTCATATATTATAGATGGTATTTCTACTCCCATTACTGTTTTATATTTTATATCAATTTTCTGTTTAAAATCAACCTCTTCAGAGATATCTTTTAATTCTTCCAAACCTATATCTATGCTGGCAATTTTTATTTTGTTTATTCCTTCATTAAATAATTTTTCTAAATTTTCTCTTTTTTCTTGTAAGTTCTTTTTATGCTTTTCTTTTTCCATTTCTAAAATTATTTTTTTCTTTTCTAATAATTCTTGCCCTTGTGATGATAGTTTAAGTTTTCCTTTTATTTTCATTAAATTATTTTTTGTTGGCAATGTTGATGTGTCCATATATACAAACCTCTTTAATTTTTAAAACTTATTTTGTCCCATTCTTCTTTTGGCAATATTTTTAATATTTCCCATCCTAAATCAAGTGTTTCGTTTATTGTTCTATTTTCATATTGTTCTTGATTTAAAAATTTTTCTTCAAATTGTTTACCAAACTCTAAATATTTCTTATCTATATCTGATAAATCCGCTTCTCCCAATACTTTTGATAATGCCCTTACTTCTTGAACTTTAGAATATGATGAAAATAACTGGTCAGCAAGCTCTCTATGGTCTTTTCTTGTGTATTCCTCTCCAATTCCATCTTTCATAAGTCTTGATAAAGAATCTAAAATATTTATTGGTGGATTTATTCCTTTTTTATATAAATCTCTCGAAAGAACTATTTGTCCTTCTGTAATATAACCTGTCATATCTGGAATTGGATGAGAAATATCATCATTTGGCATTGTTAAAATTGGTATTTGTGTAATTGACCCTTTTCTGCCTTTTATCATTCCAGCTCTTTCATATATAGATGCCAAATCACTATATAAGTAACCTGGGTATCCCTTTCTACTAGGAATTTCCCCTTTTAAAGTAGAAACCTCTCTTAAAGATTCTGCATATGCTGTCATATCTGTTAAAACAACTAACACTTGCATATCTAAATCAAAAGCTAAATATTCTGCACAAGTTAATGCAACTTTCGGTGTTAGTATTCTTTCAACAGATGGGTCATTTGATAAGTTTTGGAAGGTAACAACTTTAGAAAGAATTCCACTTTCTTTAAAACTTTTTCTAAAGAATTCTGCTGTTTCATATTCTGCTCCCATAAGACCAAACACAACGGCAAAGTTTTCATCATCTTTTATATTAGCTTGTCTTATTATTCTTTCTGTTAGATTGTTGTGATTTATACCACTTCCAGAAAATATTGGTAATTTTTGTCCACGTATTAATGTCATTAAACAATCTATAGCAGAAATTCCAGTTTCTATAAAATTTCTTGGATATTTTCTTGCTATTGGATTTATCGGTTTTCCTGAAATATTTCTCTTTATATCTGAAGATATTTCTCCTAAACCATCTATTGGTCTTCCACTACCATTAAATACTCTTCCAAGCATTTCTTTAGATAATTTAATTTGTAGTGGTTTTCCCTCTAATTCAACCTTTATTCCTTTTAAGTTCATTTCATTAGTACCTTGATAGACTTGAATTACTGTTACTTCTTCATTTAGCATTATTACATTACCAATTCTAACTTCTCCATTGTCTAAAACAAGTTTTACTTGTTCATCAAAAGATACATCTTTAGGTGTTTTTAAATATACTAATGGTCCATTTATTTCTTCTAACCCTATATACTGTACTTTCAATTAATTTACCTCGTCTTTCAAATATGATTTTCGTATGTTTTTTCTAATTGTTTTAATCTATCTTTCACACTTTTATTAAACTCATTAAATTTCGTCATTTCGTCATTTTTTATTGTGAATTTCAATTTTACATATTCCTCAAAAATACCTAATTCTTTTACTTTTGAAATTGGTATTCCCTTTTGTATTAGTTTTAATGAGTTTTTATATATAATTAAAATAGAATTCATCATTTCAAATTGTTTTTCTAACGGTACAGAGGTGTCTGTATCGTTAAATGCACTTTGCTGTAAAAAGCCAACTCTAATTGCTTTTGCAACTTCTAATACAAGTTTTTTTGTATCTGATAGTACATCTTGCCCAACTACTTTCGCTATTTCTAGTAACTCGTTTTCTTCTTCTAATAAACTTATTATTTCTTGTCTAACTTCCATAAAGTCTGCATTTACGTTTGTTTCAAACCACTCTTGTAGGTTATCTATATATTCACTGTAGCTTATATTCCAATCTACAGCAGGATAATGTCTTGAATATGCCAGTTCTCTACTTAGTCCCCAAAATACATGTACAAATCTTCTTGTGTTTTGTGTAACTGGTTCTGAAAAGTCTGATCCCTGTGGTGATACAGCTCCTATTATTGTAACTGATCCAACATTTTGGTTATTACTTTCAACTAAACCTGCTCTTCCATAAAATTCAGATAGTCTTGATGGCAAATAAGATGGAAATCCTTCTTCAGCAGGCATTTCTTCTAGTCTACCAGAAATTTCTCTTAAAGCTTCTGCCCATCTTGATGTTGAATCTGCCATAATTGCAACATCATATCCCATATCTCTATAATATTCTGCTATTGTAAGCCCTGTATATATTGAGGCCTCTCTAGCTGCAACAGGCATATTAGATGTATTTGCAATTAGAACTGTTCTTTCCATTAAAGGTCTTCCTGTACGTGGGTCAATTAATTTAGGAAATTCTTCTAAAACATCTGTCATTTCATTTCCTCTTTCTCCACATCCAATATACACTATAATGTCTGCATTACTCCATTTTGCAAGTTGATGTTGTAACATTGTTTTTCCTGTTCCAAATCCTCCAGGAATCATTGCTGTTCCACCTTTTGATATAGGAAATACAGAATCTATAACTCTTTGTCCTGTTGTTAATAATTGATTAACTGGTAGTCTTTTTTTGTATGGTCTTCCTTTTCTTACTGGCCATTTTTGATACATACAAATTTCTTTTATAGTACCATCTTCTGTTTCAACTTTTGCTATTATATCTTTTACTGTATATTCTCCTTCTGGCATAATTTCTATAATTTTTCCTTCAATATTATTTGGTATCATTATTTTATTTGTAATACTTTTTGTTTCTTCAACATTTCCAATTATAGAGCAAGCTTCAACTTTATCTCCTACTTTTATAGTTGGTATAAACTTCCACTTTTTCTCAAAACTTATACTTGGTATGTTTTCTCCACTATTAATAAAATCGCCTGATATATTTCTTAAGCTTTCAAGTGGTCTTTGTATTCCATCAAATATATTTCCAATAATACCTGGTCCAAGAGTAAGAGATAATTGTTTTCCTGTAGTTTCAACTGGTTCATATATTTTAAGTCCTGTTGTGTCTTCATATACTTGTATTGTTGCAATATCATTCTCTAATTTTATAACTTCTCCCAAAATTCTTTTTTCTCCAACATAAACCATATCGTGCATGGCAAAGTCAGCAGTTCCTTTAGCCTTAACAACAGGTCCATTTATAGAAACTATTTTCTTTTCGTTCAAGATTTTCATCTCCATTTTTCTTTATTTTATATTTTCTCGGTTAAATATTCTAATAATGTATTATTTATATATACATTGTTTTTTTCACTAATTAAAATAAATCCTCCAATATAGACTTCGTTTATTATTTTTATTTCTATATTTGGTACTATTTCCTTTATTTTATTTTCAAATTTATTATAATCTTTCTGAGTTAATTCTAAGGTGTCTTCATTTGCAGGATTTGCATCTTTTAAAGATTTAAGAAAAAATTTCTCATAATTGCTTGTATCTGTGAATGCTTTTACATATTCTATCATATCATCAAAAATTCTTTTCTTTAAAGTTTCCTGTTCTTTTAACACATCTTTCTTTAATTCCATATCAATTTCAAATTTTTTTGAATTATATTCTTTTTCTACTTTGTCTAATTTATTTTTTAGTTTTATTTCTGCATTTTCTTTATATTTATTAATTTCATCTGAAATATTCTCTTCTATTTTTTTGTTTAATTCGTTATTTATATTTTTTGCATCTTGCTTTGCATTTTTTTCGCAGTTATTTTTGAATTTTGTTAATTTTTCTTCATAATTGCTCATATTAATTTTCTCCATTCTTAAGGAATGTTTACAATAAGAGGTAGCTTAGAATTATTACGAATTTGCTCTATTTTTTCTTTGCATAATTCATATATTTTCTTTGTTACAACTACAATTCCTATTTTGTTTTCTTTTATTATTGTTTCTAGGTAATTATTTATTTCTTCTCTATTATTAATAACAACTGTATTTATACCTGAAAATCTAAGTCCTATAGCTGTTTCTAGATTATCACTTATACATATTACTTCCATTGTTTACATTCCTTTTATATTTGGTTTAATATCATTATTGATATAATTAATCCATAAATTGCTATACCTTCAGCAAGACCTGCAAAAATTATTGTTTTACCTAATAAACTAGGATTTTCGCTAATTGCTCCAACTGCACTAGAAGCAACCATTGCAACTGCTATACCTGAACCAATACATGCAAGTCCTGTAGCTAAAGCTGCTGCGATTAATCCTACTCCCTTATTATTTGAACTTTGCTCTGCTACTACTTCGTTTGTATTTGCATTTTCATCTGATGCATATACATTTACAGCAAATAAACTTACTAATAAAATTCCTATTAAAACAATTATATTTATTATTTTTTTCATCTTTCTCTCTCCTTAATTTTATTCTTCGTTTAATAATTTTTTTATAGGTTTGTATGGTCTTCCATCTCCACTATAAAATCTACTAAATAATTCATAATATTCTAGTCTTAATACTTGTATTGCAACTATTAGTCCTTCTAGAACAATTACTATTGCATTTCCTATAATGGCTATTGCTATATTTCCTGCTCCAGATATCATGTTTGCAAGAATATATACTGCCATACATAGTCCAACATGATTTATAGCAAATGCTGCAAGTCTTACAAAAGAAATTGTGTTACTTACAAATGAAAGTAAAGTTTCAATTAGTTCAAATATTTGCTCTGCAACTCCGCTTTCTGTTTCTTCCTTTTTCTTTGTAATTAGCTGTTCTAGCTTATCTTTAAATAATATAATTGCAAGTTCTATTATGCATATAGCAATTATTATATTTATAGAAACTATCATTTTTCCTGCAACAAAGTAGTATGCTATACTTCCTATTACTGTTGCATAAAATAAAAGTCCTGCAATACCATTTTCGCTTAATACTGCTTTTTTTATGTTTTTATTTGTTATTCCATTTTTAATATTTAATATAATAGCTAAAATAATTAGTATTACGCCAAATGCAATTCCTGAAATTAGCATGGTTGTAATATTTTCCATTGGTCTTATTAATATACTTGGAATAATATCTTCCTTTCCAAATACACTTCCATACAATACTCCAAATATAATTGCTGAAATCCCACCTGCTACAAATATTGGGCCAAGTGATTTTTTCTTTCTAGATAGCCATAATCCTATTAGCATTATTATTGCACCTTGTCCAACATCTCCAAACATAAATCCAAACATTATAAAAGCTGTTATCGCAACAAACACAGTTGGGTCTAATTCTTCATAATTAGGCATTCCATACATTTCTACTATTGTTTCAAATTTTCTAAATAGTTTGTTGTTTTTTAAATGTGTTGGTGGATTTGTTGCAACCTCATCGTGACTTTTTACTATATATTTTATCTTTTTTTCTTTTTCCAACAATGGTACAATTTTTTCTAATTCATCAATCGGAATCCAACCAATTAAATAAAAATCTCCATTTTTATCGTGTGCTAAGTATTTTTTTATGAATTCTATTTTTTCATATAATTGTAGTTCTCTATATAATTGTAATAAAACTGTTTCACTGTTTTTTACTTCTATATCTAATGTATTTCTGCTATTTTCTATATATTTTTCATCTTCGTTAATTGTATCTTCTAATTTTTTTAGTATTTCTTTTGGTTTTCCTGAAAAACTTCTATCTATCCATATTCTTTCAAACTTTAACACATTAAAAAAGCTATCTACTTCTGATGAATATTCATCTGTTGTGAAATAAATAATCCAAGCATCTTTACTGTCTTCATCAACTTTGAACATTATGCAATTCATATTTTCTATTTCTTTATTTATACTTTCGTAATTTTCTTTAGATATTTTTCCAAATCTAAATCTCATATATTTTAAATCGTATAATTTTTCTAGCTGAATTTCAGAGTTTTTTAGTTTTTGAAATGGTTCTATACTTTTTTTAATTTTATTTATTTCTTCTTGTTTTTCTATTACATTATTAGTTATGTTTTCTATATTATTATTTATTTCGTGTATTTTTTCTTCTATATCTTCTAGGCTGTTTTTTATTTTTATATCTGATAAACATTGTTTAGAATATTCAATGCCTAGCTTTTCCATTAATTTTTCTATATTTTTTACAAGTTCTCTTGGTTTTGTATTATAGTCAAAATATGTTAATTTCCAGCCTTTTTCATATACTTTTATAGCATCTTCTAGCTGTAAACCACTGTTTATTATATATTTAATTAAGAAATTGTTCATTACTTCGCTTTTTCCTGTTATGCCAAGCAATTTCATTCTTTCTACAGACACTTTTGTTCATCTCCTAAATTATTATTTTCTCTTGTATTAGTTTTTTATCTATTTCGTACTCAATTCCACCTACAATGTTTATAATATTTTCTATTAAAATTTCATCCAAATTTAAGTATGCTATTATTGTTGAAAAATTATATTTTCCTTGTTCGAATATTTTTTTATATTTCCTGTACATATATCTTTTTGCATAATTTTCAAAGTATTTTTCATCTTCTTTAAAAATATTTTTATATTTAGATTTTTTTAAAACTTCTATTATATTTTCACAGTCATTTTGTTTTATAATTTCTTGTATTAATGTAGATTTCTTATCTGTTTTTATAATATTTGAGCTAATTTCATCTGTTTCCATATTATAAAATTTTTTCATTCTGTATATCCAAATAATATTTGTAAGTTCTATTTTATCTTTTATTAATTTACTTGAGCTTGCATCTTTTATATTTTTAAAAACATTTTCAAAGTATAAAATATCAAGTTTCATTTCTAACATGAATAAATCTACATCTTTTATATTTTTGTCTTTTAGATTTTCTTCTAACAATTCTTTAAAATCTGTTTTATCTGCATATTGTAAAAATTCATTTATTGTATTTATTCTTGTAATTCCTTTTAATTCTTTAAAAATTCTTTCAGTCCATAATTCTATATTTTGAATTTCACTATCTTCTATTTTAGATAGCTTAATTTTCTTTAATATTCGAATTAGTATGTCTATTTCATATTCAGATACATAAATTCTTAATTTTTCTTTATCTTTTGAAGATAAATATTTATATATTTTTTCTATATCATCTATTAAAATTTTGTTTAATTCATTTTCAATTTTTATTCTATCAAAATTATCTTCTAAGCCACTTAAATGATAATTTTTTTGTTTTAAAATATTGTTTACACTAACCAAGTTATTTTGCTTTAATAAATCTTCTATGTCTGTTTTTGTTAAATTTTTAGCTTTCATTCCTTTTAACTTGGCAACTAAACTAGGATATTTAAGAGAATTAATCAATTTGCAGCACCTCTTAATTCTTCCATTATTTCATTTATTTTTTGTTGTTTTAGCTCTAAATATTTAGCATTCAACTCATTTATTTTTTTATTCTTTTCTTCTTCTATTTTATTTTTTTCTTTTTCCAAGTTCATATTACATTGCATTTTTTTTATTTGAATTTTCTCTTCTATTTCTTTATCTATAATCCTTTTTTGCTTTTCAATAGCATCTTCTACAAGTTCATCAAAATTATCATTTCTATTATTGGCTTCATTAAAAATACTTTTTGCTTGTTTATCAATTTCTATAATATTATTTATAATTTCATCCATAATTTACATTTCTTTCCTTTGTTTTTTATTATTATATCACAAAAGCTTTTTTATAATTCATTTGTAACAAAAATGTAATAAAAAAAGCGGTTAATGACCGCTGTGTATTTTATGCTATAAATATTGCACATATTGCACAATATATTATTATTTTTATTGTTTGTGTTAATAGCAATGAAAAATATGTTGCTTTTACTCCTAAGTCATTTATTTCTGTGTATTTTTTCATTATTATTTCTAAATTTCCTTTTGATGTTAGTTTGTTTTCTACTATGTACTCTTTTGCTAAATATTTTGCATTTAGCATTGCATCTATTTCTAATATACTTCTTATAAAGAAATATATTATTGTCATTATTAATAGTATAGATACAAATAGCATTCCATTTGTTATTACTTTTGTAATTGTAAGTACAATTATTGCTAGATAAGCAATAATAAATATATTTGAGTACACAAAGTTAAACCATAGCATTTTCTTGCTTTGCATTGAATGTAAACATTCATGTGCTATTGTTTGTACTCGTGTGTATGTATCATTTATGTTTGCTATAGATATTGTATCATTTGCAACAAGGTATAAACTTGTTTGACTATCTTTTGCTTCTTTTATTTTGGTATGTTTATTTCCTAATTTATTTAATATATATTGGCATATTTGTATATTACTTGGAAATCTTCTTACTAGTTCATCTAATACTTTATCGTGTCCTAATTCTTTAATTTTTTTTAAATTAAAACTGGCAATTATTGCTAACAATGCTAATACAGCTACTAATATAACTATTATTATAATATATTGCATTTTTATCCCCTTTTAAACCTCTTATTTTAAAACATCTTTTATTGCATCGCCTATAATTTTATTTACATCAGCAATTAATACACTAAATTTCATTTCTGTTTCAAAGTATTCTTTTGCCTTTTCATCTTTTAATAATTCTGTGTACATATTTTGAATTTCTTGTGCCTTTTCTGCTGTTGGCTCTATTCCTTGTATTGTTAGCATTTGCATTTGTTGTCTTTTTTGTTCAAATTCTTTAATTTTATTTTTTAATTCTATATTATTTTCTAATTCAGTTTTTGATTTTTTAAAACTTACATATTCTTCGCTTAGTTTTATTTCTTCGGCTAATTTATTTGCTGTATCATATACATTCATTTTTCTAACATCCTTTCTTATAAAACGTATGGGGGCGGCCAATGACCGCCTACTTTTATTTTTATGCATATGCATTTCTTTTTCTGAAATTTAATAAATTTGTTATTTCTTTTTCTGGATTTTTCATTTTCTTTGCTTTTTGTGCTTTTTCCTGTGCTATCTCTCTTGCTTGTTTTTCTGCTACTGTTTCACATATTGCTTTTTGGTATGCAAAATGTGTATCTTGTGCAATTTTTTGCCAATTATATTCTGCTCTAACTTTAGCTTTTGCATTTTTTGCAACTTTCATACATAATGCCGGATCATATAATAAAGAAACAATAGAATCTGCAAGTGAATTTGGATTTCCTGCATAGCTTTTCATCCCATTTTCTCCGTGTTGTACTATTTCATTTAAACCTCCAACATCTGAAACAACAACCGGTGTTCCTGAAAGCATTCCTTCTAATGCAACAATTCCAAATGGTTCATATGTACTTGGAAATACTGCTACATCTGCGCATTTATACATTTTTACAACTTGTTTTGAGTTCAAATATCCAGTAAAATATACTTTATTAGAAATTCCCATAGCATTTACTTGAGCCTTTAATTCATCTATCATTCCGCCTTTTCCTGCTATTACAAGTTTTGAATCATGGTATTTTTCTAATACTTTTGGCATTGCAGCAATTAAATGTTGAATTCCTTTTTCATATACTAATCTACCAACAAAAAGAATTATTTTTTCATTATCTGCCGCATATTGTCTTCTGAATTCGTAATCTCTTTCTACTCCGCTATATAAATTTAGATTTACACCGTTTGGAACTACATTTATCTTTTCAAATGGTAGTCCGAATAAACGTTGTAACTCGCTTTTCATATAATTGCTATTTACAATTACCTCTGAAGCTTCATATGTAAGCATCCATTCTGTATCATTTATGTATCTTTGTGTTTCATCATGTATACCTGAATTTCTTCCTGCTTCTGTAGCATGTATTGTTGCTACAATAGGTGTTCCATACGAATTTTTTAATGTTTTAGCAGCATATGCTACAAGCCAATCGTGTGCATGTATAACATCAAAATTACCTTCTTTAGCAATTATCTCATTTGCTTTTGCTACTAAATTAAAATTCATTTGCATTATCCAATCTATAAAGTTGTTTGGATTTATCATATAATTACCAATTCTATATACTTTTACACCTTTATCGTCTTCAAAATCTGGAACATTTCCTTCTTTGTAAGTTACTACTGTAACTTCGTGTCCATCTTTAATTAATCTATGTGATAAATCGTGTACTACTCTAGCAATTCCTCCTACAATTCTTGGTGGATATTCCCATGTAAGCATTAGTATTTTCATTATTTTTATTAGCTCCTTTCATAAGCAAATCTTCTTTTGTTTGTCTCTTTTCAACTTATGCTATTTTATACAAAAAATATACAAATGTAAATATATTTTTACAAATTATTTCATTTTTTTCAAGTGAAAATTTTTCCATTGTTTTCTTTGTATCTTTTATGTTAACATATGTATAGAATTTTAATTAGATTTTAGGTGATTTTTATGTTAAAATTTATTCTAGAGAATTTTAAAACCTTAAATATAAGAATTAAAAAAATAGTAAAAATTCGGTTTTGAGTTTTCTTTACTTATTACTATATTATCTGGATTTATACTATTTACATACGACATAATAATTGAAGTTCCTACTTTATATTATTTAGGAATTTCTTTATTTAAATTAAGTTTAATTTATTTAGCGACCTTTTTGTGTTTTGGCTTTGCTTTTAATAAGATCATAGAAGAAATATAAATTTTAAAAAAATATTGTTCTCCTAAAGCCTCCAACTTTACATCTAAAAAAGGAATTTTCTATAATACAAAAGAAGTAGGAAAAAAATTTTTCCTACTTCAAATTTGTTTTTTGCGGAAATTAATCGACCATTATGAAATATACTCCATCAGACGCCAAAATTTATCAATACCAAGTTATGTCAATTTATATGCCTAAATTTTTAATATTTTTTTTAATTTTTCTTTTGTTTTTTCTAAATCTTTTCCATTTTCTATTTTATATACATGTATTTTAGGAAATTTTTTTGCAAGTTCATCTGCCATTTCTAAATATGTATTTTGTTGTTTTATACTGCTTTCTTTTTCAAATTTGGCATATTTTACTGTTGCTTTGCCATCTCTTTTTAATCGTTGTTCAAATAGGTTTTCATCTTCTAAATATAGTGTAATATAATAAATATCAAAATCTAATTCACTTAATTTTTGTACTAGTTCATTATATACTTCTGTAAAAGAATATTCTTTAAAACCTAATCTACAGTAATTTTCTTCTGTAAAAAAGGTTCTATCAAACAATAAATTAATATTTAAATTTTCTAATGTTTTCATGTAATTTAATAAATTTTCATACATTATTTTAGATTTTTTTAATCCTTCTTTAGAACTATCACTTGTTCCAGAAAGTCTATATAAATTTGTATATTTCATAGAATGTCTTAAAAAATCTGTTATTGTTGTTTTACCAACACCTTGTGGTCCTTCAACTATTACTATTTTAGAATTAGTCATGTTACATTACTCCTTTTATTGACAATAAAAAAATATTATATTATAATAGTAGAAAATAAGGAGCCACAAAAAGTGGTTACCAAAGGAATATATTTAAAAAATCATATCTCTAATGGTTAGCAGAGATATGGTTTTTTTTACAAATAATTATTGTTACAATAATTATTAATGTAAAAGAGATGATAGCAAAAACAATATTTGCAAAAACTGATAAAACAAGTAATTGAAATAATATTTCTTCTAGCATTTCACACCACCTCGCTTTCATATGTAAGTTGAGATGGTAACCACATTTTCTGCTTTTCCTTATTTTCTGTTTAAAATTATATAGTAATAAAAAAATAATGTCAATATTTTCTAAACAAATGTTTTTGAAATATTGACATTATTTTTTATCTATTTTTTCAAATCTTTTATTGCTGCTTGTGCTGCTGCCAGCCTTGCTATTGGTACTCTAAATGGTGAACAAGATACATATGTTAGTCCTATTTTATGACAAAATTCTACAGATGATGGGTCCCCTCCATGTTCTCCACATATTCCAAGTTTTATATCTGGTCTTGTTTTTCTACCTAATTCTGTTGCCATTTCAACTAGTTTTCCAACACCATCTTGGTCTATTTTTGCAAATGGGTCAAATTCGTATATTTTCTTATCATAGTAATCTCCTAAGAATTTTCCTGCATCATCACGGCTAAATCCAAAGGTTAATTGTGTTAAGTCGTTTGTTCCAAATGAGAAGAATTCCGCTTCTTTTGCTATTTCATCTGCTGTTAATGCTGCCCTTGGTATTTCTATCATAGTTCCAACATGATATTTTAATTCTACCCCAGCATTTTTTATTAATTCATCTGCTGTTTTTGTAATTATTCCTTTTACATATTTCATTTCTTTTATATCGCCAATTAATGGAATCATAATTTCTGGAATTACATTCATTCCTTCATTATTTACATTAATTGCAGCTTCTATTATTGCTTTTGTTTGCATTACACCTATTTCTGGATAAGTTACATCTAATCTACATCCACGGTGTCCCATCATTGGGTTAAATTCATGCAAGTTTACAACTATTTCTTTTAATTCATCAAAAGTCATTCCCATGTCTTTGGCAAGTGCATCTATTTCGCTATCATCGTGTGGTAAAAATTCATGTAGTGGTGGATCTAATAGTCTTATTGTTACAGGGTAACCTTTCATTGATTTGAATAGCTGTTCAAAATCTCCTCTTTGCATTGGTAATATTTTTGCTAGTGCATTTTCTCTTTGTTCTACTGTTTTTGAGACAATCATTTCTCTAATTGCTGCTATTCTTTCTGGTGCAAAGAACATATGCTCTGTTCTACATAAGCCTATTCCTTCTGCTCCAAATTCATATGCTTGTTTTGCATCTCTTGGTGTATCTGCATTTGTTCTAACTTTTAATACTCTATATGAATCTGCCCAATTCATTAATTTTGCAAAATTGCCTGAAACAGTTGCATCTACTGTTTCTATTTTTTCTCCATATACATTTCCTGTAGAACCATCTAAAGAAATCCAGTCTCCTTCTGTGAATTTTGTTCCGTCTTGTAATGTAAAGTATTTTTCTTCTTCGTTTACAAATATATCTCCACAACCTGAAACACAACATGTTCCCATTCCTCTTGCAACAACTGCTGCATGTGATGTCATTCCACCTCTAACTGTAAGAACTCCTCTGCATACATTCATTCCATCTATATCTTCAGGTGATGTTTCTAAACGTACTAATACAAGGTCTTTTTCTCCTTGCTTGTGTAATTCAACAGCTCTTTCTGCTGTAAATACAACTTTTCCAGTTGCAGCTCCTGGTGATGCTGCTAAACCTTTTGCAACTACTTTTGCTTCTTGTAGTTTTTGAGCATTAAAGTTTGGATGTAAAAGTTGGTCTAATTGCTTTGGTTCAACTCTCATTACAGCTTCCTTTTCATCTATCATTCCTTCGTTTACTAGGTCTACTGCAATTTGCAATGCTGCATTTGCTGTTCTTTTACCATTTCTTGTTTGTAAGAAATATAATTTTCCATGTTCTATTGTAAATTCCATATCTTGCATATCTTTGTAATGATTTTCTAATTTTTTTGCATACATTACAAAATCTTCATATGCTTTTTCATTAACATTTTTTAATGTTTCTATTGCTTGCGGTGTTCTAATTCCTGCAACAACATCTTCTCCTTGTGCATTCATTAAATATTCACCATATATTTTATTTTCTCCTGTAGCAGGATTTCTTGAAAATGCAACACCTGTACCACAGTCTTCTCCCATATTTCCAAATACCATAGATTGAACATTTACAGCTGTTCCCCAATCTCCTGGTATATCGTTCAATCTTCTATAAGTTATAGCTCTAGGGTTATTCCAAGATCTGAATACTGCTTTTACAGCATCTAATAATTGTGCTCTAGAATCTTGTGGGAAGTCTTCTCCCATTTTTTCTTTATAAATTCCTTTAAATACTTTTACCAAATCTTCTAAATCATTGGCATCCATATCTGTATCTAAATTAAGACCTCTTTGCTCTTTCTTTAAGTCTATAGCTTGTTCAAATAAAGATTTTGGTATTTCCTTTACAACATCACTATACATTTGAATAAATCTTCTATAACTATCATAAGCAAATCTTCTATTTTTTTGTGCTATAGTTTGTACAACTTCATCATTTATTCCTAAATTTAAAATTGTATCCATCATTCCAGGCATAGATGCTCTAGCACCAGAACGAACTGATACTAATAATGGATTTTCTTTATCTCCTAATTTTTTACCTGTTATTTCTTCTAATTTACTAAGAGCCTCAAATATTTGATTTTGTACATCTTCTGTTATTTGCTCTCCATCATCATAATATTTATTACAAGCTTCTGTTGAAACTGTAAATCCTTGTGGTATTGGAAGTCCAAGATTTGTCATCTCTGCCAAATTAGCACCTTTTCCTCCTAAAATTTCTCTCATTTCAGCATTTCCTTCTTTAAAAAGGTACACATATTTTCCGTTCAATTTTATTCCTCCTTTTTCTTATGTATTTTTTACAATTTTTCCTATGTGTATTCAAAATTTCTACTATATTATATATTAAATTTCAAAAAATAAAAGAGTTTTTGTATATTTTTTTACAATTTTTTATATGCAAAAGTGGCTTTGCCACGCGGGTCGCCCTAAGGACGCCGACCCCTACAATGTTTAACATTAATATTTGTAATTTTCTATAACGAAACAAAGGCGGTCTATGACCGCCCCTTACAATAAAATTAACTATTCTTTGTCTTCTTTTTTTGCTTCTTCAGCTGGTGCTTCAGTTGTTTCTGTTGTTGCTTTTGCTACTTCTTCTACTGTTTCTGTAGCTTCTGCTGGTGTTTCAACAACTTCTTCTTTTACTTTCTCAGCTGGTGCTTCTTCTGCTAAATCTTCTTTTACTACTATTTCTTTGTCTTCAATTCTTGCTCCAACTAATTCTTTAGTTTTAGCAGCTTTTCCAACTCTGTCTCTTAAGTAGTATAATTTAGCTCTTCTTGCTTTACCTACTCTTACAACTTCTACTTTTTCAACTAATGGTGAGTGAATTAAGAATGTTTTTTCTACACCTACACCATAAGCTATTTTTCTTACTGTGAATGTAGCATTTAATCCTCCACCTTGTTTTTTGATTATTATTCCTTCAAATACTTGAATTCTTTCTCTATTTCCTTCTTTAATTCTTTGGTGTACTCTTACAGTATTACCAACTTTTAAATCTGGAATTTTATTTTTTAATTGTTCGTGTTCAATTGATTTTATTATATCCATTTTAATATCCTCCTTAAATTAATGTATCGGTTCATTTATTTGAACTTGCATAAAAATTCTTTGTCTTCTATAGACAATTTCTTATTTTTTAATAATTCTGGTCTTTTTTTATATGTATTTTCTAAAGATTTTTGCCTTCTCCATTTTTCAATATTTTGATGATTTCCTGATAGTAAAACTTCTGGAACTTTACTATTTAAAAATGTTTCTGGCCTTGTATATTGTGGATATTCTAGGAGTCCATTTGAAAAAGATTCTTCTTCAGTAGATTCTTTTTTTATTACTCCATCTACATATCTACTCACACTATCTATTAACACCATTGCAGGAATTTCTCCTCCTGTTAATACATAATCTCCTATAGATATTTCTTCATCTACAATTTCATCTAAAACTCTTTGATCTATACCTTCATAATGACCACATAATAGTATAATATGCTCTTCTTTGGCTAAAGATTGTACTTTTTTTTGATTTAAAACTTTTCCTTGTGGAGACATATAAATTACTTTTGCCTTTGCCACTTTTAATGATTTATATGCATCATATACAACATCCGCTTTCATAACCATTCCTGCTCCACCACCATATGGAGTATCGTCAACTTGTTTGTGTTTATTTTTTGAAAAGTCTCTAATATTTACTAAATTAATATCTATTAGTCCTTTTTCTTTTCCTTTTCCTATAATACTTTGATTTAAACTCTCAAACATTTCTGGAAAAAGTGTTAGCACATCAAATTTCATTTTTCCTCCTATAGTAAACCTTCTATTAAATTTACTACAATCTTTTTTTGCTCTAAATCTATATTTTTTATTACATCGCTTATAGCTGGTAGTAAAATTTGTTTTCCTTCACTATTTTTTACAACATATACGTCATTACTTCCTGTAGAAAAAACGTCATCTAATTTTCCAAGTAATTCTCCACCTTCTGTGTATATATCTAATCCAATTAAATCTACAATATAGTAAGTATCTTCTGGAAGCTTTTCTTCCTTATTTCTATTTATTTTTAAATAGTCTTCTCTATATTTTTCTGCTTCTTCAATTGTATCTATTCCTTTAAGTTTTAATAAAACTTGTTTTTTTTGATATCTTACACTTTCAATTTCAAATTCAAGAAGTTCTTTCTTATGATCTACTAAAATAGTTTTTAGTCTTTCAAATCTTGTAATATCATCTGTAAAAGGATTTATTTTTAATAAGCCCTTTAAACCATTTGTATTAACTATTTGTCCAACTTCCAAATATTCTTGCATATTATTCTCCTATTAGAATTATCCTATAAACTCAATTGATACTCTTTTTTGTTCCTTTGCAGCTAGGGCTTTTATTAGAGTTCTAATAGCTCTTGCTATTTTTCCATCTTTACCAATAACTTTTCCCATATCTTCATCGGCAACTTTAACTTCGTATACAATTGATTTTTCACCTTCAACTGCATTTATTTTTACAGCTTCTTGGTTGTCTACTAATGCTTTTATAACTGTTTCTAAAATTTCTTTCATTTAGCTTTTCGCCTACCTTTTATTTCGAAATTATTTGTTTGCATTTTCGATTAATTTTTTAACTGTATCTGTTGGTTTAGCACCATTTTTTATCCATTGTTCAACTTTTTCGCTATCTAAAACTATTGTAGATGGCTCTGTCATAGGATCATATGAGCCTATTTTTTCAATTATTTTACCATCTCTAGGAGATTTAGAATCTGCAACTACTATATGATAGAAAGGAGCTTTTTTCTTTCCTTCTCTTTGTAATCTGATTTTTACCATTTATTTCACCTCCCTAAAATTTAATTAATTTATATTTAAAATTTAATAACAAAATTGTTTAAATCTTGGCACTACATCATTCCATCTAAATCGATATTGTCCATATTTAGATTTTTCATCATAGATTTCATGCCTTTTTTTGTACCTATTTTTTTCATCATTTTTTGTGTTAATTCAAATGATTCCATAAATTTATTTATATCTTGTACTTTAGTTCCACTTCCTGCTGCTATTCTTTTACGTCTACTTGCATTTAATATCTTCGGATTACGTCTTTCTTTTAATGTCATTGAACATATTATTGCTTCAATTCTATTGAATTCGTTATCATCTACTTTTAAGTCTTTTATTTTACTCATTCCTGGTATCATTTTTAATATAGATGAGAAAGAACCCATTTTTTTAATTTGTCTTAGTTGCGTTAAATAATCATCTAAGTCAAATCCTTTTTGTTTTTTTAATTTTTCTTCTAATTTAAGAGCTTCTGCTTCATCAAACGCATCTTCTGCTTTTTCAATTATTGAAAGCATATCGCCCATTCCTAATATTCTTGATGCCATACCTTCTGGTCTAAATACTTCTATATCATTTAGTTTTTCTCCTGTTGCTGCAAATTTTATAGGTTTTCCTGTGACTTTTTTTACTGAAAGTGCAGCACCACCTCTGGTATCTCCATCAAGTTTTGTTAGTATAACTCCATCACAACCAAGTTCATTATCAAAAGTTTGAGCAACATTTACAGCATCTTGACCTGTCATTGAATCTATTACTAAAAGTATTTCATGTGGCTTTACATTTGCTTTTAAGTTTTTTAGCTCTTGCATAAGATCTTCATCTATATGAAGTCTACCTGCAGTATCTAGTATAATTACATCATTTAATTTTGAAATAGCTTCATTCATTGCTTGTTTGGCAATATGAACTACATCTTTTGATTGTTCGTTACTAAATACTGGTATGTTTAGCTGAGCTCCTATAACTTGTAATTGTTTTATAGCAGCTGGTCTATATACATCACATGCAACTAGTAATGGCTTTTTACCTTGCTTACGTATTAAATTTGCAAGCTTTCCTGCTGTTGTTGTTTTTCCTGAACCTTGTAAACCAACAAGCATTATTACTGTTGGTGGATTTGGTGAAAAGTTTATTTTGCTATCTGTTCCACCTAATAATTCAACAAGTTCATCTTTAACTATTTTTACAACTTGTTGTCCTGGTGTTAATGATTTTAATACTTCTTCACCAAGTGCTTTTTCTTGTATTGTTGCTATAAATTCTTTTACTATTTTATAGTTAACATCCGCTTCTAAAAGTGCTAGTTTAACTTCTCTAAGCATTTCTTTTAAGTCAGATTCTGTTACTCTTGCTTTTCCTTTAAACTTATCTGTAATTGCTTGAAGTTTAGAAGATAATCCCTCAAATGCCATATAGATATCCTCCCTTTTTTATACTAAACAATTAAGTTCTTTTCTTACATGTTCTAAAATTTTAGAAATTTGTTTATCTGTGTCTTTTGAATCAATTTTTGCTATTTCTTTTAGTACATTTTCTATTACGTTTTCTTGCTTTGACATCCTTTTCATAAATTCTAGTTTCTTTTCATATTCGAAAAGTTTCTTTTCCCCCTTTTTAATAATGTCTCTAACAGCTTGCCTTGTTATGTTTTCATTTTCCGCAATTTCAGATAAAGACAAGTCATTATTATAGTAATCATTTATAAATTCATATTGTTTTTCAGTTAAAAGTTTGCCATATATTTGGCATAACATACTAATCTCAACATTTCTTTCCATAATTACTACTTCCTTTTTTTGTAATGCTATATTACTTTACACTATTTTTGTGTATTTGTCAAGGGCTTTGCGGTTTTTTTATGTAATTTTTGTAAAATAAAAAAAGAATTTCATTTCTGAAATTCTTTTTTACTAAAACTATGCTAATTCGATTACAGCTCCAACTTCTGAGAATTTTGCTTTTAATTCTTCAGCTTCGTCTTTACTTACTCCTTCTTTAATTGTTTTTGGAGCTCCATCAACTAATTCTTTAGCTTCTTTTAATCCTAATCCTGTAGCATCTCTAACTACTTTAATTACTTGGATTTTGTTAGATCCAGCATCTTTTAATACAACGTCAAATGAAGATTTTTCCTCAGCTGCTCCTGCTACTGCTCCACCAGCTACTGGTGCTGCTGCTGCAACTGCAGATACTCCATATTTTTCTTCTATAGCTTTTACTAATTCAGCTAGTTCAGCTACTGTTAAACTATCAATTTTTTCTAATAATTCTTCTATCATTTTTATATCCTCCTAATTTTTTGTAATTTTAGTTCACTACTCTATTTTATAAAATAAATTTCAAAATTTGCTTAGTTATTTTTTTACTTAAGTTATTACCTAAGCATTTTCTTTTTGAAGTCTTACTTGGTCAAGTGCAACTGCAACTTTGGAAATATTTCCAAGTAATGCACCAGCAAGCATTCCAAGTAATTCTTGTCTTGATGGAAGTTTCGCTAAAGTAATTAATTCTTCTGCCCCCATTACTTTACCTTCTATAATTCCACCTTTAATTTTGTAAAAATCATTTTCTTTAGAAAAACCATAAATTGCTTTTAAAGGCTCTAAATAATCTTCTTCACCCATAACTACAGCTGTTGGTCCTTCTAATAAATCATTTAATCCAGATTCTCCATTTGTTTCTAAAGCTCTTTTAATAATGTTATTTTTAATAACTTTATAATCAGCTTTAGCATTTCTTAAATCTGTTCTTAATTTTGTTACATCAGCAACATTTATTCCTCTGTAATCTGTTAAAAGAATAACCTTTGCATTTTTCATTTGCTCAGCTAATTTCTTTACTTCTTCTTCTTTTTGTTTTAATATACTTTCACTTGCCATTTTTACCTATTCACCTCCTAAAAATTTACGCAAAATGTATGTTTTTTATTAAAAGATTATATATATTAAAATATATTTTTCTAACATAAAATAAACCAATCTATCTATAGTCATATTTCGAGACATATATATAGATTGGTTTAACCCGTTCTAAGAATATGCCTCGGTAGGACTTATCTTTTTGTGCCTACTTTCTTTGGCTATATATTATAAATTATTTTTGGTCAATATACATACTTGGTCCCATAGTTGTTGAAATTGCAACACTTCTTATGTATTGCCCTTTAGCTGCTGCTGGTTTTGCTTTTATAATTGCTCCAATGATAGCATCATAGTTTTCTAATAACTTTTCTGTACCAAATGAAACTTTTCCAAAACCTAAGTGAATAATATTAGTTTTATCTAATCTGTATTCTACTTTTCCTGATTTAATTTCTTCTATAGCTTTAGTAACATCCATAGTTACTGTTCCAGATTTAGGGTTTGGCATTAATCCTTTTGGACCTAATACTTTACCTAATCTTCCTACAACACCCATCATATCTGGTGTTGCAACTATAACATCATAATCAAACCAATTTTCTTTTTCGATTTTTGGTATTAATTCTTCTGCACCAACAAAATCTGCTCCTGCCTTAACAGCTTCTTCTGCTTTAGGACCTTTAGCAAAAACTAAAACCTTTAAAGTTTTACCTGTACCATTTGGAAGTACAGTTGTTCCTCTAACTTGTTGGTCAGCATGTTTTGAATCTACACCTAATTTAACATGTAATTCAACTGTTTCGTCAAATTTAGCTTTAGGCATTTTTTCAATTGTTTCTAATGCTTCTTTAGCACTATAAACTTTTGATTTATCTACAAGTTTTTCACACTCTAGATATCTCTTTCCTTTACTCATTTTAATCCTCCTTTGGTAATAACGGATAATTTTTTATCCTCCCATTTAAATTTTAATAAAATTAATCAGCAACTACAACACCCATAGAACGAGCTGTTCCTGCAACCATACTCATAGCAGCTTCTAATGAAGCAGCATTTAAGTCTGGCATTTTTTGTTTTGCAATCTCTTCTACTTGAGCTTTTGTTATTGTAGCAACTTTTTCTTTATTAGGTTTACCTGAACCTTTTTCGATTTTAGCTGATTTTTTAATTAATACAGCTACAGGTGGTACTTTTGTTATAAATTCAAAAGACTTATCTTTATAAACTGTAATAACAACTGGTATTATCATTCCAGGTTGATTTGCAGTTCTATCATTGAATTCTTTAACAAATTGCATAATATTAACACCACTTGATCCTAATGCTGGTCCTACTGGTGGAGCTGGTGTAGCTTTACCTGCAGGAATTTGTAATTTAATAATATTGCTAATTTCTTTTTCTGCCATTTCTTGCACCTCCTTTAAGTATGAATATTAACAAAAAATAATTTATAAGAAATATGCTATAAACAGCATATGTACTTATCAAAATATTAAATTTTTTGTACTTGTGAGAACTCAAGTTCAACAGGAGTTTCTCTTCCAAACATAGATACTAATACTTTTACTTTATGTTTTTCTTTGTTAATTTCTTGTACTGTTCCAATAAAGTCTTTTAAAGGGCCATCTAGCACCTTTACAGAATCATTAATACTGTAATCAACATTTATTGCTTGAACATCAAATCCCATACTTCTAATTTCTTCATCAGTAAGTGGAATTGGATCTGTACCTGAACCAACAAAACCTGTAACTCCTCTTGTATTTCTTACAATGTACCATGTTTGCTCTGTTACAATCATTTTAATCAAAACATATCCTGGAAATACTTTCTTTAAGTTCGTCTTTCTCTTACCATCTTTAATTTCTATTTGTTCTTCCATTGGAACAATTATTTCAAAAAAGTAATCCTCTAACTCCCTATTTTTAACTGTTTTTTCCAAGTCTGTTTTTACTTTATTTTCATATCCAGAATAAGTATGTACAACATACCATCTTGGTACTAATTCTTCATTTTCTCCGAGACACTTTTAATTAGCCTCCTTTTATTATTCAGTTACTTCATTTGCTGAGTTATTTTCATCATCTGTAACAGTGTTATCTGCTACAGTATTTTCATTATTTATATTCTCAGCGGTTCCTTCTGTTTGCCCTTCTGAAGTAGTATTTTCTTCTATACTATTTACATTTTCATCTATAGTATTTACTATATTTGTATCATCTTTAGAAGTTACAGCATCTCTTAATTTGTTAATTCCATACTGATTAAGAGCTTCAAATGCAAAATCTAAAACAAATACAATTACAGCTGTAATCAATACAATAGTAATTACTGCAATAGTATTATTTGCAAGTTGCTTTGGTGTTGGCCAAATAACTTTCTTTAACTCTGCCTTAAAATTTTTGAAAAAATTCTTTTTTTCTTTTTTTACTTTTTTCTTTTCATCTTTAGCCATTTTTGTTCCTCCTTAAAAGGGCTATTTTGTTTCCTTATGTGTAGTACGTTTTTTGCAGAATTTACAATACTTAACAATCTCTAATCTGTCTGTATTGTTCTTTTTATTTTTTTCTGTCATATATGTTCTTCTATTACATTCTGTACATGCTAATGTAATTGGTTCTCTTGCTCCTTTTGCAGCCATTTTCAATACACCTCCAGCCATTTGCTTGTTTTATGTTTTATAGCGTATGTAACTCTTTACATACGCTTAAGTATTTTATCATGTATTTTCCAATATGTCAACATATTTTGAGTCATTTTTTGGTAATTTTACCATCATAAGATTGCTATTATTAGTAAAGTATATAATTAAAAATATTTAACAAAAAAATATTTAGTAAGTTTATGATTATTTTTGTTTTCTCTTATAAATTCGACTTCAAATCCACATTTTTTATAAAATTCAGGAGCTTGAAAATTATATGTACTTAAATTTATATTTTCAAAACCTTTATTTTTATAATAGTTTTCAACTGTTTCTAGAAGTTTACTTCCAATATGTTTATTACGATACTGTTCAAATATAATGAGGTCATTTATATGAACTTCTTTATAATATGAATGTCCAGTTATTATTCCAACAAGTTCATTATTCTCTTTAGCAATAAAAGTAAATGGCTCATAATTACATATCACACCATTTTTAATAGCAAATTTATTAAATTCATTATCTATAATATTATAAAAATTTTCATCTGGATTTTTTATATATTCAATATTTAACATTTTACCTCCTAAAATTACTATAAATTATGAATATCTTTATCTTCAATTAACTAATGTTGATTATATTTTTCTTTGTTATATTAAACTATCTTTGCTAATTTACTTTTTATTGAATTTATTTTTTCTAGCTATATGTTTCTTTACTATGTTTTGATTATTTTTCTCTTCTTTAGTACTTTTATTATATTTTTTATTTATACTATTTATACTATTTTTATTTGTTTTTTCTTTATAATTTTCTCTTTTTTTTCCATTTTGATTTTTTTTCTTCTGAACTGAAAATCCGAATTTTCCAATTTTCTTACCCATTAAGTAATATCCACCATTTGAATACGCAATCAAATTGCATTTTGATATATCAAATGCACCTTTTTCATCAATATATTTTTCATCAGCATGTATTGCTAAAACTTCTGCAATAAACATATGGTGACTTCCTAATTCTTTTATTTCTTTTACTTTACACTCTACAGAAACAGGACTTTCATTTATCATTGGACAAGAAACAAAATTAGCTTTTTGTTTTGTTAACTTCATTTCTTCAAATTTATTAACTTTGGCACCTGATTTTACTCCGACACCAATCTGTTGCATATGCAAGCTTTTCATTTGTTAAATTTATCACAAATTCACCAGAATCTTTAATTAAATTATATGAATATCTTTCTGGCCTTACAGATATATATACCATTGCAGGATTTGTATTAATAATACCTGTCCAAGCAACAGTTATAATATTAGACTTATCCATTGTTCCACAAGATACCATAACAGCTGGTATCGGATAAATAAATGTTCCTGGCTTCCACATCACTTTTGACATTTTTACAATCTCCTATCTCAATAAATGAAGATTATATATCAATATCTCCATTTATCTCTTATTTTTGTTTTATATTTTAAATTTAATAGCACCTTTAATAAACACATTAAAATATAGTTCTTTGACATTTTAGTTGATATCGCTAATTTATGTAGGCTGTGAAATATATAAATATGTAAAAATTATAACATAATTTTATAAATTCAATTAACTTGATAAAAAAAATAAAATATGTATACATTTTTAATTATATGTGTATTATAAAAATTATTTATAGTCATTTAATTTTCTTCTTCATAAAAAACATCTTTTTGATATTTATCTATTATTTTTCTACTTGGAAAGCATAGATTTTCTGGCAAGTTCCTTATATCAAACCAATCAAATCTTACCAACTCATTTGTTTTTATTACCTCTATTTCTCCTGAGTATTCTAAAGCAACTAGCCCAATAGTTGCATAATGAGCAAATTCATTTACATCATTTTGAAAACATATTACCTTTATCTTTTTTATATCCAAATTACATTCTTCTTTTACTTTTCTTATACCAGCTTGTTCAAAAGTTTCTCCAAATTTAACCTTACCACTTGGCAAAGTCCAAGTTCCTTCTAAGTGCATATCACTATCAGCAATCTTTTCATCAGAATTTCTAAGTCCTAAAAGTATTTTATTATCTTTTAAAATTAGAACCCCGACTCCTATTCCCATTTTTTTCATATATTTTTTCCCCTTTTCAAAATCCATCTAAATTATATATTTTAATTCGTTAAAATTAGTAATATTATAATCTGCAGACTCTAAATTCGATTCATTCATATTCCACTTAAAGAAAACACCTTTTATATTAGCACTTTTCGCAGCTAATATATCTATATCTCTATCTCCTATCATTATTATATTATTAGGTTCCAAATTATATTTATCAATTAAATATAAAATAGAATTTGGAGATGGTTTAGGAGGAAATCCATTTTCTCTTGTTATACATTCTGTAAAATAATTCAAAATATTATAATGCTTTAAATATTCGATTGCTAATTTATCTTTATGTGTGTATAAAAAGTTCTTTTTTCCGTTATCATATATCCATTTACAAATTTCTTTAGCATTAGGATATAAGTTAATTTCTGACATGTTAATTTCCTTTTCATATTTGTTAAATCTTTCTATTGCATCCTCTGTTAGATTATAGTTATCTATATAATAATTAATTGTATGAGTTACAGATATCCTCATCAAAGATAATATTTTAGTTGAGTTATTATCTTGTATATTTTCTTCCCTTAAAACTCTCCTAAATACTTCTACAGTCTTACTATAAGTATCAACTAAAGTTCCATCAAAGTCCCATATAACAGCATCCATATATTATTTTTCTCCTATTTTTCTTAATAATCGAATTATAAAAATAAATTTCACATATACTTTATACAAACATTGTAATCAGTATAATAAATTAATATTATAATCTTTATTATAATTTATTTAGATTAATTAGTCAATTGATTAGTATACACCAAACATAAACAAATAAAGCATAGATTAAAAATATGAATAATTTCTAATCTATGCCTTATTAAAATAAAAAAACCTGGCGACAACCTATTTTCTCAGCAGGGTAACCCACAAATATCTTCGGCACATTGGAGCTTGACTTCTGTGTTCGGTATGGGAACAGGTATTTCCTCCATGTAATAATCACCAGAAATTCTTTGTATACTTTTCTTAAATTAACTGCTTCTAATATATCACATCTTTTTTCTCTTGTAAATATATTTTTCCACTTTTTTGTTAATTTATTCAAGCACACTCAAAAATATATAGTTAGAAATAAGTTAAACTTAATCGTTACCTTCTTCTTTTTTTATTCGTGGTTAAGCCCTCGAATTATTAGTATTGGTCAGCTTAATACATTACTGTACTTACACCTCCAACCTATCAACCACATAGTCTACGTGGATTCTTACTATCTTACGATATGAGATATCTTATCTTAGGGTGGGCTTCACACTTAGATGCTTTCAGCGTTTATCCCTTCCATACTTAGCTACTCAGCCGTGCCACTGGTGTGACAACTGATACACCATCGGTATGTCCATCCTGGTCCTCTCGTACTAAGGACAGCTCCCTTCAAATATCTTGCGCCTGCGACAGATAAGGACCGAACTGTCTCACGACGTTCTGAACCCAGCTCGCGTACCGCTTTAATGGGC